>Ga0206838_10184_pt1 | contig 17428 bp, 19 predicted proteins | sample Alteio_BWOrgCont_26_FD_152879 | JGI IMG/M metagenome (GOLD analysis project Ga0206838, IMG submission 152879) | Enriched cells from forest soil in Barre Woods Harvard Forest LTER site, Petersham, Massachusetts, United States -... | ecosystem: Environmental > Terrestrial > Soil > Temperate forest >...
AGCAGGAAATGTTGCAGCGCGAGGCGGAGGAGCTTCAGCGGCAGATGGAGCAGCAGCTCGCGAAGAACGGGCGGCAGGGGCAATCGGGTCAGCAGGGAAAACAGGGGCAGTCGGGTCAGGCTGGTCAACAAGGACAGTCTGGTCAACAAGGACAGGCGGGCCAGCAAGGACAATCGGGTCAGCAGAGCGGCCAGGGGTCGTCTTCGGGTTCGCAATCGCAATCGGCGTCGCAGGCGGCGCAACAGGCGCTGGAGCGTTTGCGGCAGGCGAACGAGGACATGCGGCGAGCGGCTTCTCCGAACGCGAGCGCGGCGGATTCGCGGAGAGCGGCCGAGCGGTTGCGGGAAGCTACCGATTTACTCGGCGGACTGGAGCAGCAGGACGCGGCGGGCCGGCTCAACTCGATGTCGCAGGCGGCCGATCGATTGGCGAACCAGCAAAAGGAACAAGCGGATCGGGTGCGTTCGTTGATTGCGGACCAGAATGCGGCGCGGACGTCGGGCAAGCCGCAGAAGTATCCGACGGCGCAGGAAATCGACAAGATGGTGAAGGATCGGCAGCAGGTCAGCGACGATCTGGGGCGTCTGACCCAACAGATTCGGGGGGCGGCGCGCGAACTGGCCCCGACGCAGCCGGGGGCTTCCGGCAAGTTGCGAGGCGCGCTGGAGGGGATGGACGAAAACGATCTCGGCAATCGCGTGCAGAAGAGCTCTGACGGGCTGCGCAGCGGTTCGTTTTCGGATCCAGCGGAAACCGGAATCACGAACGATCTGCAAAAGCTGGGGAAACAGATTGGCGAAGCGGCGCGGGCGTTGGGGCGGGGAGAGCCGACGTCGAAGGACGCGGAGCTGAATCGGGCGATGGGTGATTTATCGCGTCTGCGCGATCAGCTGGCGGGACTGGGCGGGCGGACGAATCCGCAGGCTGGGCCGGGGCAGCAGGGCCAGGATCGGCAGGCGGGATCGCTCAGCCGGGATGGGCAGGCTGGTTCCCAGGGGCAGAACGGTCAGCAGGGTCAGAATGGGCAGGTGGGATCGCAGCAGGCGCAGAATGGGCAGCGCGGCGGGCAGGGCGGTCAGATGGGGAATCGACTCGCGGGTCCCACGGGAAATCCGGGCGGTGGGAATCGCGATGCCACTGTGATGGGCGATTTCGATACCGGGAACACGCGGATCCAGGGGCGGGCGGTGTCGCCGCAAAAGGTTCCCAATCCGGCCGATGCGCAGCGGGATATCGACCAGGGATTGGATCTGCTCAATCAGGTTCGATCGGCGGTGCAGGATAGTCCCGAGGCGCGGCAGCAGTTGCAGGCGTTGATTGAAGAGATGCGAAAGCTCGATCCGCGGCGGTTCCCGGGGAATCCGGCGCTAGTGGAACAGATGCATCAGCAGTTGGTTGCGGGGGTGGATGCGCTGGAGTTGCAACTCCGAAAGCAACTCGATGAGGGGCGTGGCGGGACGATTCGGAATGCCGATCCGACGAAGATTCCGGCGGGGTATAAAGAATCGGTTGCGGAGTATTATCGCAAGTTGTCGGGCGCTGGTCACTGAAGACTTCTCGAAGCTGGAAGCGTGATTGTCTTGCCAGCTTTGCGATCTTCAACGATCAATTTGCCGCCTTCGAGACGCACGTCGTCGATTTTCTCCATGCCATCCGGTGTCTGGGCGTAAAACATCAGGAATGAGGTGCGCAGTTTCGATTTCGCGGGCAATATCCGATAGGTGGGCGTGTCGAAGACGGGACTCATCTGGAGCGTTTCGCGAGTGGGGAGATCGAAAGGCTGAGTGCCGAATTCGAGTCCGCGCGCGAGGGCGTTGTTGTTCGGAAATGATTCCCAGTTCTGGACCCAGGGATAATCCTCGCGGCGGAAGACCCAGCCAACGAGCAGACGCTTGCCGGGGTGCAAGGCGGTGACGAAGACGAGTCTGCGGGAGCGGTTCAGCAGGCTGCTGGTGTGGCCACCGGTCCCGGCCTGGAGAGGAGCGGCGCGGAGGTCTATCGTGCCGCCGGTCTTGGCCGGCGCCATGGGCCACGTGAAATCGCGGTTGGCGATCAGACGGTAGCCATCCGGTTCCTTCGGATAGCCGCGGGTGCGGGAGCGCTCGGCGGGCATATCGACGACGGTCTTTCCGGCTTCGAGAAACGGCGATCCGATGGTGGCGTGCTCGGCCCAGCGGGCGGGGCGATCGAAGGGCAGCAGATTTTCGAGGTCGCTTTCCACCCACACGATGTTTTCGCCGTCGACGATGTGGATGGTTCGCGTGAAGACTTCCTGAGATAAAACGAGCCTGGCTTCGAAGGTCGCGGACAGGGTTTTACCGTTTTTGTTCGAGGCGAGCATCTGCCAGGGACGAGATTGCGCTTCGCCATGCATGGGGAATCCGGCGGCGGTTTCTTCGGAAGAGACCTGGCCGAAGCCGTCGACGCAGACGAAGTGGCCATGGAAGCCGCCCTTGGGCTGCGGCTGGCCGGCCTCGCGAGCGAAGCGCATGGGATTCCAGAGAGGGCTGATTTTCCCGGCGTCGTCGCGAAGAAGGAGTTGCGCGAACGCGCCGCCTTCGGGAATCATGGTCAGGCTCAGCTTGTCGTTGGCGAAGTCGAGGGCGGGGAGATTCTCGAAAACGGTCTTGGTTTGGGCGCAGAGGGAGAGGCCGGCGCACAGGGCCGCGAACAGGATACGCATAGGTGAACATCATACGCCGCCGGCGGGCGCAATGCACGCGGTATTATTCGTCGTCGTAGAAGAAGTGCCAGGGAGCGCCGTTCAACTCCTGAAGCTGGTCGGTGTGGCGCGACAAATACCAGCAGGGGGCTTCGTCGTAGTGGGGGAACAACGAGTGGACGCACTCGATGGTGGCTTTCTCGGAGCGCTGCTCGATGCGGCGGTTTTTGAGATGAACGGCAAAGCGGTAGTGGACTTCGTATTCGCCGTAGGCGCCGGCCGACTGCGCGATTTTGTGACGCAGGATCAGCCAGTCGGCTGTCCAGGCGGTAGCAGCAAGCAGAAGCGCGGACGCCAGCGCGTACTTTATATATTTGCGCACGCGCTAGCGCATCCTCTCTTAGGCCGGCGGCAGCTTGTAGGCGACCAGCTCGGCCGAATGACCGGCGCCGCTGATGGCGAGGACGATGTACTGCTCGCCGTTCAGCATGTAAGTCATGGGAGATCCGCTCTGGGGCGCAGCCATGTACACCGAGCCGACTTCCTTGCCGGTCATTTTGTCGTAGGCGCGAAGCATCGCGCCGCGGGCGCCGGAGGGCGTGGTGGCGAATCCGGCTTCGCCGCAGATTACGAGAGTCTTGGTGGTGAGCGGGCCGAGAAGTCCGGGGCGGCCGGTGCGGGGAATGTTCAATCCCTTGAGGGCCGGGTTGTTGCGGACGTTGTCCGGCGTTTCGCCGTGGGCGATCTGCCAGCGGAATTCGCCCTTGTCCATATCGATGGCGGTGATGCGGCCGTAGGGCGGCTTCAATAGCGGCAGGCCCTGGACGGTGATTCCCGCCAAACCGCCGCCTCCCCGTCCGCCGACGGGAGTGGGATCGGCCACGGGAGGCGCGCCCATCGCTCTGCGGGGACCGGGCTTGACTCCATCGGTTCCTTGAATGAAATTCATGTCGGAAACCTGGGGGGTGGGTGGAGGGATCAGGCCGAGCACGGCGATGGCGCTTTGAGAGAAAACGTACACGGTGTGGGTTTCGGGATCGTAGGATCCGCCGGGCCAATTGGTTCCACCTTGGGCTCCGGGCGAGACCAGCGTTGCCAGGGTTCCGTCGGCCTTGCTGACCGAGGGCGGAGTGAAGACAGGACCGAGGCGGTATTTCGCCACGACCTTCAAGGCCTGCTCATGCAGCTCCGGCGTAAAGTCGATCAGGCTTTCCGGAAGGACACCCTGGTTGTCGTATGCGGGCGGTTTGGTGGGGAAGGGCTGAGTGGGAGAATACCACTCGCCGGGAACATCACCCTTGGGGACAGGACGCTCTTCGATGGGCCATATGGGCTGGCCGTTGGTGCGGTCGAAGACGTAGAGGAACGCCTGCTTGGTGGGCTGGGCGATGGCTTTGACCATCCGGCCATTGACGTTGATGTCGCACAGAATGGGAGCGCACGGGATGTCCATGTCCCAGATGCCGTGGTGCACCAGTTGATAGTGCCACTTGCGTTTTCCGGTTTGGAGGTCGACGGCGACCAGGCTTTCGCCGAACAATCCGTTGCCGGGACGATGGCCGCCGTAATAGTCGCCGGTGGGCAATTCGACGGGAAGATAGACCAGGCCCAGATCTTCATCGACGGAGATTTGTCCCCAGACGCCAGTGTTTCCGGTGTAGGACCAGGAATCGTTCTGCCAGGTTTCGATGCCGTATTCGCCCGGCTTGGGGATGGTATGGAAGATCCAGAGGCGCTTGCCGGTGCGGACGTCGAATCCGCGCACGTAGCCTTTGACGTTGTTCTTGCTCATTGGCGCGCCGCCGCTCAGATGAGCCGCACCGACGATGACCACGTTCTTGGCGACGATGGGCGTGGCGTGCAGGCCAACTTCGCCGGTGACGAGATCGATTTCCTGATCGTCATCGAGTTTCAGGTCGACGATACCGGCTTTGCCGAAGGATGGCACCGGCACGCCGGTTTTAGCGTCGAGCGCGATCAGGCGGTAGCCGGGCGTGACATAGAGAACCCGTTCTTCTTTGCCATCGGTCCAGTAGGCGAGTCCGCGGCCGGAGAGAAGACGCGGGGCATTTTCACCCCGCTTGCCCTCGTCGAGACTGTGCATCCAGCGGAGCTCGCCAGTGGACGCGTCGAGGGCGACGACGGCGCGGCGGGTTCCAGCGGTGACGAACAGCATTCCGTGGACGAATAGAGGCGTTCCTTCGTATTGGTATTCGGGACGCGGTCCGAGAGAATCCGCTTTGAATCGCCAAGCGACTTCGAGTTTGCTGAAATTGGACGCGTTGATCTGCTCGAGCGCGGAGTAGCGGGTGCTGCCAAGATCGCCCGCATAACTCCGCCATTCGCCATTCTTAGTGCCGGCCTGGACGCCGGACTGTGCCAGCGCGGAGATAGTGGCCGCGACAAGGCAGAGGGTCAGAGCGATCCATTTCAGAAGAAACCATCGACGGAGCGTGTTCATCAGGAATCCTCCATAGATTCTTGCTTAATCAGAATACATAAGTTCACACATAACTTCAGGGGCCACTGGTTTCGGGGTTGGGATTCGGTGATGGACCGATCGATGAAGAGCGCCCGTAGCTCAGTCTGGATAGAGCGTTTGCCTCCGGAGCAAAAGGTGAACAACTTAGCGAAGCCTAACCAACAGCGCTTCGTGAGCGCCTCGCACTTATGCCCCGCCATCAGTTTGAAATTTTCCACCGCTCCACCCACAACACCTGCCGGTAGGTGATGCGCCTGCCGTCGCCGCGGTTAATTCAAGAACTGGTCCAGGCTCGGAAAGAATTGAGGCAGAGGCCATGGGCTGGCTCTTCCAAGAAATCAGTGTTCCTCCGAAAGTCTTCCGCCTCACCGATGGATGAAGATGGCAACAACAAAAGCGGCAATAGGGAGACACAAGGACAGTCCTTCAACGAGCAGCGCATACGACGCTAGCCTCCTCGCTCGGTCAATCTGGCCGCGACGCGACTGATACCTATCCCCAAAAAAATAATCGGCGACTCCTCCACTCTAAAAAAACAGAACCAGCTTAAGCTCTGCGGTACGTACTTGTCGGCGAATAATGCCACCGCGAAACAAACCGGTGCACTCAGGCTGAGACCGAGCAGGAATCTCGAATATGCCGAATAGAGTGCCTCAGACCTTGCCATGATGCGGATTAGGAACGCGGTTGGCACAAGGAATAGACAGCCCATGAAGATATGCAGCATTGTGTCCCCGGCAGCGAACATGCCGCCGGATGCGGTTGCAGGATCCTGGAGTTCCAGCAGGTGGCGCCGATAAAGTAAGGCCGTTGAAACCGCTAAGACACCGGCATACCCCACGCTGACGAGCGCGTATTGCGTCCGGTTGGAGACAGGTTTCACCAGAGCATCTTACCGTGCTGAGTGGGGGCCACGCGACTTCCTTCCGTTTTATCCTGAAGACACGATGATCACCCTCACCGATGACGGCATGCCTCTGGTGACCAGGGCTCTTGAGCACTACAACGCTTACTTGCTCGCCACGCAACGCCAGGACCCACGCTATTTAGAACTCGCCGAGCGATTGAAGCACAAGCCGCCCGAGCGCGACGAGTCCACGGCGGTAAAACGGCCAGTGCAGAAGACTACGCACCGCAAGCGAGCCTGAGCCGAATGATTCCTACGATACGCAAGATCAAGCCAAGCGATGAGCTTCGCTGGCGAGAACTGTGGCAGGGGTACAACCGTTTCTACGAACGAGACGTTCCAGAGACGGTCACCCGTCACACTTGGGCGCGGATCATGGACGCTGCCTGTCCGGTTTACGCGATTGTGGCCGAGATCGAACCCGGCGATGTGATCGGCGTTGCCAATTACATCATCCACGAGGCGACCTCGACGCCTACTCCGGTGTGCTACCTCCAGGACCTGTTTGTCGATCCCGGCCAACGTGCGTCTGGCATAGGTAGGCATCTAATTGACTGGCTCGTGGACGAGATGAAGTCCCAAGGCTGGTCACGGATGTATTGGCACACCAAGGAAAACAATTACCGCGCCCGTGGTCTCTACGACAAGTACACGCCGCACAGCGGCTTCCTGCGATACGCGATCAACAATCCGGCGGGGTGATTCTTCGCGGCACTTTAGCCCGGCTTCTGCGCCTGCATCCTGACCCGCTTGCACTTAGGGCATCGCCATTTCCGCTTCTTGTGATAAATGTGACCCTTCAACTCTTTCATCGGCACTTTGCAACGCTGGCAGGTCACGGAGATTTCATGATCGCATTGGGCGAGGGTTGCGCCCAATCACCGTTGCTTGGCCTTGTCAATTTCGTGCTGCGCATCCGGTGTGACATCGAGGCGGCTTGACCGAGGTGGAAAAGCAGGAAGGCGATCAGCATCGCACTAACGATGATGCCAGAAGAGGATTTGCTTCACCGGCCGAATTGTACCGTCGTCAGGCAGACCTTCAAAGCCAGTTGTATCCGTGCGCAAGGGATCTGACCGGGCTTTGGCACCGGCGAGTGGTGATCCCCGTGACTCGAATTTTGGGAGGTCCCTTGGCTTATTGCTTTTCGTAGACCGTTGCGTTGTGCACTACCTGGCCGTTCCCATTAGTCCCGTTCGCTGTGATGGTCGTGACCTTCCCATCCTTAGAGACTTCAACTCGCAACGTCACAAGTACTTTCCCGGCCTTCTTGTTGGTCACTTCGATCGTGGTCGGGTTGATACGCTTCAGGGCGACGGTATCGGCCCCATTCGGCGCACCAATCCCTGACATCGGATTGTCCTTGCCATCAAAGTTTGCGGTGTAGCCGTAAGCGACGTGGCTTCCATCCCCGGCAGTCCCTTCGATCCTAACTTTTATGCCATCGCCTTGAGCCTCAACCGTCCGCGTTTGGCTCTTTGGTCCCGGCCCGGGACTGTATTTCGACTTCGCGGTGTTCAGTTTCCACGTGCCGACCAAGGGGCTGCTTTGCGCGAGCAGTACGCCGGACGCAAGCACAGCCAGGACAAGGATAGTGACAAGTACTAAAACCCGCTTCATTGGATCTCTCCTCTTGAGTGTTTGAGCTAACGGGAATTTGAGATTTAGCGGGCGCGCTAGACGCGAGCACCTATGTGTGTTCCGCCTGGAACGTCCGCTGAAACGAAGCGTCAGTTAGTGTACGCGCCTGACCCCTCAAAATCAAAGGGGGGCCGGGCGACGGAGTTAGGCGATCCGTTTTGTTCACGAGAAGTTTCACCCACCCTACCGCTCCGCGTTTCACGGGAAGTCCCCCCTCGATAAGGTTTCTTGTTTCTATTCCCGTCAGGGGGGAGGTTTTAGTGAACAGGCCGAAGGCCTTGGGGGTTGGACATCAGTGAACGCCTGGTGGCGAGAGAGGTGTTTTATGGTGATCTTGTTGTATTGGTACGAATGATATTCCGGCGGTATGAATCGGGCTCCCCAGGCACACCAGGATGTAGACCACTCTCAGGATGTAGACCACTCTTTAGAAGAAGTTGATACTGGTTTCCTAGCCCGACTCCCCGACGCGGTTCTCCCTGAACCAACTACCAATCGCGGACGATCAACCTGCCCGTTTCCGATTGTGTGTAGGGCCAGTGTGGAACAATGGAGACTGAACGCGTTTATCGCGTTGGCATCTGATGCACAAAACCATTCGATCCCGGTCCAACAAGGCTATAGGCGACACACTCGAAGTCAAATGGACTATTGTCGCGAAGCGGGTCATTGCCGAGCCGACGCCGCGCACTCAGACTGAAGCGCCCCGACAGGGCATTTACGACTATGATGTAGTGCCACTTGGCACGGTTCCTCCGGTGCGCAACGAATCCGAGACTTCCCCTCCGGTGTCATTTCGTCGAATAGGTTAGGAGTCGCGGACATTCTTCGCGGTCACGCCGAGTCACAATCCCCGCTTGAAGCCACTGTTCTCCAGAATAAATTTCCGTCACGGATATACCGCCTCACCATCTGTACAGGTCGGTGCCCGGTCTGATTCATGATGCTGGGTTCGTTCGCGCCGCAATAGCCGCACTCGTGGGCGTGGCCAGCCGCGGCGAATGGCCAGCATAGCGGGCGGATCAAGACCGGCCCGCAGGGCGAGTTCTTCACGACACGTGCGACATCGGCGGCGGAAAACCGCCCTTGAAGATGCCCGTTCCGATTGGTTGAACGGAATACTGGCCCGGAGGAATACAATAAAGGGCAGGGCCGCTAGGGGGGCTGGGTCCTCCCGCGCACATGACCGGATAGTGCCGATGAGTCGGGCAAGGCGTTTGATTCCGGTGTAGCAACCCGGCAACGGGCATCATCCCCTCCCGCCACGATTGCATCACGCGGACCGGGCAGGTGTTTGGATTACTGCCGCCGGGTACGCCGATTTTGCGGCTTCGCCGGCTTGGTCGGTCTTGCTCCGGCGGAGGCTGACGGTCAAGCCGTCGTGGCCGAAGGCAAGGTCCGTGATGTCCGGCCCCACTACCTCAGGCCGCCTGAACGCATCGGCAAAGCCGAGCAGGACCAAAGCGCGGTCGCGCAACCGAATCAGGCCGTCATCGGCCACGCCGATCATGGCGCGAATGTCATCGGTGAGGGCAGGGGCCTTCCGCGCAGGCGCAACCCCCAAGCTTCGCCGAATGCCCTTAAGAGTGTTTGCGGACCATGCCCGACGATGTCGGTGCGCCGACACGGGTGGCCTTTATGCGCCTCGGCGATAAAGCGTTAAGTCGCCGTTGAACCGTGCCGGCCTTGAGATGGCCTGCGCATCCCGCGCTATATGCGGCCACAGTTTCCGGCGATGGAGTTAGCGGCGATACCGCGTGTGCCACACAACGCGATGAAGTCATTGCCAATCGGCGCAGTAACCGCGCAGCGTGTTCTCGGCCTTCGACGCCCGAACAAATTCACGGGCCTGTTCGAGCGAGGGCGGAACCATCTTCGCCTCCGGACCGACTATGTCAGTCATGCTGCCACCGCCTCAGGCATCGCAATACCGTGGCATGGACAGGTACGTCGCTCATGAGCACGCAGTTTCAGTTCGTGATCGCATTCGGCACAGGCGAGGCGCTGTGTTGGGCGCCATCTGGCCACTGAGAAACCGAGATGATTCCCGGTTTCAGGCCGAAGCGCTGCTCGTGCTCCGGGCGACTGCTTGCTAAGACGGGGATAAGAGCCCCCCCCAGCTTCCTTGGCCTGCCTCAACCTTGCGGGTCAAGTTCGTCGATAGGTTTGCCAAGGTATTCATCACATAAACACCGGCGGCGTGCAGACTGGGCGAACGGAGATGAGGGGGCGGTTAGAGTCGCGCGGCGGCCCAGCGGTGCGGCAGTAATTCGTCGAGCTGTCGGATCGAGTGCACTCCGATGCGGGAGAGCACGTCCTGAAACCAGGCGAACGGATCGACGTTCGCAAGTTCGCAGGATGCCACGAAGCTTCGTAACACTGCCATAGTGCGGCCGCCGCGGTCGCTTCCTACGAAAGTCCAGTTGTTCCGGCCGACCGCGATTCCACGCAACGACCGCTCCGTGTGGTTGTTGTCGATCGATAGATCGCCATCTTCCAAGTAACGCGTCAGCGCGGCCCAGTTCTTCAGCGCGTATGACACCGCTTGCCCAGCTTCGCTCTTCGGTAACACCTGATCGCGAATCTTCAACAGATACTCATGCAACTGCGTGAGCACCGGCTGAGAGGCCTGCTCGCGTAATAGACGTAACTCCTCGCCCTCGACGCCCGATCGCCGCGCTCGTTTTTCCACCGCATAGAGCTGCGCGATATAGGCCAGCACCGCGCCCATGCGCGCCGGATCGGTATCGAGCGCCTGGTGAAAATGCCGTCGGGTGTGCGCCCAGCAGGCCACCTCCACCATTCCCCGCTCCGGATTGGTAAAAAAGCTGTCGTAAGCCACATACGCATCGGCCTGCAGATACCCGCGATAGCCTGTGAGAAATCGCTCGGGTCCGGCGCGTTCCCTGGTCGCGGTGTAGTCGAACACCGCAGCCCCATGATTCCGGTCCCCCAGATAAGGCCAGAAGCGGCCCTTGCGCGTCGTTCGCACCAGGCTTCGGTCCAACACTTTCACCGGCGTGTCATCGGTGCCTACTACTTTCGAACTCAGCACGAACTGCTTCCACCGCACATACAACGGATCGAGCAGTTCGGCCGACTGCCGCATCCAGCCGCACATGGTCTGGTCGGCGATCTCCACGCCGAACCGCTTGAGGATCTTCGCCTGCCGGTGCACCGGCACATGATCGGCTATCTTACTGACGATCACCTGCGCCAATAAAGACGCGCCCGCCGTGCTCTTTTCAATCGGTTGCGGCGGCTTCGTTGCCGTCCTGACCGAGCACGCGCAAGCGTACTTTTTACACACATCCTCGATCACCAGCATCTGGGCGGGGATGTATTCGTAGCGCTCACTGGTCTCTTCCCCGATGGGGCGCAGATCCTGGTTGCAGGAGGCGCAGTGTTTTTCTTCTTCTCTCAGATCGTGCTCGATCCGCTCGCGCTTCAGATGCGCGGGCAGCGGCCGCCGTCCGCGCGGGCGGCCTTGATCCTCATCGCCGCCCCTGCCGGAGCCAGAGCCGGGCGGAAGCTCGTCATCCGGTGTGGAATCGGTCTCCGCTTCCGTCGCGGCTTTGGGAACATCGAGTTCCTGCGCGAACAACCGCAACTGATCGGCGCTCAACTGTTCGCTCCGCGTACCGCTTTTGGCAGCGAGCAACTGCGCTAACAGCCGTTGCGTCTTGTCTAGTTGCGTGGTCAAATCGACCAGCATCTGCTGCAAGATCTCCGGATCTTTCGGCAGGCTGTTGCGGTCGACCGGCACTATGGAAATTATAAAGCGAGCGATCTGGCGAACCAAGCATAAAATGCATGGAGACCCAATGTTTATGAGGCTTCCGTGCCTATCCTCTGATACCGCTTCCGACGCTTTGCCTGGCTCAGATCGATGCCGCTCAACAACGCTCCCAGCTCCTGCGCCGTGATCTCACGGCGGCGTTCCTGTTCGTCGCCGAACGGCATCACGTAGGTTCCTTCTTCCAAACGCTTAGCCCATACCGCGAATCCATCACGATCCCAATACAGAATTTTGACCCGATCACGACGTCGGTTGGAGAACACGAACAGATGCCCGGCAAAGGCGTCCATCTGCATCACCGCATTCACCAGCGCGTGCAGCCCATCGAAGCTCCGCCGCATATCGCACCGCGAGGTTGCCAGGTACACGCGCACGCTAGCCGGCAGATGGATCATCGCGGCTCGCGCAATACGCTCAGCACCTGCCGCAGCGTGAAGGCGTCGATGCCCGGCACGATTCGTAACCGCTCGCCGGAGGTGAGGATCACTTCCAACACGGCCACCGCGGCGGGCGAGCTCTGGCTAGTCTCGACCAGCGCGAACTTCATCGGAAGCTGTTCGGCGAGCCGCTTGCGCCAGTGATAGAAGCTATACTCGCTGGTCCGGCGCTGCTGACAAAAGGCCCGCACCGACATTCCACTCTGTTGTTGTGCCGCAATGAGCTGCCGCCAGAGGTCCAGCCGCGCCGCTTGTGTCTTCGACATGTCGCCAGTATCGGCGACCGGCCGTCGCCCACCAAGCGGTGTTCATCTGATGCTTACTTGCCAAGTGACATAATGTTATCGGGAACGCTCCGATGGAACGAAACCCCAAAGCGAACCCGGACTGTCCGGCGTGCCACGGAACTGGCATTGTCGTTTGTGACCACGGCGCAGACGGTCGCTTCGTTGTCGAGCAAAAGTGCGAATGCGTCACCGAACTACCGTGGTACGCCATCAACGATCCTGGCGCTGAACCGGAGGCCTAGCCAGTCGAGGCCGTCGCCAATAGCGCCAGTCCTCACGCAGCTAAGGCCACTGGGTGGTGCGACTGGTACTCCCTGTAAAGCCCGGCAAAAGCCGCTTGCTGCGGCTTTTGCCTCGCGTCAGGCCGCACTGATCGTAACCTAACACCTGTCGGGATGTCGGAGCGAGAACCCCTTGGTGTGAGTGGTCGGATTCACCGACTGACGAGAAAACGTGCCCGTTGAAGCGCCAAGTCGAAAACATCGACGCGGAAGAACAACAGGAGACCGTTGCCGGGTGTGCCGTGAACGGGGCTCATCAATGAGGGATGCCCGCGAGCCGCCGACGCACGGCGGTCATCGCGACCAGACCCAATCCGACCAACGCGAGTGTCGCTGGCTCAGGAGTCTGTGTAACCAAAAACTGCCCGCTATTGTCGCCGCTGTTAATGTCAGACACGCGGAATTCAAGCACGGTTCCGTTCGTTAGGCCAGACGTAAACCCAATAGCCGACAATGACTCGTCATTCAGGACGAGCGTCGTAGGCGGGGTTGGATTGCCGAGGCCGTAAGTCGCCGACGAAGGGAACACCTGAAAAAAGCCAAGCGTGCTGTTTCCAATAAGCAGCGCGCCGTAGTTGAGGGCGCTGTTATCGCCGTTCGGCGACGTTTGCCCGGGATGGGCTCCCGTGTTTGTCGTAGCCGGAGCTGTAATGATTCCGGCCGCGTTGGACGTGAATAGGCCGCTCGCAAGATCGACAGTTCCGGTCACGGTGAGCGAAAGCGTATCCGTGCCTAAGAAGTTGCCGACAACGGTAAATGTTGGACCACCAGCATCAAAGCCCAAGCCGTCGGCAGCATCGGTTCCAAGAACCGTGAGATCTGGAATTGTCAGCGATGCGCCCTGCATGATAGTAGAAAAAACTAGGAAAGAGAGCAAGGAAAGTTTCATTTTCATCCTCCAATGAAAAGTGAAGTACCTGTGATCTAGCGTACTACAGCATCCATCTTACCGCGACTCACGCGGTCGAGGTACTTGTTGGCAGCCGTATTGGCGCGGCAACTCGAAGGTCTTCGGGCAGACACACCGGCCACCATGCAGATCTTGGTGTGGGCTCTCCCGTTGTGCTTTGCCGGAATCACGGTCGTGAGCTGGAATGAACTTTTTTGTGCTTCCTATCGTTTTTTCAGCTGTTCGGACCGGCGAACCCGCTAGGACGGGCCGCCTTGCTGTCGGCTTGCTGTGGGCGCAGATTGTATTGTTGTGGATGCCAAAAGCGAGCGGGAAATCCGTCCCGCCGGATTCGTTAACGGTTTCTAAGCGTCATGTTCACAGTTAGAACTCATCTCATGGTCAGGTCAACGACGGCGAGGTTCTGTTTCCCCGCCGTTCAGTCTGCGCGGTCGGGCGGAGAATAATCCATCAATCATCCCGTCAGGCCGCGCATTTTCCCCCACCCGTATCTACCGGTCAGGGAATATGTGACGTGCCCGCGAGCTGTGACGCGTGCTTTTGGGCGCAGATTGTACTGGTGGCGCCACGGGCGAAGTTGACCTGGCGGCGGATCGCCGCGCGCCTATTTCACCCGCTTGGCCACGAACTGTTCAGTTATTCCAATGCCTCGAAACTTCAGCGTGCCTTTCAACTGATCGCCATCGATGATGCCTTCGTAGACGGATGTTCGCCCTCCTTTGTCAGTTTCGATCTTCACTTTGAACAAGAATTTCTCACCGTCAACCTTCCCATCGCTGATCTCTAGGGATTTGCCTGTCAGCAGCTTCATCCACGGTGCTTCGGAGGTCTGAACAACTGAACCCGTCAGCAACCCGCTATCATTTTTTAAGGTGAAAAAGCTCTGATGGGGGTAGGCCTTTCCATCCGCGTCTCCCACGTGCTTTTCGCAGATCCATTTGCCATTAATATCGGCGGCGGTCAGCGAGAAGGCCGCACAGAGGATTGCCGTCGTTAATACCAGTATCTTCATCGGGCAACGTGCTCCTTCCCGTTCTAACCAGGGGCGATACCCAAAAGTTCAGTAAAACGACGGTGTTGATGCAAGGCTGGTTTCCACGCAAAGCGCAATGCGCGCGGCCTTTCAGCGCCGGTCACGCACCCGGCATCGGGAGGCTGTGTGGGTGGCCCAGCAAAGCGGCGGCTCCAGCGCTTGCGTCGCGCTGGCCAGTTCTTTCCCGAATGTGGTCGCAAATCTGTTTGGCGCTATCGGGCGTGGGCTATCTAGCAGGAGCAGAAGGCGTGCGGCGTTTAGGTCCCCTCACTGTCACCATTTCGTAGCAGCCAGGAATTATAATGGCTGTGCCAGAGGAGGTCCCATGCCGGCGCTCTTGCCAGGAAATCCTCAAATTGCTTCTTGTATTCTCTTCCTGTACGCGAGTACATACGCTCAAGCTCAAGCACCAACGCAAACAGGTGCCGTTTATACTGCCGTCGGCAGCAAGGCCTCCGACAGCGCCCCGATCGATGGGACGTGGGAGGGCGAGCTTCAATTTCCCGCACAGACCTTGCGGATTGTGCTGCATATATCCGGGCCGATCAACACCCTGTCGGCGACGCACGACAGTCCCGATCAGGACAGTTTCGGACATCGAGTAGATTCAATCACCTTCAACGCGCCCACACTCGCCTTCGAGATCACACCTTTGAAAGTGCAATTTAGCGGCAACCTGCTGAGCGATGGAACAATCTCCGGGACATTCGTCCAGCGCGGTCGCGGTATTCCCCTGGTGTTGGCGCGATCAGCAGGAGTGGTGCCGCCCGCGTCTGGAAGTGTAACGGACGGGCGTTACCATCAGGATCAGACTGGAATCGAGTGGGATGTGCCAGCGGGTTTTAAGGTGCTCTCCACTACCAACTATCCTGGCTATAACGGCTGGCTCACGACTTTGGGTGATTCGGAGAATCATATCTTCTCCGCATGGCTGGCAAGGCACAAGATTATGCCGAACAGGATTCCGGCGATTCTTGATGGGGAGGTTCCAGCGAAGATCAAGCGCCGGACCGGCCTCGATCATTATGAGGTTCCGCCTGAGAGTGTTCAAAAGACCGTGATTAACGGGCAACAAGCTATCAAGGCAACTGCGTACTTCAATACCGGCGGGAAGAGGTCGGCGGAGTTACTCACTTGGGTATTCACGGAACACACGGTTGTCCACTTCTACGCGATGGTTGAAGTCGAGAGCCTGGCGGATGTTCAAGCGTCTTTCGATCAGATGGTCGCGTCGGCCACGGCTCCATAAGCGCCTGTCCTTATATCAGCGTTCGTCACGCTGGGCCATTCCGGCGATTGAGTTAGTGGCGGTTACGCATTCTGTTGGGCGCAAGCCATCTAGAGGTGAGTGTAGAATGCGAATGGCCGTTAATGGTTCTTTCGTGACTCTTCGCGGCGCGGACATCCACTGCGTGCGAGCGGGCGGCCCTTCCTATTGCTTATCGTACACCATCGCAGCCAGAAACTCCCTTCAGATAGAGCCGTTCGGTGATAAACTGTACGATGTACACGGAAATTATCCTTTGCTTAGGCAAGGGCTCTAAACTTCCTCTTTGGTCCGTAAGTTATTGATTCCGCGCCCGTAGCTCAGTCTGGATAGAGCGTTTGCCTCCGGAGCAAAAGGTCAGAGGTTCGAATCCTCTCGGGCGTACCACTTTTCATACGCTTACGGTTTCGCTGTCCTCTGAACCGCTCAGTAGACCATTTGCTCATGCAGAGAGCTGCCCTCAATTTCCCGGCGGCTGATCGATCTGGAAATAATGCACTTGGCCTTCTTTGCTGCGGGGCGTGATCGCCATGCGGATGCTTCTGCCGGTGTTGGGGCAGCTTGTGGCGCGGTGCCAGCGTTCCTCATTGGCGTTGATCAAATCGCCATATTCCCCATGCACTACGCCCTCGCCTGAAATGAGGGCGCAGACATTGCCCCACACATTAAGCCAGACCTCCGGCATGTTTTCGTGGAAATGGCCCCAGCTGGTGGAGGCCGGCAACTGCGTGAGCGGCGGCCCGATGTTCAGGTTGGACGAGGTATGGCCGTCATACAGGAAACGCTCGCCCGTGCGGGCTGAGGCCCCATACTCATCGACATTGAAGAAGGGCATGTTGAATGAGTCGTAACCGCCGGTCGACGTGATCTTTACCTTCTCGTATGTGTAGCCCTTGACCGGTACCGGCATCTCAGTATCCGGATACGATGGCACTTGGCCCGCCGGCGTGGTGATGTAATACACGACCGGCTCGCTGCCGGCCGTCTCCAGACAGTAGGACAGGCGCGGCGCAACATTGAACACCCAACCCTTTGGCAGGACCTTGGGCTCCTGGCCGTCGATGGTGACCTTGACCTGCCCGCTGTAAACCCAGCCCCAGGCGCGATCATCGGCCCAGAACAGGCACTTGCTCTTGTCGCCGGGCGCCATCTGGACGTAACGGCCGTCAAAATCGCGGGTCAGCAACACGTTCTGTTCCCAGCGCGCCTGACCCTTATGCGACTTGAGGGCATCGGCGATATGCCAGATCGGCTTGTTGGGCGCCTTGTACGGCGTTTCGGGATTCTTGTGCGCGGCCCACACCACGCGGGTGGGCCCATTCTCACCGCCGGCCTGAGACCACCAATTCGCCTGGGGTACCCGGGCACCGCGTGCTGCCGGTGCGGGAGCGGTTGTTTGGGACCGGGCGGGGACGCACGCCAGCATCAGTCCAACCGCGATCAAAACTGTCTTCATGAATTTCATGGTTCCCCTCCATTTGGTTTGTTCAGGACACCTTTCGTTACTTGCAACGAAACTTTCATTACTCAGTTCAGCCTGGCCCAATTCCTTTATCTGATCGTCTGGACCGGATTTATTATCCTCCAACAGGCCGTGCCCTAGTAGTAAAAATAAATAATCGCATTTCCAGCTTCGTCGTCGGTCGGTAAGAGCTGACCGTCTCTATGCCACGCCGTGTTCAGAAACGTAGTAGGCCACGATGATCGGCTGAGACCATCGGA
>Ga0206838_10185_pt1 | contig 17364 bp, 16 predicted proteins | sample Alteio_BWOrgCont_26_FD_152879 | JGI IMG/M metagenome (GOLD analysis project Ga0206838, IMG submission 152879) | Enriched cells from forest soil in Barre Woods Harvard Forest LTER site, Petersham, Massachusetts, United States -... | ecosystem: Environmental > Terrestrial > Soil > Temperate forest >...
GGCTCACGTCAATGGCGGCATGAAAGGGGCTGTATCAAAGGCGGTCGAGATTGGCGCCGAGGCCATCCAAATATTCATTGGTTCCCCACAAACCTGGCGCTCTCCTGATCCGGCTGCAGCCGAAATTAAAGGTTTCATCGAATCTGTTCGCAGAGAAAAACTGGGACCAGTGTTTGTTCACGGCAACTACCTCGTCAATCTGGCATCGGCAGGAAGCGAAAACCTGAGTAAGTCGATTGAAAATCTGGGTCTGACTCTGCGAAGGGCTAACTCGATCGGTGCCGAGGGCGTGATCTTTCATCCCGGCTCAGCGGGCAAATCACCCTACAAAGAAGCATTGAACAAAGTGGTGCGATCCCTGCATGAAGTTTTGGAAGGATACGACGGGAAGTGCCGCCTGTTGCTGGAAGTGTGCGCAGGGCAGGGCGAGACCATAGGCGATAACTTCAGCGAATTTGGCGACATCCTTAAAGCAATGTCGTTCGATAGAAGACTCGGAGTTTGCTGGGACACCTGCCATATGTTCAATGCCGGATATGACATCGGCTCCAAATCAGGTCTACAGCAGACGATGGAAGAGTTTGAGGAACAGGTCGGATTCGAGTGGCTGTATGCCATTCATGCCAACGACTCAAAAACACCGCTGGGTGCCCGCCGAGATCGTCACGAAAACATCGGCATGGGGCAGATAGGCGAAGCTGCGTTCGGTCGCATGCTCGAGTACCGCGAGCTCCGCTCTCTGCCCTGGATTCTCGAAGTTCCCGGACAAGAGCGAAAAGGTCCTGATCGCGCCAACCTGGAAGTGCTTCGTCACCTTGCCGGCGCGGCAGGCCGGCAGTGATGTAATCTTCTGCAGCCTATTTGGACAGATGCACCGGCAGGCGCGGTGAAAGGGCGACGTGCCTGTAGTCCAGTTCGAAACCTTCCTCTTTGGCGTAACCGAGCACCCGTTCCACGTCTCGCTCGACAATGGCGCCGGCTGCCTGGGTGACTTCGTCTTCCCAGGGTACGTCAAAGTCGTTGGCGCCGTAACGAAGCCCGCGCAGAGCGTTGGCGTTTTGGGTGAGTACGGAGGTGCGAATGTGCCGGATGTTGTCGAGGAAGATGCGACATAAGGCAAGGTGTCTGAGATACTCACCAGGTGGGATTTCTATACCGCCCAAATCGTTGTTGTAGGGTTTGTAAGTCCAACAGAGGAAGCTGAATAAGCCACCGCCAGTAGTGTCTTGGAACGCTCGCACTGTTTCCAGATGATCCAGGCGCTCTTCCACGGTTTCATCAAACCCGATGACCATTGTTCCTGTGGTCTTCAACCCGGCTTCGAGAATTTCGCCTTGCGTCTGCATGTATTCAGCGACGGTGTATTTCTGGGGGCTATGCCTCAATCTGAAGCTGTCCGCCAAAATCTCGGCGCCACCGCCTGTGATCCAGCGTACGCCTGCTGCCTTCATTCGTTGCAGGGCTTGAGGAACGGAAATTTGGCTCACTCTGGCGATGTAGAGCAGCTCTACGACTGTCATGGCGTAGAACTCGATATGGTCGCCGTATTTCTCTCTGATGGACGAGAACAGGTCTTCGTAATAGTCGATCTTCAGTTCGGGGTTGAAACCACCGTTGAAGGCGAACAGCTCACCACCCAACTCGGTAAGCTCATCGATCTTTGAATAGATGTACTCTTTCGAGCGAAGGTAAGCCCCTTCCTGTCGCGGCAATCTATAAAATGAGCAGTAATCGCATTTGGCTACGCAGATGTTCGTGTAGTTGATGATTCGCATCAACATGTAGGAGGCTTTGTTCGGCTGATGATAACGATCTCGCACGATGCCGGCAAGAGACTGAAGGTCTTCGTCTGAGGCATTCTCCCAGAGCCACTTCGCCTGGGCACGGTCGATGCGGCCCCCGACTGTTAGGCGGTCACGAATTTCACTGACTGAGGGGCTGGTTGGCATGGCTGTAACTCAAGCTCGAGGCGGTATTCTAGCAAGCAAATGGCTCAGCCAGAGCTGGTTGTGTCGAATCTTTTATATGCATGCCTTTATGCAAGGACCAGAGGCGAATTAGCATGAATTAAGAAGATAGAAAGTTTCCGAAAATTTCTCACTAACCTTCGTGCTCTTCTGCCTCATCGTCGTCACCCCAATCATCGTCGTCCTCATCATCATCGTCATGAAGACCGGAATGGCCGTTGTCGCTGTCTGTGAAATCACCAGTGCTGTCGGAAACGGCGAAACTTGTTTTGAGAGTGTCCAATATGGACTCGCAGGCGGTCTGGCATTCGTCGAACGTCCAATCGTACTCCGATTCGGTAATTTCGATGCACAGGTCGACTTCAGAGTCGCCTTCGGACCATTGAGCCATAAGTGCCAGCGTAATGGGAAGCTCCTGCTTCGATCCGTTTTCGGAACGGACCCGCAGAACCGTCTTTTCGGCGCTGAGATTTCCCTGTTCGTAGTGCATCTCCAGGTTTTCCCAGTTGTCGCTATTTAGTAGAGCGAGTAAGGTGTCGATCAGGTCATCTTCCTCAGCGTAGAAGCGCTGTTCGACCGATGCCTGGTTGATATCCTGTCCGTGCGACATCTCTTCCTCCTGAAGTGAACCGCGCGTGGTGGCGCCACTGCACGCGTACCCCATATCATCGGGACGTGCCTGGCGTCTGTAAGTATATCTACCCTTGCGGGGCCGATGATCCAATCGCAGCTTGCATTTCTCAGGTTCTGTTTGAGTTTTTGTTGCACCGCTCCCGGTGCCGTCCGCTTTACAATTGGTTTTGACCGAGCTTAACTGTGGCAAATGATACGCATGACAAGCCTCGACTCGGGTGCTCTACCTCGTGCTTAATCAGGCACCGTTGCATTTCTACTTTGCTTGGTGTATTTAAGGGGTTCTCAGGAGCAAAAAGCGCTGGTGCTCTCGTTGTCATGAGGGTACAGTGGGGAACAGTGAAAATTGTTGAGCGTCGAATCTGAACAGTAGAGACTGAGTTTCGTTTTCTCGTTATCTGGTTTCGTTACTTAAGACTGTCCATGGTGGCAACGTGCAAATTCGTTTCTCTCAAATTTTAATGGCTGCATCTTTGGCGAGTGCATTCGCAATTGTGGCTACTGCCGCATCGGCAAATGACGGAAGCAATCCCTCATCTCAAGTGGCAATGACTCAAAGTGGCGACGTGCCCACTAGTGGTTCCTACAGTGGTTATGCCGAACGGCATGGGCAAGGCATGTTCGCTCGCTTCAACCCCCTGCGCGGTACCGAAAAGCACTTGCAGGGTTTGCAAGCTCCGATCAAAAATCTGAGCTCTCCTATCAGTCAATTGCAAGAACCGTTGCAGCAGTTGCGCGAGCCTATCAACCAGTTGAAGAATCCGATTCAACAGTTGAGCGAGCCCATCGGCGGCTTGACCGCTCCCATTCAAAACTTGCAAACTCCTTTGACCAACTTGAATCAATCGATCAGCGGTCTCGATCTACCGATCGATCAATTGCACGGTCCATTGAGCAACTTGCGCAAACCTGTCTCAGAGCTGGCGCAAACGACATCGTGTTTAAATCAGCCTTTGCAAAAAATGGTGCAACAGCTTGGCGCCGTCAAACAACCGTTGGGCACCTTAGCTCAACCGATTGCCGAGCTCAGACAACCGCTCGGAGCGCTCCAGAGTCCACTGCAAGGGTTGCAACAACCGATCACTAAACTTGCTCCTCCCATCGACGGACTCAGTGGCGAGGTTGGCACTCTGCACTCGGAAGTTCATGCGCTGCGATGCACAATTGCTGATGCTGTACGCGACATCTGTATCGCAATCGTGCTGAGCGCTGTCATCATCGGCGCTTCTATCATCTACTGGGTGCGCAGATCAACTCCCCAGCAAATTATGTTGTCCACACCCCAGAAGTCACATACAAAGTCGATTATCGCTGAAGCATTAGGCTCATCCCTCAGATAAGCTTGCCGTGTGTTTGGTTCGGGGATCTGACAGACTTGCTTATTTCATTGCGCCATGCTAAGCCGGTAGTGGATGCTGGCTGCAAAACCAGGAACTTACATTTACAATGGTTCCTTCATGAAAAAGGAGGTCGAAAGTGAGATTCAGACTATTTGGAGGTCCATTGGCTCTTCTGGGACTCCTTCTGTTCGGCACGGAGCCCGGTCGAAAAGCATTGAAAAAGATCGGTAAGGAAGCAACCAAACTTGGTGTTCAAGCCTACGACAAGGTTAAAGAAATCGCCGAAGAAGCGCGGGAAGAGGCGACCCAGCTCATCGAAGAGGCCAAAGCCGAGTCCGAGAAGAACAACGGCAAACCGGCCAAACTGAGCCCGAAAGAAACATAGATTTGCGAGACGGTTCGAGCCGGCTTGCAAACAGCTCGAATCGGTAAGTGCAAGAAAAGAATAGAAGAACCACAAGTGAATAAATGGAAACGCGCTGCCGTGAGGCAGCGCGTTTAGAATCAGTTCGGGGGCAATAAGGCTATCGTGCGGCTGCAGCTTCTTTCTTGCTGTTTGCCGCGTGGGCCCGTTTCTCCACTTCTTCTGGAGAAACGTCTTCGATGTGGGTAGCGATCCACCACTCGTTGCCGGACGGATCTTTTACGGCGGCGTTGCGATCACCGTAAAACATATCTTCCGGTTCGCGCACTGACGTTCCGCCGGCGCTCATCGCTTGTTTGTAGACTTTGTCGGTATCAGGAACGTACAGGTACAGCTTCGATGGTGTTGCGGCATGAGTTGGAGGTTGTGCTTCACCGATCATGATCCATGAATCGCCGATTTTGATTTCAGCGTGCATGATCTGTCCGTTCGGAGTCTGGGAGCAGACATTGCACTCTTGCACATCGAATGCTTTCTTGAGGAACTCAATGGTCTTGGTGGCATTTTCAATGCACAGATACGGTGTGATCGTGTGGAACCCTTTGGGAATGTACTGGACCATCGTTCCTCCTAAAACATTATCTGTATGACCTATCTTGATTCCGCCCCAAATTCTATAAGGGCGGACCGACGTTGTCATTAAATCAGGGGGGTCTGCAACATATGTTGCAACTCCTTCGCCTGCTTACTCTGTCGCTTCTTGATCCGACACAGCTTTGATGCGACCGGAGGTGACGGCGTTGACCAGGGCTTTGTAGTCTTTCTCGACCTGTTCAGAGTAGTCTACAGAGAACTCTGCCAGCGCTTGATCGAACGTATCGCGATGGCCGAGATAGCCCCTGATGATGGCGGCGTCGCCGGTGCGCGCGTGCGCCCGTGCTAAAGCGGCGCCCATGACCTCGGCGTTGTGCACCATCTGCTCGCCGTCCCACAGTTCTGGCTCTGGCTTTACTTTGGTGTCTCGCAGCTGTCTGACGTAGAAGTGCTTTCCGTCAAGCTCGGTCCAACCTAAGAAGATGTCCGATGCCGACTGAGAAGTTCGCTGCCCCGCCACCACTCGCCGACCGTGATTGTCGTATACGCTCTGGCCGGCGTAAGGTTCAAGCACTGACTCTCGCGCTTCCTTCATCTGCAAGATTAAAGGCTCGTTGTCCGGCGCGATCATCAACGCGACACAGCACATGGTTCCAACGCTGCCAATCCCTACTACTTTTATAGCAACGTCTTCCAACCGGTATCGTTTCACGAGTTGTTGCTTGTCTTCCTGCAAAGACGTGCAGTACAGATCTAGCGCGTCTTTAACTTGGTGGATGAACTTGTCTTTCTCTTTGACGGGCAAATGGTACATGACAGGCGGAATGTCTTTGAAGACAAACTTGCCGTTCAACTGTTGCGTCAGTTTTGGGAAGTAGTAGTCTTGCACGGTCCGCTTCATCTCTTTCTTGAGCTTGCCTTTGCGGTAATCTTGCAAATTGGGATCGGTGGTGGCATCGATGATCGAGTTCCAGTCGACTCGGTAGTACCAGATGTCGAGAATGCTCATACGCGAAAATTCGACCATCTGCTCGCGATAGGCTCGTCCCACCGTCACGCCCACTTCAAAGATCTGCTTGTCCTTGAGACCGTTTTCTCGCGCTGCCAGAACGAAACTGGTGGAGAGTCGCTTCAGGTCCCACTCCCATGGCGCCGGCAGAGTTTCGTCAAAATCGTTGATATCGAAGACGACATTGCGCTCGGGCGTGGCGAAGGCGCCGAAGTTTAGAAGGTGACAGTCACCACAGGCTTGAACGGGAATCTTAGCGTTGGGCGTCTGGGCCAAATCCCAGGCCATCAGTGCGGCGGCGCCGCGATAGAAAGTAAAGGGCGACGGCAGCATGCGTCCATATCGCACAGGTATGAGATCGGCAAGCCGCCCTTGGTTGGACTTCTCCAGAACGTCTATGGGATCCGGCCTGTTCGCAGGCGCTTTCCATCCGGCATGAAGTTTATGCGGTATGGCTTCGCGCAATGCTTGTCCGCGCGACCTGCGGTCGTCGCGAGGCGAGATCGTGTTGTCGTGCAACAACGCCTTTTCCAGATCTTCTTCCATCGCTTCGGTAGCCATATCCGTTCCCTCCAGTGTTTCCTGGGCCTTCTTCTTTGTCGTCAATTTTGATTCTCTCCTGAATGTCTGGAGTTGTTACTCTGCAAGGAACGATTTGAGGAGCTTGTGAAAGTGGAGAACGTTCGGTTCCCACTTCGGCGAATATCTGCCCTGTTTATACAAGCGCGACTGCATGCCTTTTTGAACTTGCTCGACGATAGATTCGTCTTCGTACTCGGTTTTTTCGATGAGGTCGGGCGAATTGCTCTGCAGCTTCGATTCATCGTAAATATAAGTGATGTATCGAATGCAGCTGCGGTCAAGTGCCAGCGGGATGACGACGTTCAGCGACAGCCCCCAGGGGTAGAAGTTGAACATCATGTTTGGGAACAGCCAATAATAGTAGGCGGCGATCAGTTCTCCCGCCTCGGGCGAGTCGCAAGGGAGAGTAAAGGCGTCTTCTTCCCTGGTTGCCAGCCCGATCTGTAGATTGGACATCTTTTGCACTTCGTAGCGATACTCTTTGGTATCGATGACGGTGGCAAGCCCAGGATGCACGTAGGGAATGTGCAAGCCTTCGAGATAGTTGTCTACATACAACGCCCAGTTGGCGTTGACGAAGTAATCTTTGCACAGCGCCGGCACCCGTTTCATCGCATGGAACGGCAACCACTGCAATCTGCGGGTCATGTCCTCGACCAATTCGTTGAACGACCACGCCGGTTCAATTCCTACAAAAATCAAATTGCCCCAGAGTTCTTGCTCGGCTGCCGGCAAGTTGTCTCTTTCGGTAGGAAAATCGACGGCATCTTCAAACCCTGGTGCTGACAAGAAACATCCGTCCGCTCCGAAACGGCGTCCGTGATAGCGGCAACGAAGGCTGTCGGTCTCGCAGGGCTTCTCAATCAGAAGATTGCCGCGGTGAGTGCACACATTCGAGAGGCAGTGCACCGCATCTTCAGTGTCGCGAGTGAAAATCAGAGGCTCGTTGATGAAACCATCAAGAAACGTCCACGGCGTCACTTGTCTCATCGCCGGAAGCTGGTCTGTATCCAAAGCGAACTGCCAGCTGCGGGCGAAAATCTGATCCCTGGCTCTGTCGAAATACGTCGGATCTCGATAGTATTTGGGCGACAGTGTCTCGGCGCCGTGGATAGCTGAAGAGAGCGGCTTGTTTGCCAGTTTCTTACTAGTCGTCATGGTTCAGATAGAAAAAAGTACCCGTTATAGAAGTTCTACCCGCGCGTAAGGCAGGATCAACCTCCGGCTGCGGGCATACTCAAACAATTCTTGGTGTCAGATGACCGTAAGCGAACGACCATTGGGCAAACTCACCGCATTCTCGGACGAGTGAACTTCGGCGCTGAATTCTAAGCAGCCACAGTTTTAAGGCAGTCCGCCGTTCATAACCAAAAAAGTACCTACTGCCAGACTAAAACTACAGGTGAGGGCGCCTGAAGCAATGTACAGAGGATTCATTTTGTGCGTAGAAGAAAAACCGGCCGTTCCTAGTGCCGCCACCAAAGTGTTCGACATGAGTAAGCCGCATAGGAAGGCAGCTAGCATCACCAATCCGAGACCGTGATTTGCGGTCCCTCCTATGGCTGCGATAATAAGAACTTGTGTCCCGGTTTCCGCCCCGATGCCGTGGATCATTCCGATACCGAATACGGTGCCGGTGCCGTATCCGTTTGATCGGTGCGAACGGTCTGTTTTGCGTCCGGTCAATTTCATCGACAGCCAATCTGTGAATCTGTGAAATAGCTCGAAAATCGCCATCCATCGGCTTTGCATTCGAAACTGTTCTTTGCCGCGAAAGTGTCGAACTAGTGATACGCACAACCACATCCCCAATGCAAGAAGAGTGCAGCCCACAATTCGCTCCATAATAGGATCGAGCCAAGTCGGCAGAACCGCAGAGAAGCAGAGAGCGCACACTCCAAGAATGGCAACGACGCCTGCGTGTCCTAGCGCGTACATCAAAGACGCGGTGAGAGAACGGCGATAAGCCCGCACGCCTGTAGGATTGGTAGTGCCGACAATGTCAGTGATAGCAGCAACGTGATCCCAGTCGATGCCGTGCCGGAACCCCAAGACGACGGCGCTCAATGCCGGCAATAGTATTTGATTGCTCATGTCGTTCTCGAGCGTAGCTTCATTGTCACCAAGCCAAGTAATCAGTTGCTTTAGGCCGCTCCCACGGTCCAATTGTACTGGCTTAGCCTGGTTTGTACGTCTTTCGTTGAAACAGTGCGTCGATACTTGAAGACAGTCCGTAGCTAAATCGAGACACGACGAAGCTACTTGAAACAATGCGTCGCTACCGAACAGTGTCTCAAGCTGTCCATATAATCAGACTCCCCAGTGACTTGATCACGGGGGAGTCCAGTTGTTATTCCGAAGTGGAGATGCCTTATTTCTTGGCGGCTTTGGTGCGAACCAGGCTCGGCCAATCGACGTGGATGAAACCGAGTTCCGGCTTGTCGACACGCTCGAAGGTGTGGGCGCCGAAGAAGTCGCGTTGGGCTTGGGTCAAATTCTGCGGCAGGTTGGCGCTTCTGTAGCTGTCGTAGTAGGCGAGGCTAGAGCTCAAGGCGGGAACTGGAATGCCCAGCTTGATTGCCGTAGCGACGGCTTGACGCCAGTTATCTTGATGCTCGTTCAAGAAGTTGCTGAACTCCACATCCATGAGCAGGTTGGGAAGCTTGGGATCGCGCTGGAACGCGGCTCTTATCTGTTCGAGCAGTTTCGCTCTGATAATGCAACCGCCCTTCCATATACGAGCGCACTCGCCCAGGTTGACACCCCATTTGTATTCGTCCGAGCCGGCTTTGATCAGAGCCATGCCTTGAGCATAGCTGCAGACTTTGCTGGCGTAGAGAGCATCTTGCAAGCACTTGAGCAGCTCTTTCGCTTCCGCGCCACTGACTTGCGTAGTCTTCGGTCCCTGCAATTTCTTGGCGGCGGCGACGCGTTCGTCTTTCATGCTCGACATGATCCGACCGGTGAGAGCGGCGTCGATAGTGGGAACGGCGATGCCGAGATCAAGGGCGATTTCGCCCGTCCATTTACCGGTGCCTTTCTGTCCGGCTTTGTCGACGATGAGGTCGACAAGCGGCTTGTTCGTTTCCGGATCGATGACGGAAAGAACTTTGGCGGTGATTTCGATGAGGTAAGAATCGAGAATGCCCTGGTTCCACTGTTCGAAGGTCTCACAGATTTCGGAGGCCTTCATGCCGAGACCGCGGTGCATCATGTCGTACACTTCGGCGATGAGCTGCATGTCACCGTATTCAATACCGTTGTGGACCATTTTGACATAGTGACCGGCGCCGTTAGGTCCCAGATATGTGACGCAGGGACCGTCGTTGACCTGGGCTGCGCAAGCTTCCCAGATTGGGCGAACTTTTTCGTAGGCATCTTTGTCGCCGCCGGGCATCAGAGATGGACCCCACAGGGCCCCTTCTTCGCCGCCGGAGACGCCGGAACCAATCAAGAAGAATCCTTGCTCTTTCAGCTCTTTCTCGCGTCTGATCGTGTCGGTGAAGTGAGAGTTGCCACCATCGATGATGATGTCACCTTTTTGCAAGTAAGGCTTGAGATTGGCGATCGTCTGATCGACTGCTGTTCCTGCTTTGACGAGGAGAATGATTTTGCGTGGGGTTTCCAGGGCTTCGCAGAAGCTCTTGTCGTCATGGCAAGGGATGATGTTTTTGCCCTGTCCGCGCTCGCGCATGAAATCGTCGACTTTGGATGCGGTTCGGTTGTAGACCGCAATCGGAAATCCGTGCCGCTCGATGTTAAGCGCCAGGTTTTCACCCATGACACCCAGGCCGATTAAGCCTATCTGTGCTTTTGCCATTTTATCCTCCACTCAGGTTTGTAGCCGCAGCGCGGTCCATGTACCATTCCAGTTTCCCGCCCTGAGGCTGCACTAGTTGGGCGGGATATTTCTTTGTCTGTGACTCGAAGATGTCTTTGACGATTGAGGCTTTGCCGCTGCCAGCAACGAGAAAGAAGACATGGCGAGCATTGTTGATTACCGGCAAGGTCGTAGTGAGCCGGTGGGCTTGAAACTGCTGCACGTAATTGGCAACGAACAATTTCTCTTTCTGACCGATGGCGGCAGTGTTGGGGAAAAGCGATGCCGTGTGGCCGTCAGGCCCGAGCCCTAGAAGAATGAGGTCAAACTGGGGCGGTCCGTCATATTTGTTGAACGCACTGCGCATCGTTTCTTCATAGTTTTTTGCCGCTAATTCCGGATCTTTATCTTGTTTTTGCGTGGGGTGGACGTTGCCTTCCGGAATGTCGATCTTCGAAATCATCTCTTTAGTGATCATGCCGAAGTTGCTGTCTTGGTGATCGTGAGGAACGCACCGCTCGTCACCTAGAAACAACTCGACCTTGGACCAGTCGACTCGCTTGGCGTACTCAGGCTGGGCAAGCAGTCCGTACAGCGCTTTGGGCGTGTTGCCACCGGAGAGGGAGACAAAGAACTTGCCTCTGGCCGAGATGGCTTCTTTGGCGAGATCGCAGAAACGATCGGCCAGGGCGCGCACCACATCCGGTTCCGTTTCGAATACGTTTACGCGTGTATCTTTGATATCCAAAACCGTCATTTAGTTCGCTCCACTGATTTCAGGAAAGTTCTTCTTACAAACGCCGCCAACTAAATCCTGTCGAACCGATGAGGTCATCGGCTTCTTTTGGACCCCAGGAGCCTGCCTCGTAGTTCGGGAATTTGATTTTGTTTTTCTTGTTCTCCTCAGCCCATGACGCCAGGATAGGATCCACAAACGCCCATGAAACATCGACCTGGTCGGTGCGAGCGAACAGAGAGGGATCACCCAGCATGCAGTCGTACAGCAGGCGTTCGTATGCTGAGGGGCTGCGCACACCAAAGGCGGCGCCGTATTTGAAATCCATGTTCAGCCACCGTATCTGGTTAGCCTGCCCCGGTTGTTTGGTGGCAAACTTGAGGGAGATGCCTTCGTCCGGCTGAATTTGAATGACAAGATTGTTCGGGTTCAATCCATCAGCTCCGAGAATGTCGCGAAACAGTCTGTGCGGCGCCGGTCTGAATTGAATGGCAATTTCAGTGATCGATTTTGCCAGGCGCTTTCCGGAACGGACGAAGAATGGTACGCCCGCCCAGCGCCAGTTGTCGATAAACATTTTTACGGCCACGAATGTTTCAGTATTCGATTCGGGTGAAACCCGATTCTCCTGCCTGTAGCCTACGACCTTCTTGCCGTCGATTGTGCCAGCTCCATATTGACCGCGCACAACTGACTCGTTTACATTTTCCTTTTCGATGTGACGCAGGCAGCGGAGAACTTTTACTTTCTCATCGCGAGTGGCTTCATGGTCCATCGAGATGGGTGGTTCCATACCCACCAGCGACACAAGCTGGAGCATGTGGTTCTGGAGCATGTCTCTCAGGCAGCCCGATTCCTCATAATAAGGTCCGCGATCTTCAACGCCCAGAGTTTCTGCGTTGGTGATTTGCACATGATCTATATATTTGTAGTTCCACAAGGGCTCGAAGATGCCATTGGCAAATCGGAGCACCATGATGTTTTGCACGGTTTCTTTGCCGAGATAGTGGTCGATTCGATAAACCTGGTGCTCGTTGAAGGTTTCGTGAATGGCTTCGTCGAGCCCCTCTGATGACGTGAGGTCATGCCCGAACGGTTTCTCAACAATGATTCTGGGCCAGGGCGCTTCGTTAGGCTTGCACTTCTTGGCCAACCCGGCGGCTGCCAGTCCCTTGATAGTCGGGGTGTACAGGCTGGGGGCGGTGGACAGGTAAAAGATGTTGTTGCCTTCTGTTCCGTGCTTATCCTTGAGTTCGTCCAGCTTCGAAGTTATCGTGTCGTAGTCTTGCTGCTTGCCCATGTCTGCAGAGAGATAGTAAAGCGACTTGGCAAACTTATCCCACGCGTCTTGTTCGAACTTGAGGTCGGAAGCGAACTTCTTGAGGGAGTCGCACATAAGAACGCGAAACTCCTGATCACTCATCGGCGTGCGCGAGAGACCGAGAATGGCGAAATCTTTGGGGAGGAGATTCTGCTGATAGAGGGCGTACAGCGCCGGCAGTAGTTTGCGCTTGGTTAAGTCACCATGAGCTCCGACGATGACCATGGCGAATGGGTCGGCTCGGTGCTCGACTTGAATGCCTTGCACGGACGGATCCTCGTTGACAACATCTTGCGTGGCGACGCTCTGGCTCATGTTTACCTCACGCGACAGGGACAGGTGCTGCAAGCACCCGACATATTTAAGTGCACTCAGATTACTACGTTTTACTCCATAAGACATTTACAAGGGGTGGAAGGCCAAGGAGTTTTGCGCATTTTGACAAGTTATCCCCTCCCCGGGGTCCGGTGGTGCAGCCACTGGAATGCCTGTAATGTGCATTGGTGGTTTGGAGATTGGAGCCGTGCAGCCATGTTGTTCACATACCTTGGCCCTAGATTTATCGCAGTTTCTGCTGCTGTTGCCATTTGTATTGGGGGCGTTCCAGCGTCAGCTAAAGATAGTAGCGAGAACGTTTCCAGTAACGATTCTCAAACTCAGGCAGTTGCTGATTCTCAACAGAGGAAGCCAGTCCTTCTAGCGCAAGCGGCCAGTTGCGCCAGCTGTGGTGCCGAGCTCGATTCTCTCGAGTTGCTTGCAGCCGATAAGCAGGAGTATAAGAGCTTTGGGGCGCTGACAGACAGTCTATGGGGAAATCTTATTCTTGAGCTTGCTTATCAGCGCGATCCCGAACTGAAGAGAATTGCGAAGAGATTCAAACTTGTGAACCTCGGCACAAACATTACTGTAGCGGGAGTGGCCGGAGGCACGCTGGCACAGGGTGTTACCGCGCTGGCTGTACTCAATCCCCCGGCTGGACATGAAGACAGTTATGCACCGTTGGAGATTGGTGTGCCACTGAGCGCCGTCACTTTGCTCGCTTTCATGGCCAGGACATATTGCAATCATAAGTTGGAACGCGAGATCGTCGATCGCCAGATGCAAATCAAAAAAAGGGTGGAAGGAATTTTGCATCATATGGCACATTGCCAGGCTGCTTGTCCTGACGCACGAAAGCAACTAACGGAGTTGATTGGTGAGAGGGCTTGCAGTGAATGGGTGGAGTTGTGGCAATCCAGCCATCAGCTAGCCATGACACCAACACCGCCGCGAGTATCGCTCGATAATGCCGCAAAAAAAGTTTCGTCGATTTTCGGTGCATCAGACCTGTTTGCAGAGGTGAGGTGACACATGATTTGGAGCCGCGTCCCTCTTATCGCTCTGATTTTTATGGTCATCTTGCGTCCATTGCCAGTTTTCGCGTGTGCGGTATGTGGCTGTTCCGAGGTCTGTCCCCTAACAATGACAAAAGCAACTAATCCTGCGGACGAGGAGCAGCTGCTTACCAGCAGCATTTGGGGCAATATGATTCTCAAGATGGCGTACGCCCATGACGAATTATTAGGTAGGCTCGCCAAAAAACGGCGACATGTCAATTCGAGCACCGTCGGTGTGTTCGCCGGTGTCGCCGCGGGAACAGCCGGTCAGGGCATTGTCGGAATGGGTGTGCTCAACCCACCAGAGGGGCATGAAGACAGTTACGTGCCGGGCACTATCGGCTTGTGTTTGGAGGGTGTAGTGAACTGCGCCATTACCGGTAACTTCCTCCTCACCTATAAATACAACAAGAAGATCAAAGAGCGAGAGGCTGAGATTCGCGAAAGGGCAGAGAATGTATTGGAGCAGTTGAGCCACCAAGACTCCGGTTTGGATCACGCTAATGCTGAACTGGTCGAGCTCATTGGCAGACAGGGTGCTCAAGAGTATTTGCAATTATGGGATTCCAGCCACAAGCTGGCATCTAAAGATCCTTTGTTGTCGCCGGGTCTTACGATATCTTCATCCAATAACCAGAAAACCCTAACTACCTTTGGAGATCACAAGTGAGACAGCTGAAGCTGTTTTGCCTTAAACTGAAGCAATGCCGATAACCGATGAGTCAAAAGAAAAGTTGAAGGCTCGACTCGCGAAAGCGATTGGGCATCTGAATGCTGTCTATCGAATGGTGGACGACAAGAAATACTGCATTGATGTTCTCAATCAGATCAAAGCCGTGCAAGCGGCACTCGATAAGACATCGGAAGTGATGCTCAGACAACATCTAGAAACATGCGTCGTCGATGGTGTCAAAAATGGCGATGCAGACAGAGTTATCGAAGAGTTGATCCAAGTGTTTCGTCATGCCCCTGATCTTTATGAACAGCAGGAAATGCCGGCGAAAAGTCAATCGAAGACTTTAGTTGCCGAAATCAAAGGTGGATGCTGCCACTAGGTGATTGCGCCGTTCGGATCGTTGCGGATCCCTAGGATCCTTTGGATCGTTTTAGATGATCTAGGATCATTTTGGATCGACTAGGATCATTTGGGATCCTTCGGGATCCTTTGGGATCCTTCGGGATCCTTTGGGATCCTTCGGGATCCTTCGGGATCCTTTGGGATCCTTCGGGATCCTTTGGGATCCTTCGGGATCATTTGGGATCCTTCGGGATCATTTGGGATCCTTCGGGATCCTTTGGGATCCTTTTGGGATCCTTTGGGATCCTTCGGGATCCTTTGGGATCCTTCGGGATCCTTTGGGATCCTTCGGGATCCTTTGGGATCCTTCGGGATCCTTTGGGTCCTTGCGGATCGTCTCGGAACCGTTTGGATCCTTGTAGATCGTCTCTTACTTGCCGGGCGAGAGTCCAAGGCGGATCTCGAGTTCGTCCATGGCTTTGTCCGCTTGTTCCGCTTGACCTATACGGGCCGCCGGCTCAAGATCATTTTGGAACCGCAGCTGGTACCACGACATATCTTGCCCTGCGCCGGCAAGCGTGTTGATCTTGTTGGCGATTCTGCCCCGACGCGAGTAGGCATATCCTGGTACTGGTTGAAGATGTATGGTCTCTGACGTTTGTTGTTTGAATCCCTTTTGCACTCGATCGCCGAAGACAACTGCATCGTCGTAGAGCTTCTTCATGTCCATGTCTACGGACTCACCCTCGCCCGAGCGAACCCGATTCTCGATGTCTATAAATCGATCCCAGAGTCCGGCTGGAATTTGCGCGCCCAGGTTTACGCATTGAACGAAGATTTGGTAAATGTTGGTGCGGTCTACTTTGCGATGCCCGTTGACCATGGTGTATGTGGAAACCGTTCGCGAATCGACATTCCCACCCGGTGCCGTCGAGTGAACGATCAAAGAGTTGAGCAGGAGCCGTTTATCTTCGCCGCCCATGGCGAAGTGGCGCACGTCGCCGGCGTGTACTTCGATGCTTGACCAACGTCTGCTGTCGCGAGTGTCGAGAAACTGGGCCCGAACCACGGCGATGGTCGGATAGGCCTTCATAATGGCGTGGGCGACGAGAACAGCATCGATTTTGAGATCGTTCTCTGTCGCTTTGGGGTTGGCATAGGCACTGAGTGAGGCTTCTGACCCGGAAACCGTTACGCGGGCTTCATAAGAAAGGATCTTAGCCTTGTTGACCAGACTGGTCAGCCCACTGGAGGTGGCATTGGCTGCGAAAGCTTGGTGTCCGGACAAACTTATAATGCAGACGATAGTCGACATTATTGGACCCGTCATAATGTGCTTCACTTGTCCGAAAATCACCTGCATCCTCCTGGATAATTGTAGCCAGGCTAACATTTTTGGGCATTTTATCGAGCCTAGATTAAAATTTTGTCAGCATGAATCGCGGCATGGTTCATACTGGTAAAGCCACGCTCTTGAAGCTCCTTTTAAAAAGCCCCTTTACTAAAAAGTCCGGAGGTCCGGTTATGTTGAGTGCTCGCAGCTCTCTGGCGGCCCGTTCGAAGTCAGGCAACATGATTGTCCTCATCGCGGCAGTGCTTGTCGGCATCGTGATGTTGCTCCTCTTCTTCTTCTTCAAATATCAGTTGTTCATCGGTGCCAATCACGAGCAGAGAACTGCAATTGAAGGTGCGGCTCTAGCTGCGGCCAATGATTTATCGAAAATCGTGGTTGAGGATCCGAACTTTGGATTTATTAGTTTGTCTGATTACGCACCTGTAGGCAAAGCGACAACCGCGAATGATAACTACTACATGCCGGTTCAAAGCATAAACAGCATTCTTGGCACGGTGCGCTTGGAGATGATCGCTGCCGATCAACTGAACAACACCACCATGAAGAATTTTGCCACCATCGATTACAACCTGGCGATGAAAGCGAAAGACAACCTGGTTACGGCCTTGAACTCTGCCATTAACGGCAATACGAATCTTACCGACAAAGATGGAAATAAGATCGATGTCTATACCGATGCCACCAATGCTTACAACCAAAATATTGTCCGTATGACCATGAAGGCCAACTCCCTTGTACCCGGTTCTCTCAAGCTGGCGCTTGGATGCGTGCCGCAGGCTGTAACCGTTACTCCTATTCCTGAGACTCAATATGCCAATACCGGCGGCGTTTCTCAGAACAACGATTACCTGGCTTATCAGAACTTCCCTTATGACGGAAAAGACTTTGTATTTGCCGGAGTCAGCTCCAGCAGCATGCTCACTAATAACTCTAACTGGCAGGCAACGATCGCCGGACTTCCCTACATCATTCCTTCTATAGTGCAAGCGCAGGCGAATCATCAATATCAAGAAACCGATCAAAGCGGCAAGCCTGTTAATAGGATCGTCCACGCTATTGCCTGCGCCCAGCCAGGCTCTCTATACGATCCCCGTCCCAATCCCGGTGCCTTGACTTTCACTTTCCCTGATGGAACCTTCCCCGAGCTCTCCAAACCTGCCGACATGTTGAGTTCCTCAACCTTCCTCAGCATCACAATTCCAACGCAGTCCCCATTTGGTGGAGACTTCCCTGGATCAGGCGCATCCCTG
>Ga0206838_10189_pt1 | contig 17220 bp, 9 predicted proteins | sample Alteio_BWOrgCont_26_FD_152879 | JGI IMG/M metagenome (GOLD analysis project Ga0206838, IMG submission 152879) | Enriched cells from forest soil in Barre Woods Harvard Forest LTER site, Petersham, Massachusetts, United States -... | ecosystem: Environmental > Terrestrial > Soil > Temperate forest >...
CTGGTCAGCTCGCGCGCCTGCAGCCGTCCCGACAGAGTCACCGCCTGATCGTGCAGAGTCGCCTGGGATTGATACAGCAGCTTCGCGATATCCGCCGCCTGCTGCGCGGTCGCGTTCTTGTCCCCCATTTGCCGGAACGTAGCCGAGATAATCTCTTTCTCGCGCTGCGAAATCTGCGCCGACGGATCTGCCTGCCCTCCACCGCCGCCGCCCCCGCCGCCCATCTGCTGAGACTGCGAGAACTCGCGTTCGAAGGGTTCGGCCTGAATGAACGTCATATCCGTGTGCGATTCGGCATTGGCGTCCTTGGCCGTCGCGTACACGCTCACCAGATCGCCCGGAACCAGCTTGAAATCCTCCAGCGAGATCGTGATCGAACCGTCCGCCTGCCTCTCGCCCTTCTTCCGAAGCAGATCGACTGCCGTCTCGGTCCCGCCGTTCACCGAATAATGCAGCGTCACGCCGCTGAGCCCGTAATCTCCCGCGGCCTTCGCCGTCACCGTCACCTCTTCGATCGGACTCGCGTGATAGTCGCCGTGCCCTGGCCTCACCAGCGCAATCTGCGGCGGATTCGCCTTGCGGGCTTCGATGAAAAAGTCTTCGCTGACGCGCACGCGCTGGCCCTCTTCGACGCCCGCCACGTGATACACCCCATCCTGATCCATCTTGACAGTGCCGCGATACACGTTATTCTGACCGTCGGCATGAATCGGAGCCAGCATGATCGGCTGTCCGTTGTCGAGCTGAATCTGTCCGCCCTGTAGCGGCCGGTCCGTCGATACCTCGAGTTCCGCCTGCGTCCCCACCACCGCGCGGAGATCCCCGCCGCGCTCCTCGATCTCGGCCGGCATTCCGGTCCACGCCGGATAATGATACGTCACGCGAATTTGCTTCACCGCCGGCAAGTCGGTGACATGAATATTAAAGTGCTTCGACGTCATCGCTCCCGCGGTGACGTAATACTCCACGTTCTCCGGCAGCCCTGCAAACAGAAATTGATATCCGCCCGCGAAGCTCCCCGCCGCCTGCGGCTGCATGGAAATTTCTTCCCACTTGTTGGAGCCCTGGAAGCGCGCATACAACTTCACCGCCGGCGACTTCAACCCGGTCGGCAGCGCCGAAACCATCTGATCCGCGTGACGTCGCACCATCGCGTCGCCCGGAGTCACCCGCAGATCATACAGAGCCGGCCTGTCGCGATGCGGTCCGGTCCATAGCAGCGATGCGCCATATCCGAGAAATCCCGGCCCGTCGGCGATCATCCAAATCAAGACCACGAACGCGCCCACGCTCGCGGCAAGCGAAACCCACAGCCGCTGGTCCGTGACCATCAGCTTCGGCTCGGCCGTCTGCGCGACTCCCAATGTGTCCTCGGCCAGCAATTCGATAAATGGATCGCGCCCGTCCCGCTCGGCAAACGTCGTCAGCCGCTGCTCGAATTGCGGGAACGTGGCTTCCGCAGTCCCGACCGCCCGCCGCGGCGTCAATCGCCGCAACGGCAGAGCCAGTCCCGCGCCCGCGGCGATGCACAGAATCAGGATCAGCGCGAACCGCGCCGCCGTGACGCTTCCGTCCGAGAACGCAACAGCATTGGCGATGGTAACCAGAACCAGCGTCGCCATCAGCGCGCTGCCCGTCAGGATGGCCGCTCCGCGCAACACCGTACTCCAACGCAGCCGTTGTTCCAGCTGCCCAATATATGCGTGAAGCTGTTCGCGGAGACTCACGGAACCTCCAACGTTGATCATCTAAAGCATATCGCAACTTAACCAGCCGCCTGCCTCCGCGCCCGCCACACGATCCAGAAAACTCCCAGTACCGGCAGGCCATACGCGAGCGTCATCCGAAACTCCTTCGTAAACGCCGTCGTCAGCAGAATCGCCGCCATCAAGCCCGCCCCCATCAGACTCGTATACGGATATCCCCACATCCGGAAGGCCGGCCGCTCCCCCGCATGCGCGCGCCGGAAATACAGGTGCGTCACGAAAATCATCAACCACGTGAACATCGCGCCGAACATCGAGATCGCCATCATCAGCGTGAACGACGCATCCGGGAACACAACGTTCAGCACCGTCGCCAGCGCGATCCCGATCGACGACAACAGCAGTGCCGAAACCGGCGTCCCCCTCGCGCTCAATTCCCCGAACACCCTCGGCGCATCACCCGCCCGTGCCAGGCTGAACATCATCCGCGTCGTGATATACAACTGGCTGTTCATCGCCGAAAGCGCCGCCACCAGAATCACCAGATTCACCACCCCCGCCGCCCACGGCACATGCGAGCGCGCCATCACCGTGATAAACGGGCTCTCGCCCTTTCCCGATTCCGTCCACGGAACCATCGCCACAATAATGGCCAGCGTTAGAAGATAAAACACCACCAGCCGCGCTACCGTCGAGCGAAACGCCTTCGTAATCGCACGCTGCGGATCCTCCGCCTCGCCCGCCGCCACTGCAATCATCTCGATGCTCAGGTAGCTGAAGATCGAAACGATCACCGCCACCCACATGCCCCACGCGCCTTTCGGAAAAAATCCACCGTGAACCGTGTAATTGGAAAACCCGCTGCCCGCCACGATCCATCCGCCCAGCAGAATAAACACCAGAATCGCCGCCACCTTGAGCGTCGAAAAGGCATACTCCACCGATCCGAAAACTTTCACGTTCAGCGCGTTCACCCCAATCAGAATCGACGAGAACCCCACGATCCACACCCACCCCGGCACTCCCGCGAACCAGTAGCGCATGTACACCGCAATCGCAGTCACCTCCGTGCCCACCGCGAACACAATGCACGACCAGTACGCATAACGAACCAGGAATCCCGCCAGCGGCCCGATATAGAACTCCGCCCACGCGCCGAACGACCCCGAAGTCGGATGCGCCACCGTCATTTCCGCCAGGCACCCCATCAGGAGAAGCGCAATCAGCGCGCCGATGGCATAGCTCAGCAACACCGATGGCCCGGCGAACCCGATCGCGAAACTGCTGCCCAGAAACAGCCCCGTCCCGATCGCGCCGCCAATCGCAATCATCGCGAGTTGCCCCGACGTCAGCCCCCGCCGCAGCCCCTTCTCGCGCTCCTGAATGGCTTCGAATTTCATACTGCGGCGGAACTAAGTCAGCCGACCTCCTGCGTATTTCTCAACGCAGGTCTCGGCGGGACAGCCTCATCGTCCCTCTGCGTGCCCAGGTAACGGCTCGCCAGCACCGATTCGGCAACCGCCGCGCCCAGCACCAGCAGCATCACGTACCACCACAGGGATTGCGGCGTCTTCTCGACCTTCAACGGGCCCGAACCCGTCGAGGCCTCCTGCGAGCCCTCGCCCTTCCCCCGCCACAACGCCAGAACATCCTCCGGAATCACGTCCAGGTTCGATTCTTTCGGATCCGGATTCACACCGATTTCGTCCTGCCGCCCATTCGCGAGACGGAGCTGATAATATCCCGCCTCGGTGAGCTGGAACGATTGCGCCGAAGCCGCCTCGCCGAGCGTCAGCGGGCGCTTCCCCTCCGGGTCCGTGATTTCGACACCCTGCGCCCGCTCCTTCGCATTCCGCAGTTCGAGATACGCGTCCACCAGCCGCGCCCCGCCCTGCCGTTCGCTCCCCGCGAGATAACGCGCCGTCTGTTCGATAAACGGAACGAACGCGGGGTCCAACGGAAAGTCGTTGGTCAGATTATCCAGTCCCGACGTGAACAGCACCACGCGCCCCTCGCCCATGCGCTTTTCAAGCAACAACGGTGTCTGATCGCCCAGCCGCACAATCACGCGCGCGTCTCCCGGCTCCACCTCGAGCACATAAAAAAACTTGACTCCCGGCCACCCGTTCGTCTTCGCCAGCGCCGGATACGAGGAATCGCTCGACCCCACCGCCATGTAACGATCGGCCACGCGAGCGTAATCCCGCGGATGCAGAATGCGCCCGCCGAAAATCGGGATCTGCAAACGCGCGCCCGCCGAAGTTCCGGCCGCTATCAACAAACTCCCGCCCGACCGCACATACCCCGTCAAAGAGTTCTCCAGCAGCGGCGGCAGCGAGTTCAGATCCGACAAAACCACGAACGCGTAATTTGACGGCTTCCGGTCCGCCGCCTCGTTCACATTGATCGATTCCAGCGCAAACGCCGACTGCGCCGCCGCGCCGAGAGCCGCTCCAAAATACAGCGGCGACCGCGCATCGCCGTAATTATGAACCAGGAGCACTTTTTGCGGATCCGAACGCTCTACCGCGAAACGTCGCAAATCGTCCGCGGGGAACCCATCCGCCGCGTCGATCCGCACCTCACACCGGCTGAACCCATACGGCACTTCGAGCGACGGAAAGTCGACGGTCGCGCGTCCATTGGCCGGAACCGTCACCGGCTTCGTAGCCGTCGTCTTTCCGTTCACCACCAGCGACGCCATCCTTTGCGCCGCCGGCGTCCCATACCCCGCGATCACCGCCTGCACGTGGACCGGCTTCGCCTCTTTCCCCCACACCTGCCCCGGCGCATCCACGGATTCCACCGTCCAGTTTGGCTGCGCTCGCGTGATCACTGCATGCGTCAACAGCGTGACGTTCCCCGGAAGCGCCATATCGGAAAACGTCGCGGCCAGATCCCCGCGCTGCATGTCGCTAAACAAATGCAGCTCGATCGGCGTGTGAATCGACTCCGCCATCGCGCGGATCGCCCGCGCCAGCTCGCCGAAATTCCCGTGCCCGTCGCCCGGCTGGATCGCCTGCACCGCGGCCCGGAGCGCGGCTTGATCCTCAATCGCCTGCGTCATGTACCGGAGCTGCGACCCGAACGCCGCGACCTGCCCTTTTGCCGCGCCCTTCCCGGAGAGCGTCCGCATCGCGGCATCTTTGGCATCCGCCAGTCTCGTGCCCGCGCGCATGCTGAACGAATTGTCGATCGCCAGCAGCACCAGCCGATCACTCGCGAGCGCTGCCGGGTTGCGATTAATAAAAGGATTCGCGAATGCCAGAATCAGCAGCACCAACACTAGCAATCGGAGCGACAACAGCAATAGATAATGCAGCCGCTTGTGCCGCGTCGAGCTGACGATCCGCGACTCGTACAGCATCAGCGAAGGCACCGGCTTCGGCGGATTCTTCTGCCGCTTCAATAAATGCAGATACAGCGGCAGCGCCACTCCCGCGGCGGCAGCCAGGAACCACGGCGCGAACAGCCCCAATTAAACGATCCCCCACTTCCGCCGCAGCCACCATTCGGAAAACCGCAGCAGCACCAGGACCAGAAAAACCAGCGGCAGATTCCACAAATCCTTGGTCTCCCGCGCCGTCACCCCCGCCTCCGAAAACGGAATGCCGCCCGCCAGCCTGCCGAGATCCGCCGGTTTCCAATATTGCCCGCCGGTCTGCGCCGCCAGTTGTTCCAGCAGCGCGCGATTCTGCTCCGTATGAAAATTCTCCGCGACGCCATCCGCCCGCTGGAACGTCAGCACATCGCGCCCGATTTCCTTCACCGTCCCGGTCTTCGCGTCCGCCCTCTGCGCCGTAACCTCGGTCAGATATGAGCCGACCCTCGGAGCCGTCCACGCCGCCTGGAAATGTCCCGGCTGATCCGGCGTCGGAGTCATCTCCACCAGCGCGCTGACTCCGCTCGGCCCCAGAATGTGCGCCTCCACCTTCGCATCCGGCGCCGGATTGTACTGTGGATCGCACACCTCCGCCGTCAGATTCACTACTCCGTTATCGAGCAGCATCTGCGCCGGCACCGACGCGATCACATGCCCCGGAGTATCCGACACCACCCATCGCAGCAACTGCTGCCAGAACAGATCGTGCGCCGTATCGCCCAGCGGCGAGCTCATCTGCCATCGCCAACTGCCTCCCGTCGCCATGATCCCCGTGCGCCCGTTGCCGAAATTCTGCGTAATCAACAACGGCAGCTTGTGTCCTTCCGGCGTGATCATGTTGGCCAGGACAGTCGCTCCGGGCTTCACCGTCCCCGGGTCCTGATAGTCCATCAGGTACGGCAGCGCTTTCCACTTCGCCGCGTTCGCCACCGGATCGTCCACCACGCGAGTAATAATGCTCTCGATGCCCGCCGGCGCCAGCTCCGCCGTCGTATGTGTCGTGCCGTTCTTCGGATCTGCTTCGCGATGAAACGTTCCGGTCTGTAGCGGCAGCGTCGTCGGCATGAGCTCAGGGAGCTTCGTTGCGTTCCATCCGCCATCCGCCAGCGAGAACTGTCCTCCCAGGAACAACAGCCCTCCGCCCCTCCGGTCCACGAACTCGCGAATCAAGTCCTGCTGCGCCGGATTGAAATAACCCGCCTCTACGGAGCCGATCATCAATCCCTGATAAGCGAACAGATCCTCCGCGCGAGACGGAAACCCGTTAGACAGCTCCTGCGGACCCGAAATTCCCTGCCGGTAAATCTTGTTCTCGCTGGTCCGCACCATCGAAACGATCTGCACCATGCGGTCGTCCTCTTCCGCCTGGCGGATAAACTTATATTCCCAGCGCGGCTCGCCCTCTATATATAGGATGCGCCTCGGCTCGGAACCCACGTTCACCACGCGCGTGAGCGTATTATTCGCGGTATTCTGCTCGGCCGCCAGTGGAACCGCCTGAATCTGAATGGTTTTCGCGCCCGCGCCGCCGATGTTGAACATCACCGTCTCGGTCTGAAGATTGCCGTCGGCCCCCAGCGTGACCGTGCGAGCCGCCAGTACCTTGGCCTGCCCGGTACTAACGTCCCGAACCATCAGATTGATCTTCGCCCCCGAGTATCCTCGCTGATGAAAGCTGATCTTCGCCGCAATGCGCGAATCCCCCAGCGCGCGTGGCGCAACCACCGCATCGTCGAGTTCCACATCATGCTCCGCGCGCTCGCGCCCGAACCCCACCGTGTGAACCGGAATGTGCCGCGCCCGCAGCGCGCTGATTGCGTCCGCGCTTACGCCTCCCGTGTTATCGTCGCCATCGCTCAGCAAGACCACCGCCCCGATCGGCAGATCGGAAGTCTCCTCGCTTAACTGCTTGAGGCTATCGCCGATCCGCGTCGAGGGCGCGTTCGGTTGCAGATCGGTCAGATTCTCGATTCGCGCCGGCGTCGCGTCCACGCGATAGAGCCGCGTCTGAAAAGATTTGTTCAGGCTCGCCAGCACTCCATTCTGGAGCGCCTTCACCGCCTGTGCCTCGCGCGTCGAGCCGTCCTCGGCAATGGCCATGCTGCGCGAATCGTCCACCAGCACGGCGATGATGTTTTGTTGCCGCTTCAATTCGGCGACCGTGATCGCCGGCTGCCACAGCAGCACCAGGATGAGCGCCGCCAGCAGCGTCTGCAACCCCCAGATCACCCAGGCCCGCCAGCTGCGCATCGTCGGTGCCGCTTCCGCCAATCGCGACCGGATCAGCCACGCGAGACCAACCGCCGCGGCCACGATCAGCAGCACCAGCACCCACTCCGGCCATGCCCCTAGCAGGGCAAATTGGCCGCGTGTATACAGCGACCGCGGATACCTAAAAAAGAACTCGAACATCTGTGAGTGAGACCGGCGTGAATGAGAAACGCCCGTGAGATCGCGGAAAGTGCCTCATCAGTGAGTCATCGCATAGGTAATGTAGTTGAGCACGATGCGAAACGCAAGTCCCGAAAACTTCTCCGGATACTCCGGGCTGTCCGCCCACTCCCAGGCGTCACCCAGATGCATATTGGCGCAGATCGCCACCATGATGCGCCCGTGTTCGTTGCGAATGGCGCGCCACTTCGGCACATAACCGTCTTTTTCATAGGTGCGCCCGGTGTTGACGTACACTTCGCTCGGGATCTGGAACTTCTCGTTGATGTCGTACAGCACGTGATAGATCTCGTCTTCATCGCGAAGATCCTCCACGGGACGGTCCGGCAGCACCATGCGCATCCCGGCCATGAAGTGCGCCCAATCGTCGGTTCCGTGGAAATCGTCCACCATCAGGAATCCGCCCTTTAACAGGTAGTCGTGCAAGCGCTTGGCCTCTTCTTCCGTGAACGTCCACGTGTTTACCTGAACCGCGTAGATCCACGGATAGTCGAAAACATGGTCGCTTGCCAGATCGACCACATTCAGCGGCGACGGAGAATTGATATGCGTCAGCCGCCGCAGCGCGATCAGACAATCGTTATCGGCCTTAGGATAATCTCTCGACCATCCGCCATAAAATCGCCGATACCCGAAACTGCTGCCGCCCGCATAACTCGAGGTGTATTGGAGCCGGCTCCAATAAAACTCGGAGGGAATGTTCGGCCCGCCGTAGTAGGAATACCGGCTCCGGCCATACTGATACGCGAACAGTCCGAAGCTCAGCGAGAACAAAAGAAGAAAAATGCCGGAGATGAGCCGCACCAGCTTCATAATGTATGTACCGCCGCGTTTGTTTCTTGAAGCATATCAGAAGCCGGCCGGCATCTCCAGCGCCCGGCGGATGAACGCGCTATGTTTAGTTAGGAACAGGGCGAATCGTTCTATGAATGTGACCATCGAAATCCCCGATGAACTCGCGCGCAACCTGGAGGCGCGCGGCGCGGATCTGTCACGACGGGCATTAGAGGCGTTCGCGCTGGAAGAATATAGGAGCGGGCACCTTACCAAGCCGGCCATGCGCAAGCTCCTGGGTTTTGCAACCCGCGGTCAACTGGACGAATTTCTTAAGGCCCATGCCGTGGTCGAAGACCTGCCGACCCTCGAAGATCTGGAACATGAGCGTCGCGATTTGCAGACCCTCGAGCTCTGACGCCTGTGCGCGTCGTAGTCGCGGATACTGGACCCGTTCACTATTTATTGCTGATCGGGCAGATTGGAATTCTTCACAGACTGTTCGAAAAGATCATCATTCCATCCGCCGTTTGCGCTGAGTTGTTGCGGCCCGAAACCCCGAACGATGTGCGGATTTGGATGCAGCAGCCACCCTCATGGTTGGAAATTCGCGCCCCGCAATCGGCCGATCCCCCCGAGGCTTCTCTGGACGGCCTTGATGACGGCGAGCAGGCGGCGTTGGTCTTGGCCGGCGTGCTTAACGCAGATCTATTACTGTTGGATGACCGTGATGGCGTGAGAGCCGCGCGGCTCCGAGGATTCCGCGTTATTGGCACTCTTCGAGTCCTCCAGTTGGCCTCGAAACGCGGATTCCTTGATTTGGCCGACTCCTTTGACCGAATCAAGCGCACGAATTTCCGCTATCGGCAGGAGATCATGGATGAACTCATCCGGGAGATGGGGGACGCGTAAACAACTCGCGCGTCTCCGAGCCAGGGCCGGCGGTAACATGGTCGAAGGTTCGTTTTCTTATTTCCATGCAACGACGTGACTTTCTCAAGATGGCCGCCGCGAGCGCGGCTGCGAGTAACCTGCCCGGCCAGCAACAGCAATCCTTCCTCGCGCCTGCCGGCTCCGTCGACGTGGCTAAAACCGACTTCACTCTCCAGATCGCGCCCATCACCGTCGAGCTCGCCCCCAACCGGATTATCAGCACCATCGGCTACAACGGGACTTCGCCCGGCCCCCTGCTGCGCATGAAAGAAGGCGTCCCGGTCACCGTCAACGTGGTCAATAACACCGACGTGCCCGAGTACGTCCACTTTCACGGCCTGCTCATACCCGCCGAAGTCGACGGCTCGGAAGAAGAAGGTACGCCGGTAGTGCCCCCGCATGGCAGCCGCAAATACCAGTTCACTCCGACGCCCGCCGGAACCCGGTGGTATCACACCCACACCATGTCGATGGACGATCTCCATCGCGGAAGCTTCACCGGAATGTTCGGATTTCTGATCGTCGAAGGAGCCAACAACCCCGGCAACTACGATCAGGAGCATTACCTCGCCCTACGCGATTGGGAGCCCTACTTCACCAACACCGCCATGGATAATGACGATCTCGATCCCATGGGCGCCCAGCCGGAAAAGCCAGCCGTGCTCGACACGCGGCCCGTCGGAATGGAAGTAGCGTCGGATATTTATTCCATCAACGACAAAGCCCTCGGCGTCGGCGATCCCATCCGCGTAAAACCCGGCGAGCGCGTGATGTTCCACTTCCTGAACGCCAGCGCGATAGAGAATCGGCATCTCGCGCTGCCCGGCCACAAATTCAACGTCGTCGCCCTCGACGGAAATCCCGTGCCCACCCCCGCCGCCGTCGACGTCCTGATGCTCGGCCCCGGCGAGCGCATCGACGCCTGGGTGGAGATGAACCATTCCGGAGTCTGGATTCTCGGCGCGCCGGAGGACCCGGTGCGCGAAGGCGGCCTCGGCATCGCCGTCGAATACGCCAACCAGCGCCGCACGCCGCAGTGGGTGGCGCCGCCGAAGTCCGTCTGGGACTACACCATCTTCGGCAAGCCGTCTTCACAGCCCGCGCCCACGGAACGTCTGGACATGATCTTTGAAAAAATTCCCCGCGGCGCCGGAAAATTCAACAGCTTCACCGTCAACGGGAAGGAATATCCGCACGACCGCGAGTTTCTTCTCAAACAGGGTACCCGCTATCGCCTGACCTTCCACAACCGTACCGACGATGCCCATCCGCTGCACCTGCATCGTCACCAACTAGAGATCGCCGAAATTTACGGGAAACCGACGTCAGGCGTTATCAAGGATACGGTGGTCGTGCCCACCTACGGCCGCGCCAGTGTCGATTTCACCGCCGACCAACCCGGCCCCACCCTCTTCCATTGCCACATCCAACAGCACATGGACTATGGGTTCAAAGCCCTCCTCCGATATACGGCTTAGAACACCAATCTCAGCGCGAGCTGTATCAACCGAGGCTGATTAATCTGCGTCGTGATATACCCGGTAGTCGGATTCGCCGCCGTCGTCACCGTGGTATTCGGCAACCCGAACTGCACCCGGTTGAAGAGATTAAAAATCTCCGACCTGAATTCGAGATTGAACCGCTCCGTCAGGTTCGTCTTCTTGAACAACGCGAAGTTGTAATTCGCGATACCTGGCCCTCGCAGGCGCGGGTCGGTCTGGCTTTCATTCCCCAGCGTGTACGCGGCTGGCACCGTGAAGCACGCGACGTTAAACCAATCCGTCAGCCGCGACGTCGCCGATCCGCTGGTTACCGGATTACACCCCGGCACCACGTTCGGCCGCAGCCCTAGATTGAATCCCGTGACGTTCGGAGTCGCTGTCAGCGCCAGCGGAAACCCTTCCTGGAACGTGCTGCCGCCGCTTACCGTCCATCCCGATGTGAATTTCTTCACCGCGCCGTTGCCGCCGCTCAGGAACCGATGCCCCTGGCCGAACGGAAGGTCCAGCGCGTAAGCGATCGTCAGCCGTTGCCGCGAATCGAATCCTGCCAGCGACTTCTCTGCCCGCAGATTGTTCGGATCCTGCGGAGTATTACTCGCCAGCCCCACGCCGCTATCCAGCCACGTCGTCAAACTTCCCACATCCGCAATGAGCTTCGAGAACGTATACGCCGCCAGCACCGTCCCGCCCGATGCGTACCGCTTCTCCACTTTCATCTGAAGCGAATGGTACGTCGAGTTGCCCAGATACCCGCCGCTCTCGGAAACGCCCGTGTATTCCGGGAACGGCAGCAGAAGCTGTCCTTCCTTCACTGTCGACTGCGACAGCGCGCCCGTCTGTACCAGTCCGAAAAACGGATTCGGCACCAGATTATTCAAAGCCGAACCCATCGAAAGGTATTGCGTGGGCAGAGCGTCCGCCTGCCAGCTTCCTCGTGGAAGGTGAACCCCGTGCGAGCCCGCATAAGCCGCCTCCACGGCCACACCTCCCCACATTTGCCGCTGTAGCGTGAAGTTCCATTGTTCGTTGTACGGATACGGCGTCGTCGCCAGTTGCAACGCCGGCGCCGCGCCCACCAGCAGAGCCTGCGCCTGCGTATGCTGCAGATTTCCGAGCGACGGGATAAATCCTGTCGGGAACGGATTGCTGATCGGATACAGCGGTGTCACCTCGCCATTCAGCGTCGAGAGCCACGGATTCGTGAACTGATTCAGCGCGTTCCCGTAGGGCCCCTCGTTGAATTGCAGATTGGCGGGCAGGTAATAAATGCCCGAACCCGCGCGGATCACGGTCTTGTCGTTCAGCCGGTAAGCCAGTCCTAAGCGCGGCGCGAACAAATCGAAGTGTTCGGTCTTCAATCCCAGCTCCGGATGCTGCGTCGTGTTGATGAAATCCGCGGCTCCATATACCGGCAGCCCGCCGACCAGAATTCCCGTCAGCGCCGGATTCAACTCATGCGGATTGAAAGAAGCGGCGCGATTGTATCGCTCCTTGTACACGCCGGGGATCTCCCACCGCACGCCCGCGGTCACCGTAAGCTTGTTGGTGGCCTGCCAGGTATCCTGCGCGAAGTATCCCTGATAGTTCAGAGACTGCCACGGCAGCGCGAACGAAAGTGCGTTCCCGCTCGCTCCGTAACCCAGCAGCAACGACGCCAGGCCATTGCCGCTCGCCCCCGGACTCAACGCGTTCTGCGACGTCGCCAAGTTGTCGAACGTGAACGCGCCGCCTCCAGGAGCCTGGTAATAATTGTTCTGCAGATCCCGCAGATCCGCCCCGAACTTAAACGTGTGCCGCCCGACAATCTTGCTGAGCGTCGGCGTCAGCACATAATCGTCGTCGACCGAATAAATCAGCGAGTTGCTGTATCCCGGCTGTCCCGAAAGCGGCGTGTAGTTGCCGATCGAAAAGCTCGGAACCGACGTCCCTGGGCCGCCGTGGATAATCGGGAGCTGCGTATCCATGTACGTCGGGAATCCGAACTTCTGATTCATGTTGATGCCCGTGAACGGTTGGAGCCGCAAATAATTCCAACGTCCGTAGGATGCCCGAACATCGAGAATCGTCGTTGGACTAATCAGGTACGTTGCGCCCACAACGCCTTCCGTCGTAACGTACGTCTCTGGCGAATACGGATCGCCTCCGTAAATTCCGTTGTTGAACGGAATGAAAGGCGTGTTGCTCGACGCCCAACGCGTGAATCGGCCGAACACCCGCAACTTTTCGGTGAGGTTGTAGTCGAACCGGCCGTTAACCTGATCGTTGTTCCCGCCCGACGCCGCGTTTTTGCTGTAGTTGATATTCTGCGTGAACGGTTGCCCCGGCTGATTCGGATTCGAGAAAATCGGAAATGCTACGATCTTCGCCGCCACTGGATCGATCCGGCTCGCCGGAATGACGTTGTTGGGGAACGGGACGCGCTGAATCGTGCTGCTTCCGCACGCAGCGTTGCTGTACTGGCCGCATTGCGTCAGCGGGTCGTAAATCGGAATCACCTGCCCCGAAGCGTTCTTGTAACCCGAAAAATCGCCCGTGTACATCGCCGGCAGCGGAACCGTCGCCAGGAACGTCGCGCCTTGCCGCGAATCGTAACCCTCCCACGCGGCAAAAAAGAAAAGCTTGTTTTTCTTCACCGGACCGCCGCCCGTCAGGCCGTACTGATTTTGCGTGAATGACGGTTTGCCGGTGTTATTCGCGTTGGCGAAAAACGTATTCGCGTTCAGCACCTTGTTGCGAAAAAATTCGTACGCGCTGCCGTGAAATTCATTAGTCCCTGATTTAGACGTCACGTTCACCACGCCGCCCGCGTAACGGCCGAATTCCGCGCTGTTGCTGTTGGTCTGCACGCGAAACTCCGAGATCGCATCCGGACTCGGCACCATCACCGTCAGATTCCCGACCCCCGCGTTCGCCGGCACACCGTCGAAATACGTCGCGCTCTGGTTCGCGATGCCGCCGCCGATCTGATAGTTTCCCGCCGCGAACACATTCTTGCCGGTCAGCGCGTTTCCATCCGTCGTTCCCTGCGGCACTACGCCTGGCACCAGCGCCGCCAGATTGAGAATATTGCGCCCGTTCACCGGCAGTTCTTCAACCGACCGGCTGTTCACCACCTGGCTCAGATTCGCGTTCTCGGTTTGCAGCAGCGGCGCCGTCGCCTGAACTTCCACCGTCTGCGTCACGTCGCCCACCTGCATCGAAATGTCCGCGCGCACCACGCCAGCCACCGTCACCTCAACCTGCTCGCGCGTCGCTCGCTTGAATCCCGACTGTTCCACATCCACGCGGTAGGTGCCGGGAATCAAGTTCAGGAACTGATACGCTCCCTCGGCCCCCGTGGGCGCCTGATGACGCTCGTCGGTTCCGACGTTCGTCAGCGTAACTGTCGCGCCGCGCACCGCCGCGCTCGATTGATCGGTTACCGTCCCGACAATGGAACCGTAAAATGCCTGCCCGAACGCAGGCGCCGTGGATACGAAGAGCGCCAATGCAGCAAAGCAAGCTTTCCCGAGACAACGTTTCGACATAGAAACTCCCCCCAAACCCAACCCATAGGACTAATAATGCATGTAGGGATATATCAGAGTTTTTGGGCAAGCGCAAGCCCCGGCTGCGTTGTGGCCGACCGCTAATTTTTTTCCGATGGTCGCTTCAGTGCGCGCGGGTTTGCAGACTATCTCGGACGAATTTCGCTTGCGCGCTGTCCACGCCCAGCGTTTTTTCATAAATTACGAGCGCCTGCCGTAACAACGCATCCGCGGCCGCGGGCTGACCAGCGTCCTTCATCAGCATTCCCAGATTCGCGATGTCGGCCGCCGTCTCAGGCCGGTCCGGCCCATACAGCGACGCATCGATCGCCGCCGCCCTCCGATAAAGCTGCCCGGCCGCCGGCAGCTCTTTCTTGTTCCACAGCACGTCCGCCAGATTCGTGCAGGTCATCGCCAGTTCCGCGCTTTCCGGACCGAACTTTTCTTCCGACAAACGCAGCGCCGTCCGCTCGAGCTTTTCCGCTTCGTCGAACTGATGCGCGCCTTCGAGCAGATTCCCGAGCGTATTCAAAATTCCGGCCGTCAAATGATAATCCGGCTTCGCCGTCTTCTGTTGAATCGCGAGCGCTCGCCGCAGCGCCGCTTCCGCCGACGCATCGTCGTTGCGCGCCCGCAGCGCCAGCGCATACTCGTGCAGCAGTGCCGCAACCCGCCGGTCATCGGGACCCGAGGCCTTCTCTTGTCCCGCGATCGCGTTCCGGTAATACGCATCCGCGTGCTCCGGATCGAGCTGCGCCAGCCTCGCGAACGATCGCGCACCAACATTGGCGTCGTTTCCCATTGCCGCTTCCCGGAACAACCCGAACGCTTCCTCGCGCCGTCCGGCTCCAGCCAGCACAACCGCAAGATTCTCCCGATCCGCATCGCTCGCCGGATCCGAGTTTTGCGTATCCAGCGCCAGCGCGCGTCGCAATGGCGCTTCCGCCGCGACACTGTTGCCGATCTCGGCCAGAAACAATCCCAGACTCGCCGCCGCCCGCGCGACCTTGGCATCCCTCGGCCCGGACTCGCGTTCCCGCTGCGCCAGCGCCGCCTCGTAAACCGGTGTAAGCGTCGACGGGTCCGACGGCGCCACGAACGCGTCCCGATCAATCGGCGCGGCCGGCTGTAGTGCCTTCACCATCCTCTTCGACGGCATCAACTTCTTGCCCTGCGGATCGTATACGCCGATCCAGTGATTGGTGAACCGCAGCGTCGCGCTGGTCGAAACCTGCGGCATATGGCAGCTCACGCAGCTTCGCGACTCGACCGCCGTCTTATGCGCGACCTTCGCGTGGCACGCCGCACACCGGGCATCATAGGACGCCGCTGTCTTCTTCAACGGCTCATGCGGATCGTGACACGTTACGCACGAAAGCTTCCCGCCGCTGTTGCGGTAGCACGCCGCGCGGTGCAGGTACGACGGCTGGTGCCGGACGTTCCAGGCGTTGCTCCAGTCCGTATCGTCGTCCAGCTCGCTCGCCTGCCGGTGACACGCCCCGCACAGCGCATTGATCTCCGCCGCCTTCATCCGCTTCGGATTCTGTATCGCACCGCGCCCACCGGAGTTTGCATGCGCCGCTCCCGGCCCATGACATGCCTCGCACCGCACACCCAGCTCCGACGGCTCGACCCTGTATGCCGCCGCCAGCTTCACCGGACCCGTCGAGTGGCACCGGAAACACCGCAGCGCCGTTCCAACGGGATCGAACGTCCGGTACACCAAGTCGTTCGAATTCGAATGGCCCGGTGTCACCGCCAGGGCCTTGGTCGACGCGTAGTAACTCAAGCCGTGCTCGACGATGGTGTCCTCGCCGGTCTGGCTCACCCACGTGGTCGCTTTCTCCCCCGCGCCGAACGCCCATTGCGCCGAACTTTCCGGAGCCGGAATCCCAGGGATCGGAGCGTTCGGCTTGGCAACCGCCAGCGCCCGTGCGTGCCCGCTCTTCGATTGCGACGCGAACTTGTCCGCATGGCACGCGCGGCAGGCTTCGCTGCCCGCGTACTGCCCCGCAAGCGGCAGCGCCGTCGCGATAGCGATCGCACAAAAAAACCTTTGCATGGCGACTAGCGGCCAGGCTTCTGTAACCGCTGAAACTCCTTCATCTCAACGTCCGACTTGGCCGAGTCACCCCGCTCGCGATATACACCCGCTAATCCGAAATGCGCCTGTGCGGCCAGAGGGCCCTCTTTCTGAATAGCGAGCACCGCGACCCACGCCTTCTCCGCCGCTGCCTTATCGCCATCGAGCGACGCGGCCTTCCCCTGCGTGTAAAGAACGTCCGCCATCCCCGGCGCAAGCCCCGCCGCGCGATCCAACTCGCGCCTCGCTTCCTTCACCTTTCCCTGCTGGAGCAGTGCATTGCCCAACCGGAACGCGGCCTCGGCATCACCCGGCTGCAACACCGCTTCCGTCCGAAACTCCTTTTCCGCCTTGTCCCACTGCGATTCCCCCGCGTACAACTCGCCCAGTTCGAGATGCACGCCCGGCGTCGCGGGACGCAGCCGCAGCGCTTCCTTATACTCCTGCTCGGCTCCCGACGTATTGTGCAGCACTGCGTACGTCTCGCCAAGGATCTGGTGCGCCCGCGCCGATTCCGGATCCGTCGCGCGCAACTGTTCGAACGCCTGCCGCGATAACATCCCGCTAGCGCGACCCAGGTAGTACATCAGATCCACATCCCCGGGCCGCTGCGCCAGCGCCGCCTTCAGGTTCGTCGCGGCTTCCGCGAACTTCCCCGTCTTGAGCTGCGCGACCCCCAGCGCATCCAGCGCCCCCACCTTTTCGAGATGCGGAATCGCCTCCTGCGCGTACCCCGCCGCCAGCAGCGCGAAGCCCAGCAATTGATGCGCGCCCGGCAAATCCGGATTCAATTCGAGCGCCCGTTTCAACGGCGCCACCGCGCCCTGATAATCCCCCGACTGCATCAGCGCCTGCCCCAGCC
>Ga0206838_10190_pt1 | contig 17090 bp, 15 predicted proteins | sample Alteio_BWOrgCont_26_FD_152879 | JGI IMG/M metagenome (GOLD analysis project Ga0206838, IMG submission 152879) | Enriched cells from forest soil in Barre Woods Harvard Forest LTER site, Petersham, Massachusetts, United States -... | ecosystem: Environmental > Terrestrial > Soil > Temperate forest >...
GAAACTTCATCTTTGATCATTCCTTCGAGTTTAGCCTTTCCTTCAGTCGTGTTGAGTGTGCTCAGCAAATCCTGCATATCCTGAAACTTGATTCCTGCTTCCTTAACACCCATATCTGCAAATGCAGGTATCACCCTTCTCACATCTTGATCGAAGCTATTTACTCGCTGAACTCCCTGGCAGTGATCGTGATAGCGTACTGCCAAATCTACATCAAATGTATTGGCGTCCAAAACCCTGCCGTGAGCCTGAGAAATGACTTCTGCTGAACTCGTTTTCGTTGGCGCAAAATCTATGTCGGCCATCGCTGGCACCTCCCTATATAGTGGAATTCAACGGCAATCGTATACGGACTCCGCCAAACCCGAAAGGATAGGAATACGAAAGCGGGAGACTTCTACGGATCTAAAAAGGCGGGCGCTGCTCGTCCGCCACTCTTGAGAGTTTGAACAAATAATTGTTGTCAGACAACTGAAGAATCTTTATGGCTTAGTATTGAGATGCCTGAGTTCTATGGCGTCCAGGGAAAGGCAGACGGAGCCCCAAAGATGATTCGAGGCCAGATCTTTGATCATTCCTTCCACTCTAGCCTTCCCCTCAGCAGTAGAAACGGTCTTAAGCAAAGCCTGATTGTCAGCAAACTGTTTTCCCATCTCTCTTACCCCCAGTGCAGGAGTATCAGTAAACGCATTCACTACGTGCTTCTCGGTACCGTTCAAACTGTGCAAGGCCGCGCAATGATCTGTATAGCGCACGGCCATGTCTATATCAAATTGCTGTGCATCCATAGTTTTTCCCTGCGCGTGCGTAACCAACTCGGATGAAGCCGCTCCTGTGGCCGTGAAATCAATATCAGCCATGCCGACACCTCCAAAAACGTTGAGACGTGTCAGAACCTTATCTTGACTCAACAACTGGTGAAAGGAGGAAAATACGCTACTTTGGGACATGTACGCACATGGCAAAAAATGGCGAGCGCGAAGGCCCGCCATTTTAAATGGGTAGAAACCACGTCTACCGTGTTAGTCCCAGGACAGGCTGCCGCCGGTCTGGTAATCGATAACCCGAGTCTCGAAGAAATTCTTTTCTTTGTTGAGATCAAGCATCTCGCTCATCCATGGGAATGGATTTTTGACGCCGGGGTATTGTTCAGGCAATCCGATCTGGTTCAAGCGGCGGTTAGCAACAAAGCGCAGGTATTCGTTGAACATATCGACGTTGAGCCCAAGAACGCCACGCGGCATGCTGTCGGCAGCATAGCGGCATTCGAGCTCAACACCTTCTTTGATCAAGTCGATGATTTCGGCTTGGAAATCAGGTGTCCACAAATGCTGATTCTCATTCTTGATCTGGTTGATTAAGTCGATACCGAAGTTGAGGTGCATCGATTCGTCGCGAAGAATGTATTGAAACTCCTCTGATGCGCCGGACATCTTGTTCTGTCTGCCGAAGCTGAGCATTTGCACGAAGCCGACATAGAAGAATAAGCCCTCCATGATTACGTAGTAACCGATCAAGTTGCGCAAGAATCTGCGATCGGTTGCTTCAGTTCCTGTTTTGAAGTTGGGATCGATCAATTCGCTGGTGAATTGAAGCTCGAAAGCATCTTTGTCGTGAATGACCGGCACTTCGCGGTACATGTTGAAGATTTCGCCTTCATCAAGACCCAAGCTCTCGATCACATATTGGTATGCGTGTGTGTGAACAGCCTCGTCGAACGCCTGGCGAAGGAGATACTGTCGGCACTCCGGGTTGGTGATGTGACGGTAAATCGCCAGCACCAGATTGTTGGCTACCAAAGAATCGGCTGTGGAGAAGAAACCGAGGTTGCGCTTGATGATCAATCTTTCGTCATCGGTTAAGCCGTTGGGATCTTTCCACAGAGCGATATCACGGCTCATGTTGATCTCTTGCGGCATCCAGTGGTTGGCGCACCCATCGAGATATTTTTGCCATGCCCATTCATATTTAAATGGAACGAGTTGGTTGACGTCAGCGCGACAATTGATGATGCGCTTTTCGTCGACAGTGACACGACGGGCGTTGAAGTTGATGTCTTCAAGTCCGGTTCGGGATTCTGGAGGCGGAGCAATCGGAACGAAGTTTTGTGCTGACGTTTGACCAACGGCAGAAGCTGCGGCTTCGGGGGCGAAATTCAATGGTGCTTGACCAGGGGACGGCATTAACGGAGGACCTCCAGAATTATTGACAAGATTCACAAGTAGGATCAGTGATGGAACAGGCGCTGGGTGCATTGAAGCTCGTTTCGCTCTGAGCGACAGCATTTAGAGCGCCGGTTCTGATGGTGGATTTCTCCGACGTGGTAGCGCTCTTGGTACGCAGGTAGTACGTCGTCTTCAACCCACTGCGCCACGCAAGTTTGTACATATCGTCGAGCTTGCGTCCGCTTGGTTCCGCCATGTACAGGTTCAAGCTTTGGGCTTGATCGATCCATTTCTGTCTTCTGGCGGCTGCTTCGATCAGCCATTTCGGGTCTACTTCAAAGGCGGTTGCATACACCTGTCTCAATTCCGCTGGAATGCGCTCGATTTTCTGTACTGAGCCATCGAAGTATTTGAGATCGTGAACCATGACCTCGTCCCACATATTCAGTTTCTTCAAGTCTTCTACCAGGTACGTGTTCAACACTGTGAAATCGCCTGAGAGATTCGACTTGACGAACAAGTTTTGGAATGTGGGCTCGATCGATTGGCTCACGCCGATGATATTGGAGATAGTGGCGGTGGGAGCGATTGCCAGGCAGTTGCTGTTGCGCATGCCGTGCTCTTTTATGTGCTCTCGCACCACGGTCCAATCTAGTTTTGACTGACGGTTAGTTTCGATTTGAACACCACGAGCCCTTTCAAGCAACGCGATGCTGTCAAACGGAAGAATGTTCTTCGACCAGAGCGAGCCCTTATAGCTCGAATAGGTGCCGCGCTCTTTCGCCAACTCGCTGCTGGAGAGAATAGCGTAGAAGCTTATTGCTTCTTGGGCGTAATCAGCGAAATCCATCGCGGCTTCTGAAGAGTATGGGAGACGCAGTTTCAAGATCGCATCTTGGAAGCCCATGATTCCGAGTCCGACGGGACGGTGCTTCAAGTTGGACTGTCTGGCTTTGGGCACGCTGTAATAGTTGATATCAACAACGTTGTCGAGCATTCTCATAGCAGTGCGGCAGGTCACGGCAAGTTTTTCGAGATCTAACTTGCCGTCGATAAGGTGTGCCACCAGGTTGATAGAACCAAGGTTGCAAACCGCAGTCTCCTGCCCAGATGTGTTGAGTGTGATCTCAGTGCATAGATTGGAGCTGTGCACGGTGCCGATGTGCTGCTGAGGGCTGCGCAAGTTGCATGGATCTTTGAACGTGATCCAGGGATGTCCGGTTTCGAACAACATAGTCAACATCTTGCGCCAAAGAGATACTGCCGGCACGCGCTTGAACAGTTTGATCTGTCCTTGATCGGCGAGCTGTTCGTACTTCTCGTAGCTCTCTTTGAAATCAGTGCCGTACTTGTCGTGCAAATCGGCTACTTCTTCAGGGCTGAAAAGAGTCCATGGGGAATCGCTGAGTACGCGCTCCATGAATAGATCGGGAATCCAGTTGGCGCTGTTCATGTCGTGGCAGCGGCGGCGGTCGTCGCCGGTGTTTTTGCGGAGCTCGAGGAATTCTTCGATATCGAGATGCCATGTCTCTAGATAGCTGCAAACTGCACCCTGACGCTTACCACCCTGGTTGACGGCAACGGCGGTGTCGTTGACGACCTTCAGGAATGGAACCACGCCCTGGCTCTTGCCGTTAGTTCCTTGAATATGGGCACCAAGAGCGCGAACAGGTGTCCAGTCGTTGCCTAAGCCGCCACTATATTTGGAGAGCAAGGCGTTTTCTTTGATGGCGTCATAGATGCCGACTAGATCGTCTGAAACTGTAGTGAGGAAGCACGACGAAAGTTGGGGTCTGATGGTGCCGGAGTTGAATAGTGTGGGTGTGGATGAGACGAAGTCGTGGCTGGAAAGCAGTTCGTAGAACTCGATGGCTCTGCGCTCGCGCTCGATTTCGTTGATAGCCAAGCCCATGGCGATACGCATCCAGAACGCCTGCGGCAGTTCATATCTGCGACCATTTTTGTGGAGGAGATAACGATCGTAGAGAGTCTGTAAGCCGAGATACTGGAATTTGAAGTCACGTTCGGGTTTGATGGCAGCACCCAGCTGTTTGAGATTGAACTCGGCGAGGCGAGCATCGAGACGATCAGCTTCCAAACCAATCTTGACGTAGTCTTCGAAGTATTGAGGATAGTTCTCGCTCATTTCGGCATGCGAAACCGGATGTCCCATTACTTCTTCGCGAATTTGATGCAGCAAGAGACGGGCCGAGGCAAAGCTGTATTCAGGATCAGATTCGATCAAAGCACGCGTGGTGAAGATGGCAGATTTGAGAACATCAGCTTCACCGACACCGTCATACAAGTTGGTGACGGTCCCTTCCAAGATGCGCTCGGCGGAAACGACTTCGTTCAAGCCCTGGCATGCTTCGGTAATGGTGGCGCGAAGGGCCGCCTGGTCGAGCGACTTCGGGGTGCCATCGGCAGCGGTGACGACGATTGAACGGGCAAAGGTCTCATGCAAACCGCCACTCGATTCAGCGCGCTCTTTCGCTCTCGCATCTCTATATAGAACGTAGCGACGAGCCACTTCGTGCTCACCGGCACGCATCAATGCAATTTCGACCTGGTCTTGTACGTGCTCTATATGGAGAACGCCGCCTTCGGGCAAACGACTCTTGAGCGTTTCGACAACATTATCGGTCAACTTCGTGACCAGATCGCGGCAGCGCGAACTGATTGCACAAGCATCACCCTCAGCGGCAATAAACGCTTTCGTCATCGCCACGGAGATCTTCATGGCATCAAATTCGGTGGCGGTCCCATCGCGCCTCAAAACCTTGTAAGAGGGCATATTGATTGTGCTCGCCGACACATTTGATTTGACTATCGTTTGACTCATTATCAGTGCTCCCATGTTGAGATGCTTTCGACTAGAAACAAAAATCCTCTCGGCACATTCACCAAGAGGAAGGGGAGTGAAGTCAGAACGCAATGGCGTGAGCCATTCGTAAAGACGAGTCCTCCTTACCTCGAAGCGGACAGGTCTGACGCATTCAGGTGGGTAGCCTGGCTCCTGGTTCCATCAGCGGACACTTCTGTCGGCAGAACCGATCACAGTTGCGGGACAGCGGTGGATTCGCACCACACTTCCCCCACCAGACTGGCTCGCCGAACTAAATTAGCGAACCCGTCCCTGGCATACTGAATACTTCAGCAATAAATTGAAAGGTTTGCTGCCTCCCCGAAAACCAATAAAGAAATTAGCATTGGGCATGGCACCGCGCAAGGATCACACTTGAATATCGAAGTTGCATATTTGAGTCTCACTAAAACGACAGAACGCCCATTTTGCCTAGATCACAGCAGACAGCCACATATACAACACTAGTACACCTGGACGCAAAATAGATGCATTCTGGAAACGTTAAATCAGTTCCGAAAGCGATTCGATTTTTCCAAGGCAAGTTGTCGTCCGCTTATATAGGTAGATTCTGAGATAGGGATCAGCATTATCGGCCACATCAAGCTAGCGGCCCCAGCGGTCGGTGTGCCCCCAGTGTGAGTGATAGTAGGACCAATCAAGATCAGGCTGAGTCGCAGGGATGTAGGCTCCGGAGGGTAGTTTCGGGATGTAATCTCCGGGCGGAGCAGAAGGACTTGTCGGACTGTAGTGCGAATTCAAGCCGGGATGATTCGTCAGTCTGTTATTGAAATTTTCGGCATCGCGTGCCACCTTCGCTTCTTCGTTTGCGACATGACTTCGGTTTTGACCCATATCCATCTGCAATAGCTTCAATTGGCTCTGAGCGTTGGCGATATTATATTGAGCTCTCGCCCGCCCAGCTGCCTCAGTCTGAAACCATTTATTCAGGTCATACAGCTCAGTGCCTGGCGTGTTCAGCATCTTCTTCAATTGAGCAGGTTGTTTGATTTTTGCTTCGAGCGAATTGAGCTTGTCTTTATTCGACTTCGCCTGCAAATCTTGTTGTTGTATCCACTGTTGATTTAGTTGAATGATATTCTGCTGTTCTTCTGCCCGCGAAGAGTATCTCAAATACTCGTTTTGTAACTCATCATAGTCTCTAGTCAATCCGGCCTTTTCTTGGTCTATCTGATTGCCGAGGTCTTCAGTTACACCAGCAAGAGCACTTGTCTGAGAGCTAACCGATAATAGAATAGAACTTAGAGCAGAACAAATTTGGGCAAGTCTCGTTTTCATCGCTATCACTCTCCATGACGCAACTCTCTCGATTTCGATATTTCATTATTTGCCGGCTGATGAACAGATCGACGCCAGCGGTCGGTCGATGTTCCGATGTCAAGAAATCGAATTCTCTGATTTAGAACTGAAAGTAGATGAACGGTTTGAGCGCATTGCTGCTCAAGATCCAGCAAAGCAAGAGCGCTGTAGAAGCGAATTGAACCTTGACCCATCGGGGCAGCGGCACGTACAGCTTCTCATAGACGTGCACCGCCAGCGGCCCACTCGTGCAAATCGCAATTAGAACGACGATTCGAAGGAGCGAGGTGTAGTCAGCCAACGCACAAGACGAGGCAATCTCTTTGCATAGTTCCGGTACTTTCGACAACTTACCAATTACGATCCCTGCGTCTGAAATTGAATGCGCTCGGAACAACACCCACCCCAGAGAGGCACACACAAATGTGACCGGTACAGCAATTGCAGAAGGCACGCGGATTTTGAATTTGTCGCGCACGGAACCGAACGTGTGATAGATGGCGAGCAACGCGCCATGATATGCGCCCCACGCAACAAATGTCCAGCCCGCACCGTGCCAAGCACCGGCGATCAGCATGGTGATCATCAAGTTCCAAAATGTAAGAACCGCCCCCCTCCTGGAACCGCCAATTGGAATGTACAAATAATCGCGAATCCATCGCGACAGAGTAATGTGCCATCGCTGCCAGAACTCGCTGATATTGCGGGCGTTATAGGGATGATTGAAGTTGAGCGGCAGTTCGATGTTAAATAACAATGAGACGCCGCGAGCGATGTGGGTATATCCGAGAAAGTCGAAATAGATCTGAGCCGTGAAGGCAAGGACACCGATGTATGACGCGACTGCGCTGGCTGCGGCTGGATTCTTGAATACGGGATCAGCCCAGGCTGACACAGGATCGGCAAAGAGACACTTGAAGATGAAACCTAAGAGGATCAACTCGACCCCACGCACAATTCTGTTCCAATTAGGTAAAGCGATATTGTTTTCAATCTGGCTAGACAGTTCTTGGAAGCGAACAATCGGTCCGGATACCAGATGCGGAAAGAACATGATGTAGAAGTGGTATTGCAGGAAGCTCGGTGCCGGAGCCAACCCGCGATAGACATCGACAAGATAACTGATCGCTTCAAACGTGTAGAACGAAATTCCCAACGGCAGCAATACGTTCAAGTGAGTGACACTCACTGGCATGTGCATCATCTGGGCGAGACTCAGGGCGTTCGACCATAAGAAATCGGCGTACTTGAAATAGCCCAGAATCGCCAGGTTTACACATATTCCGGTTGCGAGCATGGCTTTGCGTTTGAGCTGATCAGTGGTGGTGCTGATCGCCTTACTGAGGAAGTAGTCGATGCTCGTCGAAGCAAGAATGACGGCGATGAAGGGAATGCTCCAGAAGCCGTAGAAAACATAACTCGCGGCGAGAATGAGCAGCTTTCGGGCGCGGGGCGGCGCGGCGTAGAATGCGAGCAACACTGTCGCAAGAAAAATCACAAATGTCTGACTGCAGAAATTCATTTCGCCTTCAGCAGCTCCTTGTGATTGTCCTCTAAATATTTAGCAAGAAGTTCGGTCGCCTTGGTGGCACCATATGAATTGAGGTGGCGGAAATCTTGATAAAAACTGGTGTTATCGGGCAACTGATTCAAGTCGACCGGATAGCAGTAAGTCTCTTTGTAGTCCATGAATTTCTGGCGAAACCAGTCATGCGTATATGGCTCTTTATAGAAACAGCCGTCGTAAATCGAATTCATATGCGGGAGCCAGACGAAGACCAACGGTATATGCTGCCCGCGACAGTAAGAGCGAATGAGCCAGTAGAACTCCCAGTTGCACTGGTACTGAGGCGAGTTCGGACCTTTGGCGAGAAATTTGCGAGCGTTTTCATTTTGAGCGGGCATGTCAGTTTCATCAAGAATTTGATAGGCGGCGGCACCACCATAGCTCCCAAATTCGGTGCGCGTGTTGGAAACCAGATCTCGCGTCCAGTGCTGATAAAACGGCTTGGTATCAGCCATCTGATTGCAAAACTCGCAGAGATACTCTTTGAACTGTGACTGATAGCGAGCCAGAGCGAAAGTATCTTCCGTCCACTGCAAGAATTTTCTTCGTGGATCCTTCGGTTGGCTCAGGAGATAACGGTACAAATACGTATTGTCGTTGTCGGTGCGAACATCGCTGTTCTTGCCGGGGCGCCAGGTGTTCGATACCTCGAAGTTGTAGATGACCATTTTGGGCTTGAAGTAGCGTTGATTGCGCAAGAACTCCAGATACTTGACCGAGTTGCTCTGCGTGCCACCATCCATCGCCAGGTTAGCCACATTGATGTTCTTGATACCATTCTGGTGCAACAGTGACTTCAACAGATCGGGGTTGATGCCGCGCGACATGAGCGAATCACCCATGAGTAGAATGAAGTCGCGATCATTATGTATGTTCGAGGCAACTTTAAATTTCTGGTCGTATGCAACCGACGTACTGAGCGGCGGCTGGGCTACATAAGCGAAGATGCGCGCCGCCAGCTCCCACCAGGCAAGGTTCACCAACACCGCCAGTGCGCACCAGAACAACGCCGAACCAAGCTTTTTTCGAACGTCCCGCTCTCTCGCCGCTTCCGTCCAATTTTTCTCATGCGTCAGCGCACCGTCTTGAGACGGCGCCACTGGCAGGGTTGGAGAATCGGCAATCGGCGGCATAAACCCCGTCGACAACTGCGTCATCGGTGCCGGCCACATCTTCAATCAGGCGTTCGTATCGCCCGCAAGCGGCAGCACGGCATGATCTTAAGGTAGAAAAGAGATTGCATTGTTAATCCCCGATAATGGCGGCGTCTGCCCCATGAGCCCTCCCTCAGGTTCCCCACCCCAGGGCTCTCCATGCCCTTCTCTAAGGTGTGTTGCGGAAACCTTTAGAGCGAAGCGCAGGCCTCAAGACCCATGTTAATATGGAATCTACAGCTGGCTCATTCGGCTGTGTTATGGCAGGTGTCGCCAAGTGGTTAAGGCCCTGGATTGTGGTTCCGGTATTCGGGGGTTCGAGTCCCCTCATCTGCCCCATTTTTACTAATTTGAGCCCGAAGAAGCAAGCCTAGGTACGATTTGCAAACTTGGCTTGGATTCACTTCAGAGCAAGTGTGGCCCGTTTCGGGGACCCCACTGTTAGAAGTAGGTCCATTTTCCTGTGATGGATTCATGAGAAATTTACTTAGGCCGAACCGGCTTGTGAATTAGGCGACCGCTGAAAAAGACCGGCTAGTTTACGTTCGTTTTCTTTGAATGCATCATTTATGAATCGAGCGTAGTGGCGAAAAACCGTTTGCTGATCGGAGTGCCCCAGCACTTTTGAAACCCAGCCAGGATGGACACCTTCTTGCAGGCAGATGGATGCAAAAGTATGCCTGAGTTGATACGACGGTCTATGCCTGAGCCCTGTTGATTTCAACGCCCGGCGCCAGATTCGATCAAGGTGTTTATTAATGGGCTGCCACTTCTTAGACAGAAAAACGTAGCCGTTGACGTTTTTAACTTCTAGATCTTCAAGTTGTTTGAGAGCAGATTGTACGGGCGGTAGCATCGGAATGTACCGATTGCTTGAGGGTGTCTTAGGTAGTCCTTCTTTTCCCCGAACACGCCCTTTATTGATATGAATTTCGCTGCGAGTGAAATCGACATCTGACCAGCGAAGTGCCTGCAGCTCGTTCGGTCGAGCGCCAGTCCAAGCTAGACATATGAATAACGGCTGGTAGTGTGAATCAATTGCCGCTAAGACGCGGTCTAACTCTTCTCTACTAAGAGGGTTTACCTCTGTTCTCTGCTCCTTGATTCTATCAACATACTCGGCCGGGTTTTCAGCAATGACCTTGCGGCGTCTACACACGCGCAGAATCGATCGTAGCAATTGCATAATACTGTTCGTTGTGCGTGCGGCTAGTTTTGCTGCTAGCCGGGACTGTAGCTTAGCTATGCTCTCCTCGTTGATTCTACTGACTTGAAGAGGACCGAACTCAGGGAGAAGGTGATTCCGCAAGACCTCATCGTATTTCGACAAAGTGCTGGGTTTATAATGCTGTCGCTCTGCCAAATAGTCGGCAGCAGCTTCAGCAAACGTCTTGGAAACAGATTTCTTGAAGACCTTATCAACGCCGCTCCAGTCATCTGTCACTCGCGCGAAAGCGCGTTGCTTTTTGATTTCCGCAAGCACCAATTCTGCCTTCTTGCGGTCAGGTCCGAAGGACTTCCTATGTCTGGTCCCGTTTACTTTCACCTGAATGTAATAAGAGCTACCGCGACGGTACACGCCATTTTTCAATTTGCCTTCCGAAGTCGTCACACTTTTCCTACTCACTAAGTGGGCTCCTTTTCCTAGATTTGCTGCGATCAAGCAGACCCCTTTACATCCCATTATAAGGCATAATTCCCAAAGTCAGGGCACCACCTTCGGTGCAGATATGTTGAGCAACCATTGAAAGGACCACCCGGGAAGTCTCATGACGTTGCGAGTCTATCTATGAGCATTGACCATAGCATTCGGCTGCAACGGTTCTACATGGATCTGCCAGGCAATCCTTATATGTGAGTATGATGAGAGTATCTTTGTTTATCGCGTATCATTGATATGCCTTAGAGTCCGAGTGCGATCAACTTCGCAGATCAATGACCAGAGAATCCGAATCGAACTACATTGAACGGCTTAAGACTTTCGAGTTTTCGCCAGAACAACGGCAGCAGCTGCTGGCAATCCCCAAACGGCGTACAGCTGACCGCAGAGAACGGCTCGATTTGGCTTTGACAGCCATCGAGTCCGAGATTCGAATGTATAGAGTTGACCTGCGATTGCCTGCTCCAAAAAGAGGGCAGTCGACGGTGAGTCCCCTATTGATAAAAGCGCAGAAGCACGCCTGTGCTCTTAAGGAAATTTTGCAATCGCTAGCAACCGATTACCGAGTATTCGAAGAAATCCGCTACTCCGACGGCATGCTTTTGGAGTTTGCGGCTGCATTGGAGCGCCACGAAAAGCTACTCAAGAGTATCGAAGAGACACATGAACTCAGGGTTCGAAACGGTCGAGCCAAAGGGCAGTCAGGCCGACCTCGGAACGAGTATGGTTACATTCTTGCGCTAGCGGTCGGACGGGAGTTACGCGCCCAGGGGTTCGAGTTAATCAAGAGCAGAGAAAGTCTCTTTTACAAGATTTACGTGGAAATCCTGAGTTTTCTGGCTATCGAAAAAACTGACCCGTACAACGTCATCGCCGGGGTATGTGACCAGTTCAACCGCAAATAGCCTAACCCGATACCGGTGAAAAAACGTAGCCACAAAACTGGGGCGATTGTTTCACTTCAAATCGACGCACGAATTCGCCTAGGATTGAACGGTGATGAGGCAAGCCGCTTTCCGTGTTACTCAAAGTGCGTATGGGTCAAATGAGTTTCTGAAAGTATTGCTGTCCACACTCGAATCCGCCAAACAAGCAGTAGGTATCTAATTTATGACCAAGAACGGAAGTCTCAACCCAAGTCACTCTCAACAGCCGGAACGGCTAATGAATGTTTCAACCACAGCCGGAGCGCTAGGCGTAGCTACCAAAACGGTGTGGCGTCTGATCAACCAAAGAAAGATCTCCTTTTATAGGATAGGCCGACGCGTTTTGATCTCACGGGAGCAGTTGGCTGAATTCCTCAGGGAGCGTGAAATATCAGCTTTCGACGCAGGAAAGGAGGCAAGAGATTTGCTAGCTGGCTAAGGATGGACACTAGTTTCCTGAAAAAGAGGTCTTTTTATTACAGTGTCCTGGTTGTCCACCAGCACACCTTGGTCGAATTCTTGCGAAACTGGCAATTCCGAACTTTTTTAGGTGGCGCATTCGGTGGCTTCAAGAAAATTTTTTGATCTAGCTACACTCTAAGTATAGATAATTCCAGGTAGGTATAGAAGTTATGACAAGTTTTGATGAAATTGAGACCGAGAGCGGTTTTTCTTTAGAAACCAAGCTAATCGGAGTGCCTCAGTTAGCCACGCGCCTCGCCGTTAGTGAACGCTCTATTCGCGAGTGGATCAAACAGGGAAAGCTGGTCGCAGTTCACCTAGGCAAACGAGTTCTCGTCAGCGAGCAAGGGCTCTTAGATTTCCTGGCACCGGCGAAAGGTCGCTGAAAAAACAAAAGCCCGCATAGGCGAGCTGAAGGAGGCAAAGAAGAATAAGCAGGGAAGCTGGGGGCCAATAATTTGGTTTCAACAATTATTGTAACTCAAAAGCTCCGCGCGAAGTAAGAAATGGCCCTAGGACCTTGTTAGTCGCGATCTTGAATCGCGTCATCTAAATGTGCCTACTTCTATAGGAGTACTTTGCCATGGCAAAGAAAATATATAACCGTATGATTTTCGATTTTGAGCCTAACGTGGTTGCTTATGACGACTACGTGCTCGTGCGCTGTTTAGAGACCACCCGATGGGCAAAGGTAGCGTGGGATGAGCCCTTTGTGGTCATTCGTCCGCTACCGGAAGATCCATCCCACTGGGGAAAGATGATCATCGCGGCTCAGGATATGACCAAGCCGGAGATTCTAGCAGCTGTGAATGGTCTCAAAGCCGGCCCCATTCGTGGCGAATATGTTGGTGAGTAGATCTCACCGTGAGCCACTAATAGGAACAACGGTGTGCGGCTCGCTTTGGGTCGCACGCCATCTACCCTCAATTTCAAAAGGAAAGGTATTATGACCGAAGAACTTAAAAGATACTCGCCCAGAACAATTCCTGATTGGTTCAAGGAAAGCCTTGATGATCTGGCACGGCGTCATGCAACCGGCGAAACATATGAAACAGAAGTTGCCATATATCTGGATGCGTGGGCCGTATCTCTAAAAGAGGAAGATAGGCTTAAGGTGACCAAGGAGGCGGTGCGAAATGACTTTGATCGGCTCTTCCAACAATATCTAAAAGAATTCGAAAACACCATCAAGGAAGATGACCCGGCCAGACCGGAAAAAACCAAACTGACCGCGGAGCAGAGCCAACAAGCTCGTGAACTCGGACAGACCGATCTCTTAAGCGCCTACAAGAACGCTCTTGAGACCCTTGGTTATGTTGCCGATGACTATGCCACGAGATCACTGATGCATACGGTCTATGCTGATGAACGTCAATTACTTTGTCCGGTGACGACAATTAAAATGTCCGCTTGACTTTGGGCGGCGCGTTCGATTTGTTGGCATGGGTGGGCGTTGTATCGACGACAATTAGAATTGACCCCCATTGCCTCAATGGAATTCATACCGTGACATTCCGTTCGCTTGCATCGCGAACGGTTCCACCTTGTCGGCATACAGTTGAAGCTGTGCGCCTCCAAGGCGGTTCTGCTGGTGCAAATTTGAACAGTAAACAAGCATGTCATGGTTTGATTTGGTTTGAGGCAACGCATGCGCTGTCTAATTGTCGTCGCTGCTTTCGCTGCCGTTCTCCGAGCCTTTTGTCTTTTGCCTTTGCTGCTTCTTCTTTGCCTCCTCTGCTCGCCAGCTCGGACCATTGAGCTCGAGGATTACAGAATGGTGCACTAGCCTGTCGATCGCAGCCATGGTGGTCATCTGGTCTTTAAAGATCTGATTCCAATCAGAGAAGGCCAGGTTGCTCGTGAGTGCAATACTCCGCCGTTCGTAACACTCGGCAAGAAGCATGAACAAGACATCGCCTTCGTCTCGGTCTTTTGGAATGTAGGAAATGTCGTCAATCAGGATGACCTCCACTCGGTCCAGGCGCCTCAAGAATTGGTTCAGCCGCAGGTCACGTTTGGCGGCGAGTAGATCTTGTACTAGCATTGCAGCCGTTGTATAGAAGACGCGGCGGCCGCGTAGGCACCACTCCCTGGCTAATGAGATTGATAGATGCGTTTTACCCGTTCCGGGATTGCCGAAAATCAGAATGTTTTCCTGGCGATCTAAACAAGTCCCCTCGGCGACCTCATGAACTAAACTCGGGGAGATGTGCGGGAACCGCGCAAGTTGAAAATCACCAAGATGCTTTCCTTTTGGTAGCCTTGATTCGCGCAGAAGGCGCTCAGTTCTTCTTTGATATCTTCCGTCGCTTTCGGTTTTAGCAAGTTGATAAAGATATCCAACGTGATCTATTCGCTCCTTTTCTGCTTGCCTGGCAAAGCCAGCGTAATGTGCCTGGAATGCCGGCAAATGGAATGCGCAAAGCAGCGATTCAAGCTCCTGCTGTCGTGTTAGTTGAGTCATACAATCTTTCCTCCTTTAAAAGAGTGGTCATGGTGAGCAGGGAGTCGTAAGCCGTCAGGTTCGGTGGCTCAACAACAACCCTCGGTGTTTCCTTTTTCTTGTCTACAAGTGCCTTGATGGCTTCTTCAGTAGGCTCACTGTCGTTCTCTAGCAGTGCTTCTATTGCTGCAGCCACTTCCTGTTCACCATTCAATGCGGCAATATTTAACACACGTAGATACTGCTTTTCACCACGGTCGATGCCGGCGAGGCACAGACGATCGAAAGCACGACGAAATATGGTGCTTGGGAATAACTCCTCTCGAAATTGGTAGTGTCTGAAGGCGCCTGGCTTGCGAAGCAGATGCGATATGACGTGGCGATAGTTGATGCTCTTGGCGCCGGCCGGTACACGCGGCATCTCCTGTAAGAGTTTGCGACCCAAAAACACCTGTATCGTCTCGGGATAGGCCATGATTCGTACCTGCGTTCCGATTAAGCGGCTGGGTACCGAGTAAATTGCCTTGAAGACCACGATTGTGCTCCAGGCCGACACAGTCGGAAAAGTTTCCTTCGGGTCGGTCCAATCACAATCCGGCAGCTCCTCCAGATGTTGCATTTCCTCCATCAATTTTTCCCTCCGCTGTTTGTTCCGACCGTCGACAATCTGCTGGACAAAGCGCATGTAGGAATCGACGGAGTCAAAATCACGGCTTCCACGAAGACGGAGCCGTTGATCGATAGCTGTCTTTAGCTCATCGTGGCTCTTTTCCACTGAGCCATTTTCATGGCTTTGTCTTGGATTGTTTGCGCTCGGCTCGGCGCCGTAGTGGGAAAGAAAGTCCTTCCAACGCTGTTGAAATTCGTCTCGCTTGCCTATCGGCACAGCCGCAGCTAGATTGTCTGTTCGGTGCTGCCTGGCTATCGCTCCAAGCTTGCGAACTGCTCGTCTGTATCCATCGGTTAGAGTCTCGAAGCTTTCCGTAAAAGCTAAAGAGACAGCCTCCCAGCGTGAATACGGAAGCATAAAATGAAAAAGCATGTGCTCGAACAGCTCACCCTTAATGCGAATTTCCAACTCATTGCACCAGGTGTAGTCACTCTGACTCTGCCGGCCGGGCTGAATATCCTGTGGAAATTTCACATCCCTTTCCGGACCCTCTGTGGCGCGCCACTCTCTCACCCGCCGCTGTAGCGTGCGCAGCTGCCCCTTGTTGAACTTGCCCAGGTGCTGGACCTGCAGCCATTCCAGTATTGTCTTGGCCTCAAGCCCACAATCCCGACTCAGTAGCGTTCGAACCTCATCCCACACTTCGTCAAATGGATCCGGACGCGTTCTGTAGTTCCTTGGAGATCTATCCGCTTTCCGGCCTTTACTCAGATATCTACGAGCTGTCCGCACCGACATTCCTGCTTTGGCAGCCGCTGCCTCCTTCTTGTATGTCTTTGAATACTTCATCAAGATATGCACTTGTTTCCGCGTACACGCCATCGCCCGCTCCTGCCAGGTAACTAGCAGAAGAAAACCACATGCGGTGGCATGGAAGTAGACTGGTTTTAGTGGTTGGCAAGCGGTCAATCTAGTTGTCGCTGCCGGTCAATCCAATTGTCGCTGGTCATATGCCCGCCTCCTTAGTCAACGAAGCGGTTGGCTGCACTATGGTCGGAGCAGAAGCGGAAAGAGTGGCGGGCTGGAGGCGATATTTAGATTGGTACACCCAGACAACCGCATGCGCGCTACATCGATGACACTAGGAGCCATCTATGGCATGGGGCACATCGATCATTTGTTCATTCTGGGCGGCGAGATTATGCCTAATAGAAATAACGATGACGATCAGAAGCAGGCCGTGCTCAGACAATTTCTATCGGAGCCGGAATTGAGCCATCACCGCCTAGAGGAGTCGAAGACCGGATACATCAAGAAGGTAAGCACAGTATCTGGCTTTGCTTCAATCGCCTGGACAAGCACGCGCGAACCGCAGCAGTTCCATGATGAGTTTGTCTTACGTCTAACTTCTGTTAGGTCGAATGAGGGAGCAGACACAACTCAAGCCGTTATGGACCTCAAAGCGAAACGGGCAGAAGATCCGCTGAGTTTCCTACGCGAAGAGAAAGCGGTCATCGAGAGGTTCAACCTCTTCGATCTTTCCTTAGCCCCATTGCCTGTGATAGTGCCTTTTAGCAAATGTATCAAGTTGGCCAATGACGATACATCAGCCAGGGGCATCTATGAACTCCTATTACAGCACACGCAGATCTCAGCTCTCATCAATCAGCATAAGAGAAAGAGTGCGAAGGGATGTATTTTAGCCGATTGGCCAGACTACGAAGCAGCCTATGAGCTTGTTCAGCACGGCGCCTACAAAGTTCAAGATCCGCTGAGCGAAAATGCCAGAGCGGAATTTACAAAGCTGTTGAAGCATGCAGCCGACTCGAATGCCGATACTTCAACCGTCCTTACCAATGCAGAAATTTGCAATATTCTCGATCGCCCAAGAACTACGGTAAATGGCTGGATCAGGCAATG
>Ga0206838_10191_pt1 | contig 16989 bp, 9 predicted proteins | sample Alteio_BWOrgCont_26_FD_152879 | JGI IMG/M metagenome (GOLD analysis project Ga0206838, IMG submission 152879) | Enriched cells from forest soil in Barre Woods Harvard Forest LTER site, Petersham, Massachusetts, United States -... | ecosystem: Environmental > Terrestrial > Soil > Temperate forest >...
CTGACCAAAGTCGAGCGGACAGGTTAGTAGCGAGTGTTGCCATTCACTGGGCGACCGGTGGGTGCGAAGCGTACACAGCAAGAAAGCAGGCCGTGAGGATCAGCACCGAAATCGTATCTCGTACCGATGCCGACGTCTTCAGAATGGCGGAAGGCAGTATTCGGCAGCAACCGCTAATGCGAGGTTGTGCTGAAATCGGCGGTGTCTCTAGCCCGCGGCATGTTTCCAAAGAGGTTGGCCGGGAACCCAAGAGAGCTCCCCATCTCCTCTCACACCAGGAGGAACGCCTCCGGATTGGGTCGAGAGAAACGTGCAACCAAGGGTCGACCGAAGGAAGCACGGATAGATGGTTGAGCAGTCTTACAACCCCATAGTACCGGTGAAGGTGGGGAACTGCAGGGCTCCACAAGGAGCGGCCACGGAACCCACTGGAGGGAAGGGGGAAGCAGGCATACGAATCTGTCGAAAGGAGACATAATCGGGACTCAGAACCCGGGACATTATGTGCACGGATATCGACAGAATAGCTGAACTTGCAAAGGAGGATTCGCAGCGACAGTTCTACTCCATCGCTCACCTGATTACAGCGGAGAAGTTGTATGAGGCATTTCGGAGTCTGAGAAAGGACGCCAGTGCCGGGGTTGACGGCGTCAAGTACGCAGAGTATGAAACCAACGCCGAGGAGAATGTCCGCCAGTTGCATCGGCGGCTCGTAGAAGGCAAGTATCAGGCCCAACCGCTCCGGCGAGTGTATATCCCCAAGGAAAACGGGCAACAGAGACCAATTTCTATACCCGCCCTCGAGGATAAGGTCGTGCAGAAAGCGGTGGTGGATTTGTTGAACGCCATTTACGAGCAGGATTTTCTCGAGTGCTCATACGGGTTTAGGCCCGGACGAGGGCAACACCAGGCCCTGGAAGAAGTGGGAAGGGTGATCTGCACTCGGCCAACGGGATGGGTCCTTGAATTGGATATCCGGTCATACTTCGACAACATTGTTCGGGACACTCTCATCGAGATGGTGGGGAAGCGCGTTAGCGACGGCAGCGTGCTCCGGCTGATCCAAAAATGGATTAAGGTTGGAGTCATCGAAAACGGCAAAATGTTCGTCAGCAAAACAGGGACTGGACAGGGGCAACCGATTAGTCCGCTCTTGTCCAACATCTACCTGCACTATCTACTCGACGAATGGTTCGAGAAAGTGGTGAAGCCTCGCATGAAGGGGGAAGCGTACGAGATTCGTTTTGCCGACGATGCCATCTTGTGTTTTCAGAACAAGGAGGACGCGGAAAAGGTGCGGAGTGTCTTGCCGAAGCGGTTCGAGAAGTACGGTTTGACACTACACCCGGAGAAGACGCGGCTGATTGAGTTTGGGCGCTATGCAGCGAGGAATGCGAAGCAGCAGGAAAAGAAACCCGAAACCTTTGACTTCCTCGGATTCAAGCACATTTGCGCTCGCAGCCGAAAGGGCAAGTTCGCGGTGCACGGAAGGACGCTCGCCAAACGGCTCCGTAGAGGGCTGAAGGCAGTCACGGACTGGTGTAAACAACACCGGCACGAGCCCGTGGGCAACCAGCAGAAAGCCCTAAACGCCAAGCTCCGCGGCCATTACCAGTACTACGGAAGGCCGACGAACTACCGAAGTATTTGGCAGTTCTATCGGCGAGTCCGTCGCATCTGGCGCGAATGGCTGGGTCGCCGCACACGCGGGCGGCCGCTGACGTGGGAGAGATATCAAGCGATCCTGCGACAGCATCCGCTACTGCTGCCTCGGATCATGCATTCCTGGGCGAGCACAGGGAGGTAAGCCTGAAGAACCCGCTGCGGGAAATCTGCACGGCGGGGTCCGTGAGGGGGAAGACTCCCGGCGAGCTACGGTAGACTTAAACGGGCACAAAGCTGGAAACGGCGGATACGGCCAAAGAACACCTAAAGCACGCCGGGGCTTCCCTGCCTTTCCTGGCCGACAATTTCCCCCAACCCCCTAAAATAGATAATGGGAAGTAGAAAAGCCCGGCGCCGCCGGGCTTTTCTTACGCCTTCTAACCCCTTCACCATCAATGAATTACAAATAAGTCATTCCAAATGAATCGGTTACAGACTGCTCGGGACTTACCCGCAGAAATCTGCAGCTAAGTCCTTTCGAATCTGTGACGAACGCATAACTCCTTTTGTATCTATGAAGTAGCGCCAGCCTTCCCCTTAAACCCATTCGAATGAATGAGTAACAAATCCGAGGGGGAGGGGTTACCCTTGGCGTCCTTATCTCGATAAGAGTTACATTGCTAATAATGACTCGTCGTGCTTCGAGAATAGCTATTACGCTTCTGTCAGTGGTCGCCATATCCTGGGGTGGAGTGGCACTCGCTATCGCTCAAACGTCAGGCGCTTCTCTACAGATCTACTTCATTGACGTAGAAGGCGGCCAGTCCACTCTGTTCGTTACACCGGACAAGCACTCTCTCCTTATCGATACCGGGTGGCCGGGGAATGAGAGCCGCGACGCAAGCCGCATTGCCGCTGCTACGAAGCTCGCTGGCCTTGACCACATCGATTATTTACTGCTGACCCATTACCATGTCGATCACACCGGCGGCGTACCCCAATTGGTGGCTAAGATTCCTGTCAAGACCTTCATCGATCACGGTCCCAACCGCGAAACGGCCGACGCAACCACCGTACAAGTTTCTGAGGCGTATCAGAATGTTCTGGCGAATGGCCACTATGGCCACATTGTTGCCAAGCCGGGCGAGACGCTGCCGGTACCGGGAATCCACGTCACAGTGGTCAGCGCGGATGGTAATTTGATCGGACATCCCTTGCCTGGAGGAGGTGCACCAAATCAGTACTGCGTCACCTCAGAGAGGCACCCAGCCGATCAGACCGAGAACGCCCGATCTCTGGGAGTGATGATCACCTACGGCAAGCAGCACATCCTCGATCTCGGCGACCTCACCTGGGATAAGGAGATGGAGTTAATGTGTCCCGTGAACAAGATCGGGCATGTCGATCTCCTTGTTGTCTCGCATCACGGCTGGAACCAGAGCAGCAGCCCCGCTCTTATCGACGCTATTGGGGCGCGTGTGGCCATTATGGATAACGGAGCGAAGAAGGGCGGCTCGCCGTCCGTGTGGGACACACTTGAGAAGGCGCCCGGCCTTGAGGATCTGTGGCAGCTGCACTACTCCGAGGAGGGTGGCCTTACCCATAACGTGGATGCGGCGCGGATCGCAAATCTGCAGGGTCGGGACACGGGAAACTACCTGAAGGTGACAGCCTTTCCTAACGGCGGACTGGACGTTTTTAACGAGCGGACGGGAACGGTGAAGCAATATCCGCCGAAGTAGGCGGCTCAGAAGCTGCCCCGGTCCCCGAGAACTGCCATCGCGGCGTTGCGGCCGTTGACGCCGATGACAGAGCCGCCGGGGTGTGTCGCGGCTCCGCAGAGATAGACGCCGGGCATCGGTGTGCGAGCAGAGAGGCGGCGTGACCACATGTAGGGCGGAAGGCATTCGCCCTGGAAGATATGACCTCCTGTTAGGCCTACCTTCTCCTCGATGTCTGGAGGACCGAGGACCTGCACGTCGAGCACGGCCGCGGGGATATTGGAGCAGAAGCGCCCGACGGAGTTGAGGGCAAGTCGTTGGACTTCGGCGCGACGAGTGTCCCATGAGCCAGCTGTGAAAGCGTACGGTACGTACTGGGCGAAGATGCTCATGGTGTGCTGTCCGGCGGGCACGACGGTCGGGTCGTGCACACTCTGGAAGTAGAGCTCGGACCAGAGTTGATCGGGAAGTTCGCCTCGGCGAGCTGCGGAGAATCCATCTTTCCATTTGGACTTAGTGAGCGGGGCATTGATCTGGCCATAGTGGTGAGGCTCGAGGGTGCCCGGCCGCGAGGTGAAGTCGGGCAGCTCGCGGAGGAGAACGTTGAGCTTGACGGTGCAGCCTTCGATCGGGACGGATTCGACTTGGGCGCTCCATGCCGGGTCGGCTGCGCCATCGAGCATGGCGAGGGCGCGGCGGGGATCGGCGTTTGAAATCACGACTGGAGCAGGGATTTTTTCGCCGGCGGCAAGCTGGACACCCACCCCCGGCATGATTCGGGCGACAGGGACGCCGGTAGCGACTACCGCCCCGGCCTCGCGGGCGGCGTCGCACAGGTAGAAGGAGACCATCCCCATGCCGCCGTTCACGTATCCCCACATGCCGGGCATCCCGCCGAGACGGCCGGAGGCGTGGTGGAAGCGGATGGATGCCGTGCCGGGGTCGAAGGGGCTGGCGTTGGTACCGATCACCCCCTGGCCGAGCAGGGCGATCTGCAGGCGCTCGTCGGTCAGGTAGTGCTCCACGAACTCGGCCATGGACCAGTCGTAGAGGACGTGGCGGGCTTCGGCGTCGGTGCCGAGGCGCTGTTCTATCTCGGCCTCCGCCGGTGGATCGCCGATCCACAGGTCGCGTTCGCCAGCAGGCCGCAGGGCATTGCGGAGGCGGCGGATGACGTCGGTCATGGCGCGCCAGCCCTGCACATCCTGAGGGGAGAAGCTGCGGATCTCGGCCTCGCAGCGTTCGTCGTCGTCCCAGAGCTGGACGCTCGACCCGTCGAGGAAGGGGACGAAGAGGCCGTTGACGGCGGGCGTCCACTGGAAGCCGCGGGCGGGAAGGTCGAGCTCCTCGATCACCAGCGGGTGAAGCAAGCCGGCGAGGTAGGCGCAGGGTGACATGCGCACTCCGGGGAAGGGCTCCTCGATGGTGCAGGCTCCGCCGACGCGGTCGCGGGCCTCGAGGACGAGGACGCGCTTGCCGGCGCGGGCGAGGTAGGCGGCGCAGGCGAGGCCGTTGTGGCCAGCACCGACGATGATGGCGTCCCAGGATTTTTGAGAGAGCTCGCCGATGGGGGCGGGGAGTCCTAGTTTGCCGAGAACGGCACCGGTAGGCGATGAGGACAAGGCATGTCTCCGAAGAGACAGTATCTACTATCTAATGCCGCAGCCGCTTGTCCGCGGATTCCCGTTTGGGAAGGTGCCCGGGGTACCCCTCCCCCCTAGGTCCGTCGGTTGCCTTGCAAAGATCTGATTCCGGGATGTTTATGGGCACCAGACGACGTAAAGATCTGAAAACAGGATCTTTACGCGTATAGTTCTAATTCTAAACAGTTTGGACGCGAAATAAGTGGCGACGACGTCCAGGTTTTTCCCGGAATGAGAAAGCCCGGCAGCGTGAGCGACCGGGCTTTCTTTATCCCTACTTCTATTTTAGCGGTTTGGGGGAAATTATCGGCCAAGGATGTGGTTGGTCAATTTATTTCACAATTCTGGCCAAAAGATAGCCAAAGGTTGTCAGCGAGATTTGCGCGGTTTCGCGGACAATAGGCAGGTGAATCTGAATGATCCGATAATTTTCGACAACGCGGCGCTCTTCTGCAAGACGGGGAGTACGCTTGCGATCCGATTTCTGGCGGCGGCGCGCGATGCGGTGATTCTGGCCGGCGCGGGAGTTCCGCAGGACGTGGCGTGGCGCGTGGAGGTGGCTCTTGCCGCCATGCTGATGCACCGGGCGAAGTGCCGCGAGTGCGAGGCGGTGGAGTTTCTGGCGCAGGCAGGTTAGCCGGCGCAGAGAGTTTGAGTTCGACCGCCGCGTGGGGCGGTTCGAAAAAAGAAGGCCCGGCCGCGTGGGTGCCGGGTCTTCTTTGCAGTTCCGGTGCAGGAAAATGCAGCGAGGGCGGTGTTTCTCGTGAGGCAGGTTTAGCCGGGTTTAGAGATGTTGTATCCATCCGCCATGGGCGCCTAAAAGAGAAGGCCCGGCTGCGATTGCAGCCGGGCCTTCTTGTTTCTGTTTTTATCGGAGCGGGTTGGGGAAGACAGCCACTGAAGGCAGGGAACAGGGATCAGAAAGGCGGGGCGGGTCCGGAGCAGGGACGATACGGGCTCAACAATGTGACGCTAACGGCATTTTCGGAAATCGGTGCCCTTTTCGGATTGTGCCAGGTCACCGCTCCCTGTTGGTCGCGTTGACTTTGTAGCAGTGGCTCCGGATTTCACTCTTTCCGAAAATGCTGGCGCGCGTCGGATAGGCCCGATCCCGTTCTTCTTACGAGGAACAGGGTCGGGTCTTTCTCATGTCGTTTTGTCTACGACTCCACTCCAGCCTACGGCAGCAAGGTGCGGTCCTCCACCCGACGGACAAAGATCGGTCCGGGGGACCCCGGCCTGCGGACCGGATTCTAATTGCATGATGGGGCGATGGGGATGCCGATGGTGATCGGGCTCTTCTACTTAATAGGGGCATGATTTGAACCGCGCAATGTGACCTGCTTTCGAGACTCAGGCTGCTCCTCAATGCGGAGGAGCTTGGTCCACGGATGGAATCAAGGCGGATTTCACCAGTTGGCGATGCGCTGGCGGGATCGGTTGCAGTTCAGGGAAGATGGGCGGCGTAAACCGGCCCATCCTATCCCACATCTCAAAATCGAGATGCGGGGCACCCGGCATTTGACCCGAACGATAACCGCTGACTGATCGTCGGTGCTTGCGACCGAAACTCCCAAATCGATGCCGTCCCACACTTCATCGAGGGTTGCACCCGCATATCTGGAACGTGTAACTTCCGTTCACTCAAAGATATTTCATGAACACGCAAGACAAGTCGCGCATGAAACCGGGACGGTGTCGAATGCGGTGGTTGATTCTGCTGGTGCTTTTGGCATCGCTGGCGCCTATCGCCGGGGCGTCAAAGCGCGTCACCGTGACCCAACTGGAGCAGGCGCTGACTGCTGCCCATGCTGCGCACAGGCCGGATGCGGAAATTGCGCGCCAAATTGGCGGCTTAGAGCTTTCGGAACGTCTAACTGAGGCTACGCTCAACCGGCTCGCTGCATATCTCGATGCGGGCTCCCAGGCGGGGCTGGCTTTGCAATTGCTTGCCGATCAGTCGGCTTTTCTGGACCCGCCGGCGAGCGAGCTCCCGTCCACGGCAGCTCCCGACGACGCAGCTCAGCAGCGGATGATCGAGGCAGCGCGAAGCTATGTCGCGAAAACAGTACCGCAGCTGCCCAACCTCTTTGCCATCCGGATCACAAACCGCTACGATGACAGGCCTCAGGAGAGCGCTAAAGGGGCTGGCCGGTTCGCTCGGGCCTGCACCTGGTGAGCACTTCGAGCCGGGAAATCTCTAGCTTCGACGAACAGACGCATCAATCCACCAGTGCGGGCTCCGCTCGCTGGCAGGAACAGTCTGGACTGATTTCCGAGGGGGAGTTTGGATCCACGCTGAGTATGATCCTGACCGACACCGTCAAAGGCAAGGTGAACTGGAGCCACTGGGAACAGACCGCCGCGGGGCCGGTCGCAGTTTTCCATTATTCAGTTCCAAGCTCCGCATCGCACTTCGAGGTTGTCACCTCGGTTCAGCGGCAGGCGTCGCTTGAGGGCACGTCAACGCCCACCGTCGGCTCCCGCCAGGGTTCAGGCATTGACGTAAAATCGAACGCCGGCTCCAACACATCGACCTTTCTCACCAAGCCCGGCTATCACGGTTCGCTCTGGGTGGACCCGGCCACCGGGACCATTCTACGCACCACCATGGACGCCGACACCAAAGGCAGCACCGAGTTCAAGAGGGCCTCAATCCTGGTGGAGTATGGCCCGGTTCAGATCGGCGAGAGCCAGTTCATTTGCCCGGTGCGCGGCCTGGCTTTCTCCGTGGCGGTCAACGGCGCCAACCTGGACCCTCTCACCCGGATGCCGGGAAATGCGCCGACCGAATGGCTGAACGAGAGCCAGTTCACCGGCTATCATCGCTTCGCCGCAACGACGAGGATCGTTAAGGATACGGGAGCGCCGCAACCACAGGATTTGAGGGCGCAACCGGAGGCTTCTCCTCCCTCCGAGAACAACGTCACTGCGAAGCAGGACAACAACGCCACTTTGAAGCAAGACAGCGACGTTACTTCAAAGCAGGCCAGCAACGTCAATTCTCCCGCCGACAGGACCGTCACTTCGAACCAGAAAGAGGAAATTCCGGACGAAGATAAGCAGGCGAGTGTGCCCGATCTCCCTGCTCCGTTGCCTGACGTTCCTCGCGTGCAGGCGCTCGCTCAGGAAGCGCAGGAAACTCAGGGCCCGCCCGCCAAGATCGTAGTGAACGTCAACCGAGTATTTGTGCCGGTTGTGGTCCGCGATAAGCAAGGCCACGCAATAGTCGACCTGAAAAAGGAAGACTTTCAGGTTTTTGATAATGGCAAGCCGCAAGTTATCTCCGGATTCACGGTTGAGAAGCGCGAGGCGACTGGGAGCGCGCCGGGGAGGGCCGCAGAGAGTGTCGCCACGGTAAGTACATCGAATGCTCCACCTCAGGCGGCGGCCCTGCCAAAGCGAATCACCGTGTACCTTTTCGATGACTTGCATCTGAGCGCCGCAGACCTGGCATATCTCAAGAAAATCGATGCGAAAGCGCTGGACGGGGCATTAGTCGACTCAGATATGGCCGCCGTGGTTTCGACCTCTGGAAAAGTCAACAGTGGTCTGACGCGGGATCGCGCAAAATTGCATGATGCGATCATGAGCCTGGAGCCGCGAAACCTCTACACGTCGAGTGCGGCGGAATGTCCAAAAATCGAGTACTACGAAGCCGACCTGATCGAGAATAAGCACGATGGCGCGGCATTCGGAAAGGCGTTAGCGCAGGTATTCGCTTGCGACCCGGCCCTGAACAAGCAGCGCGATCAAGAGGTGGCTCAGGGAATGGTGGAATCCGCGGCAAGGCGAGTTCTGGCGGTTGGTGAGCAGGACGTTCAGGTAACCCTTGTTACGATCAAAGAGTTTGTGCGCAGAATGGCCAAGCTGCCGGGACAACGCACCCTGATCCTTGTGTCGCCCGGCTTCGTGGCCATTGGGCCGGAGGCCTTGAACTGGGAATCGCAGATCATGGACTTGGCGGCACAATCCAACGTGACCATCAACGCCCTCGATGCCCGCGGGCTGTACACGGGCGTAACGGACATCAGTGAGAGAGGTGCGGGGCAGATCATCGATTCAACCCACCTCGCCGCTATGACGCGCGCCGAGGGCGTGATGTCAGAACTCGCCGACGGGACCGGCGGAGCCTTCTTTCACAACAGCAACGACCTGGGCGCGGGATTCAAGATCCTGACGGATGCGCCGGAAGTTGTCTACGTTCTCGAACTTTCACTCGACGGCGTGAAGCCAGACGGTTCCTATCATCGCGTTAAAGTGAAAGTGGATCGAGAAGGCATGCAGATACAGGCACGCCAAGGTTACTCTGCACCCAAGCAAGAGAAGAACAAGAAATAGAAGTTCTGCCTACTCAGCTGACCTTCACCACCATTTATCGCTTAACTGGTCCACATCGCCGACTCATTGACCAAAGCCTATGAGGTGATGAGGACCCATCTGGGGGACTTACTACTATCCGGCGGCAAGCACCTCAACCGGTCGCATCATTTCGTTGTCTTCGTGTTCGAGGATATGGCAGTGCCAGACGTAGCGGCCGGGGTATCCGTCGAAGGGGATGATGATGCGTGTGACCATGGCGGGGTCGGCGCGTACCGTATCTTTCCATCCCATTTCTTCGGGCGCGGGGGGCTGGGCGGGTCCGAAGAAGTGCAGCGCGCCCTTGGACTGATATTCAAAGGTGTCGAACGGGCGGCGGTCGAGGATCTGGAAGCGGACCAAATGCAGGTGGATGGGGTGGGAGTCGTCGGTGAGGTTGACGAGCTCCCATATCTCCGTGGTGTGGAGGACGGGCTTTTCGGTGATGGGGGCGTGCCACGGGGTGTTGTTGAGCAGCATGCCCATCGAGTGCTGGATCATGTCCATGCGCTCGTCGAGGGTGAGTCGGCGGGTGCGGGCGGCGGCGGACTCGGGGATGCGCTCGACAGGGTGTAGGGCGGTGGGGATGGTTGAGTTTGAGCGCGATTGAGGAGCGCTGAGAAGCAGGTCCCTCGACTTCGCTGACGCTCCGCTCGGGATGACGACCTTGTTATTTGCGGACGCGACGCGGAATTGCAGGATGGAGAAGCTGTCGCTGATGAGCTCGGTGCGCTGGCCGGCGAGGGAGCTGAAGTCGATGAGGATGTCGGCGCGTTCGGCGGGGGCGAGGGTGATGCGACGGAGGGGGACGGGTGCGGCGAGCAGTCCCTGGTCGGAAGCAATGGCGTGGAAGGGCGCCTGGGTGCGGAGGGAGAAGCGGAAGAAGCGTCCGTTGGAGGCATTCATGAGGCGGAAGCGGTAGAGGGTGGGCTCAACGTCGAGGTGGGGCAGGAGCTTGCCGTTGGCGAGGATGGCGTCTCCGAAGACCTCGGGGACCCAGACTTCGCCGCGCTTTTCGGAGACGGGGTAGTTGAGCTGGCCGTCGGCGCGGAGGATGCGGTCGCAGATGAGCAGCGGGATGTCGTGGGGGCCGGCGGGCAGGCGGAGGGCGTCTTCACGGGAGTCGCGGAGGATGCAGAAGCCGAGCATTCCGGCGTAGGTGTTGAGGCGGTTAATGCCCATGGTGTGGTCGTGATAGAAGAGGGTGGCGGCGTGCTGGAGCGAGGGGTAGTGGCAGGTCTGTGATCGGCCGGGGAGGGTCCATTCCTCGGGGTATCCGTCGCTTGCGGCGGGGGTGCGGCCTCCGTGGAGGTGGATGACGGCGCGGACGTCGGGGGTGGTCTTTTCGGCTCCGTGGAGGGAGTTGTCGATGGTGAAGAGATGACGATTGGGGAGTCGGTTTTGCCACTCGACGATCATCCCCTGGGCGATGGGCGATTCGAGAGTCAGGCCGGGGAATGATCCGCCGATGGTCCACATGCGGGTGGGAGGCAGATCACGGTGGAGTTTGATGGGGGTCTCCGCGAGGGGGAGACGGTAGAAGGGAATCTGTTGTTTGGGGTTGTCAGGATCAGGGCGCGTTCCGGCAGGCTGGGCCATGGCGGGGACGGGCATCGGGTCGACGAAGGGCGCGAGGGTGGAGGCGTCGAGGATCGGGGATTGGCTGTTTGCTTTGGTTTCGGCTGACGCGGGGCGGAGGGAGAATCCAGCTAAGGCAAGACCGGTCGAGGCGACGAAAGAGCGGCGGGTGATCTGAGGTAAAGACTTCAAGAGAGCGTCGATCTCCTAAAAGAAGAAGGGTAGCAGCGCGGGGCCGCTACCCTTTTCCTGATTTGCGAGAAGTGAAACTTTACTTGCTGTTGTTTGTGGTGACGAGACCGGTGAGGGGATCCAGCAGGTATTCGCCAGAGTTCGAGGGGCTCGTGAAGTCGAGCATGCTGTTGATGGTTCCAGCGAGCGCGTCAAAGGAGCCGGTGATGCGTTGTCCGCCGAGCCAGTTGTCCTCGATGAAGCGGGTGATCGAAGACTGGTCAATGACGGAGTGGTCGACGAAGTTTTTCTTCGAATAGGGCGAGATCACGAGGAAGGGAAGGCGCGGGCCGTAACCGCAGCGTCCCTGGGCGTGCTCAACGCTGACTCCGGCAAGGGCGGTGTTGGCGCTGCTGCCGCACTGTCCGGGGGCGGTGAGGGCGTCAGCGGCGGTCTGGGACTGGTTGACGATGGGGCTCATCTGGTGGTCGTACCAGCCATCAGAGTCATCCCAGGCGATGACGACGGCGGTCGACTGCCACTCAGGCGTCTGCTCAAGGATGTTGAGTATGCTCACAATGAACCACTGCTCGTCGAGAGGGGTCGAGTAGCCGGCGTGGCCGTCCTGATAGCCTTGCGCTTTCAGGAAGCTGACGGCGGGCATGTTGTGGGCCTTAAGGGCGGTGACGAAATCCTGGACGTCGTACTGGTGGTTGGCCTGGTCACCGTCGACGCCGATCATGTTGACCGAGGTCGGACGGAGGTGGTTGGGATTGGCAGTCGACTTGTAGTACTGGAAGGGCTCGTGGTGGGGGATGTAGTCGGCCTTCGGAGTACCCACGGCTCTGGACGTGCTGGAGCGCTGGCAGCCAGTGGTGCCGTTGGCGTTCTTGATCGAAAGGTTAAAGCCACCCGAGAAGAAGCCCCAAGTGATGCCTTTGGCGTTGAGAAGGTCGCCGATGTTCTGGCCGTTGAACTGAACGAGCGCACCAGTGGTGGTAGAACACTTGTCGCCGATTGGATCAGCGTCGCTGATAAGAGTGAAGCCACCCGCACCGTCGTCAATGACATCGCCCCCGGCGTTGGATTGATCGGAGACACCGTTGGTCTGACCGGAGATCAGATTGATCGCACCCGGTGTGGAAGGGCCGAAGTTGGTGTCATAGGAGTTGTCGCTCATGGCGTAGCGCTGAGCGTAGTTCCAGAGCCCGGTCACCGTGTTGCCGTCGTAATAACCCATGACAAGTCCATTCGTTGACTTTCCGTTGGGTGGAGGGCCGGCGGTGCCGGTGTATTGCGGGAAGGAGTCCATCAGGCCGCCGTGGAAGGCCTGCTGTTCGGGAGTGTAGTCGTGGTCCTGGTCGGCGGTTGCAGCCTCGGAACGGTCAAGGCGGAAGGGGTTTGAAGCGCCGTCGGCGTTGCCGGTCTTGTTGAGCCAATTGGGATTGTTGAAGAGGAGGCCGTCAGTGTATCCGTTCACGTTGGGCGTCCCAGCCTTGGCATGGAACTGGGGTTCATTGGGCGGGTTGGTCGCATAGGGATAGGTGCCGAAGTAATGGTCGAAGGAGACGTTCTCCTGGAAGATCACAACAAGATGCTTGATTGGGGTGGAAGTCGAACCATAGGACTGTGCCTGAAGCGGCACGGATCCTGCCATCTGACCGGCAATCATGAGTGTTGCCAGCGATGTTGCAAGGGCTTTTTGCATCACGGTTCCTCGGGGGTGCGGCGTGTTGCCGACGACCGTACCAAGGAATAAACGTCCGAGTGTGAGGGAAGCTTTACGGAATGGTTACAGAACGGAGAAAAAATTGGGGTGTCCTTAGCCGCGTTGGAAAGTTTTTATAACGTCAATTTTCGATGCTCCCCCACAAGATTATCTGGCCACACAAAAAGCCGGGGGATGGGCGAAGCCATCCCCGGCGCGGCAGGGTAACGGGAGATTAGAAGGCGAACTTCAGCTCGACCTCTGAGACACGGCGCCCGGTGCGGAGCGGCGCGGACCCAAAGACAGCGGCATTGGTGTTGGCAGCATCCGCAAGGGCATTGTTCACCGGCTGTGCCGCGCCCACGGCGTTGTTGTTGAAGTTCAGGGTGATGTTGTTCGGCTGCACCGCGCTGGTGAATGTCGTGTTGGCGTGATTAATAAAGTTGAAGGCCGAGAAGCGGAAGAAAATAGCCTTGCCTTCGGCTACCTTGAAGCTCTTCTGCACCGCCAGATCGCTGTCGGTGTAAGCCGGCCCATGCATATACGGCTCCCGATAAGGCCCGTTGACGCCGGGCGCGGAAGGCAGTGAAAAGCAGGCGCCGTTCACGTACTGATGCGATCCCGTCGTGGCCGCCGGATTGCAGGTCAGCCTCGGCATCAGATACACGTCCGGAGTGCCGATAAGCACCTGATTGTTGACCGGAATCGACGCCGGCTGCCCGGTCGGGTCGAGCACGTCGAGCGTGCCGCCCAACGAGAAGTTGGGGTTGTTCTGGGCAAAGATGTTGCCGCCGCTCTGGAGGGTGGTAATGCCGGAGATCATCCAGCGATTGGCAAGCGCGGCGAGGAAGCGCTTCTGCACCAGGTCGCCCATGGTGTAGGAGTAGGTTGCGTTGAAGATATTGGTGCGGTCGAAGGCTTCCGGACCGTAATCGTCGCGATAGTTAAAGGGAGTGGCCGGCGTACCGTTCCCATTGGCGCCGAGGATGCCCAGTGCCTTGGAGTACGTGTAGTTCACGCCGTAGAGGAAATGTCCCTGCTGCTTGTTCCAGACAACCTGCAGCGAGTTGTAGTTGGTATTCACGTTATGCTGTCCGACGTTCAGGTCGGTGTACTGCGGGTATGGGCGAAAATCGTCAACTTGCTGTTGCGTGAGGCCGCCGATGGTTGTGGAGCCCGCAGGGCCGGCGATCGGGTACGTCGCCCCTGTGACCGGATCGGGCCCGTAGAGCGCGCCGACGGGTATCGCATTGATGTTATCGAGGGTCACCGGCTGCGTGGAGCCGTTGTTCAGCAAGTGACGGCTGACATTGCCGAGGTAAGCAATCTCAAACAGCGAGTTAAAGAATGCCTTCTGGTCGATGGCCAGATTGTAGGTGTAGACCTGCGGCTGATGATTGTCGTTCGGGAAAAAGCCGAAGCCGCTTTGCGTGGGGACGAACGCATTGCTCCCCGTGGCCGAGCCCTGCGAAGGCACTGAGGATAACTGGAGCGGTCCGCTGACCGTGACGGTGCGTTCTCCGATCGCATAGCTGGCCGGCGTCGCGATGTCGTTCGAGGAGTCGTGCGCGGTGTAGATGCCGAAGCCTCCGCGAATAACAGTGGTCCCGTTCTTGTGCACGTCCAGGGAGAAGCCTACGCGCGGTTCGACAAACGCCCAGCGTGAGGCCAGGCCGGAGGCGGGAATGCTGTGATCGATGGAGTGCCACAGAAAGCCGGGAAGCTCGGGATTCTGCCCCGTGCTGTAGGTCGAAGGAACCCACACCGGAATACCGAGGCCGTGGGCATCCGTCCAGGGGGTGAAGTGGTCGAAGCGAACTCCATAGTCGAAAGAGAGATACGGCGTCACGCGGTAATGATCCTGCGCATAGCCATCGATGTTCCAGAAGTAAAGGTTGGGCGCCGGCGACACGTTGGTCTGCATGTACTGGTAGACGCCGCCTTCGAGGAAGTCGGCCAGATAATTGCCGCCGTTGCCACTGCCGACCACGCCGGTGTTGTGGATCGTGCCCTGTACCGGATCGGCATAGGTTTCGCCCATGTAGTAGAGATTGACGCCGCCATTGGTGGCAATGAAGGGCGTTACCTGGTGGTTGGTGTCCATCTGCGCAAAGAAGCCTACGCGAAGGGTGTGGCGTCCCAGCACCTTGGTAAGGTTGTCCTGCCCGGTCCGCACCCATTTTTTCGCGTAGATGCCGCCGAAGGTGGTATCGGGATACAAATTCACCGGAAGGCCGTCGTAGCCGTAGTCCGCAAACTGAGGGATCACGTGCGAGCCGTTGTTGAAGAGGCCGGTATTGGTCCACGCGCCATTCAGCGTCAGCGCGGAGAAATCGTTGGCGACAAAGTTCTGGTCGAACCAGGAGCCCGACAGGCTGAACTGATTGGTGAGAGTGGGGGTAGGGATGAAGGTCCAGTTGAGCGTGCCAATCTCGGTATTGAGATCGCTCAGCAATCCGCCGCCCGGCGTATTGGTTCCGCCGAGGGGGCCGCGGGGCGAATAGTACTCCACCTGGGGAACGCCGTTCTTGCCGCGCTCCGTACTGTACATGGCAAAAACCTTGTTCTTGTCGTTGATGGAATAGTCGATGCGGCCCTGGGCCTGCCACAGATCGTTATCCACGAGGTTCGTGATGATGTAGTTGTAGCCCGCGCTGCTGGTCGCCTGATTGGGCAGTGGCAGCGTATTGAGCAACAGTTGGTTGGTCGGGTCGACATTCGAACCCAATTGACCGTTCGTCAGCGCCGCACCGTTCTTGCCGGTGACGGGTACCGTGTTGATGTTGGCGTAGGTGGCGCTGCTTACCAGCGGGCCAAGGTATTGATTGATCTGCGTCTGGCTGAAATCGCCAGTGCGCATCCCGGACGTGGGTACGAGCGCAGAGAGAATCGCGCTACTGGAGCTGCCGTAAGCATACTCATTGCGCTGCGCGTAATCCTCCGCCCCTGCAAAGAAGGTGAGGCGCCTGTCGCTATTGAAATGGGTATGCGGAATGAGAATCGGGCCGGTAAGCGTGAAGCCGGGATAGATCTCGCGGTCGGGCGGCCCCGGCTGGCCGGTGTACTTTGAGAGCCAGTCGGTTGAATCCAGCTGATAGGTGCGGGCATAGGTGTAAAGCGAACCGTGGAACTGCGAGGTGCCGGAAAGGCCGACGGCATTGATCACGATGGGGCCGTGGGGCTGGTCCGCAGTCATGCTGGAGGTCTGTACCTTGACCTCGCCTACCTGGTCATAATTGATGTTTTGCAGCAAGGAGGCGTAGGCGCCGGGATCGGTGACGTCGACGCCGTCGTACAGCAGCGCGACCGAGTTGGTGATCGTGCCTTCTCCGGAGTAAGAGCCGTAGGCCCCGGTGATAGTGACCTGCGACGGATCGTATGTGGTGTTGTTGAGGTTGTTATTGCCGTTGGTGATGGCGAAGCCGGGCAGAATCTTCAGCAATTCCGTGACGTCGCGCCCCTCGACCGACAGGTTTTTGATATCTTCCGCCGAAATCATCGTGCTCGCTTCGCCGGAGTCGAGGGTGATCGCCTCTGTAGCCGTCCGCACCGTGACCGTCGTGCTCGTTTGACCGGGGATCAGCTTGATCTCGCGCAGGCTGCGCTGGTCGCCCGGATCGAGATGAATGCCGCCTTCCTTGAGTTCCTTGAAGCCCTGGACCTTGATGTCGAGCTCATAGGTACCGACCGGCAGCACGGAAAAGGTGAAGTCGCCGGAGCCGTTACTCCTGGTCTCGCGGGTGTCATTGTTGGCTACATTCTTCAGAGCCACCACCGCGTTGGGTATGACCGCGCCCGTGGGATCGACAACCGTGCCGCTCAGGTTGGCTGTGGTGCTTCCTTGCGCATGAAGCGCTGAGGGAGCCGCAAGTAAAGTGGTGAGGACGATCCCGCACGCCAAAGCGCAGTGCAGCCGCCTTTTCCAAGTTTTCATTTTGAACTGTCTCCTCAACAGGTTGAACGCATTCGGACAGGTATTAGGAAATGTTTACTAAGCGGACATTTGTAGATAGCTAACCTTTATCGATCGCCTACTCCTTGATGAGCGATACACTGATTGACCATTCGCATTTCGGCATGGCGCCGTAACGATTGTCAAGGAAAAGCGATTTACTTATGGCCGCGATAGTTCACAATGTGAAAAAATAGCGGCGCCCTTAGTGCTGCGACGGAGCGGTTTAGATGTTTTCCTTCACTAGATGGA
>Ga0206838_10192_pt1 | contig 16979 bp, 9 predicted proteins | sample Alteio_BWOrgCont_26_FD_152879 | JGI IMG/M metagenome (GOLD analysis project Ga0206838, IMG submission 152879) | Enriched cells from forest soil in Barre Woods Harvard Forest LTER site, Petersham, Massachusetts, United States -... | ecosystem: Environmental > Terrestrial > Soil > Temperate forest >...
TATCCGGATTTTTAGAAAAGTCCCAATGCGCTTCCGAACAAAAAGTGTAACATTCGGCAAGCCCCGTAAAATCACCTGCATCCTGAACAAAATAATTTGTTACTCCTGCTTCAATTAACATGGCAGTTTGTATAGCCTCATTCCCACCATTACTAAATACAGCAATTTTTGGGCGATGATTTAATGTATATCTTACATCTACAGCAACATCCGCATTTAATTTGTAAACATTTACGTTATTGGTAACTGCAAACGCACTGATAACTTGTGTAGCTGTTTGTCCACCTGAATAATAAGAATGATCAAGATAAAAACTGTCAACAACAAATTCACTCGCTATAAAAGTATGAGTAGCTGCAGCTCCTGCAGTTGGATAAACCTGACTAACATTGGCGGTAAAGTCAGCCGCATCTTTTATCTTACCCGTTTTAATTACCCACTTAACAGGAACATCATTTTGCAGTAATGCATGTACTAATCCATAAGCCTTAAGATTGAAAACCCCACCAAATAATTGATTTGTGTTGTCCATTGGAATAACAAGAGAACCCGCCGTAATTGTTTGTGTATTTACGCTTGGAGGAGCTAAATCTGGTGCATCAGGGCAAGTGCCGGCTATAACTGTACAACTCCCAGCAGGGCTTGGTGTTGTCATAGTTGTGTATGTGGTGCCATTAAAAGAAAAAGAGGTCATCGAGGCATCGAGTAGATCTCCAGCAGTAGCCCCACCCGGTACGCTATAGGTTAAATAAAAATAATAAGGACCAGGTCCAAGGTCTAATGTCTGCGAACCTGTAATAGTAAATGTACCGCTTGGACTTGTTACCGAACCAAAGTAATTTGCATTACTAAAACCTTGCGCAGTATCTGTGTAATAAACTTCAGCTGTTGTTATATCTGCTGTTGGGTTGGTAGATCCTGCATCACCCGTAGTGCTGAAAACAAATTGTGTAATTACATCATTAGGTGTACATAAACCACCTGTAATGTTTACTTTAAATTGTAAAATAGGGTTGCTGGTAGATGTACAGCCTCGAATAATGTTGGTACTGTATTGAGTTACAGAACTTGAGCTATAAACAGAAGGGCTACTGGTAGCAAGGTGACCTAACGACTGAGTTGAGGTAGGAATAGCTGTGCTGCCATTTATTTTAAATGTCCCGCCACTTCTAACAACATTACCGCTACTTGGGGCGGCAGTAGCTTGTATTTGTATGCCTGTAAAATTAATTTCATCTATGTGGGTTTGTGTGGCGGCAGAAGTAACATTAACAGTAATAGATGTAGTAGTAATAGTGTATCCGCCTCCAGCTATACTAATATCTTGCGTGCTTGCTCCATTAACACTAACTACTCCTGTAGCTGCCTTAAATAAAAAACCGGCAGGTAGTGTAATTATAATAGTACCTGTTTGATTGGCATCAAAATCAGTAACTTCTGTTTCAATTATCGAAAAATCAACTGTATTATACGCTGTAGCTACAGTAAATGTACTGGCACAAAATGTTTGGTTTTCAAAGGCTTCTAAAGTAGGATAAGAAATAGTTGCTGTAAATGCATTACCCAAACTTGAACAACCTGTAGTTGTATTATTTACTGTAATAGTGCCATTATAAACAGCACTTGCAGCAGCGGCAGGTAATGTTAAAGTAATAGGACTTACAGGTAAAATTGCGTTAGCTACATTTGCAAAACCTGCTGCTAATGCAGTAGCATCCCATGTAATGCTATATTGATTAGGACTATTTGTAGTTGCTGTATAAGGTAAATTTGCAGATGTTGTGCCTGAAACTACAGCGGGGTTTGTTCCTAAAGTAATAGTGGGTATACTATTTGTCCAAGTAATTACTATTTGTCCAGCGGCCCCATTACCACCAAAATTTGCAGCAGCATCATTACCACCACCACCGCCACCACCGGGGCTTGTGCCGTTGGCTCCATTAGCATTATTGGAACCTGCTCCGCCTGCTCCGCCTCCGGGTACAGCGCCTGTTCCGCCTGCTCCACCCCCATTTGCATTACCGGCAACACCATTAGAGCCGCCAGCTATTGTTACATTTCCAAAACAAGAAGCTACCAAGCCTCCGTTGGTAGGCCCTGCAAGACTATTGTTTACACCGCCCAATCCAAATATACCAAGTGTACCTATTGTGCTACTATTAGGAGCTGAATTAGCTCCAGTTGCATTAAACCAAGATGATGTACCTGCCGTAGCAGCTGTGGTAGAGTTTGCAGGAGCTCCTGCGCCACCTGAGCCAATATTATAAAAATAAGTACTTCCGGAAGTTAGTGTATGTGTTCCTTTTGCATAAGCACCACCACCACCACCCGAACCTCCGTTTGTGGCAGTGTTATTACTACTGCCGCCGCCGCCGCCGCCGCCCCAACATTCAACAGTAACGGTGCCCACGTTACAAGGTGCTGTCCATGTACCTGAACCGGTTGTTGTTAAGGTAACAGATGTAACTTGCGAAAAAATAACAGTAGAATAAAAAAATGCTATTCCTAAAAAAAACAACATGAAATGATGTTGCTTCAAATGCTTGTTAGCTGTAAAAGATGTTATGGTTTGCGCAGTATATCCAACAAGCGGCTTTTTATAAAATGATAAGGATATGATTTTTAAGGATGGGTAGAGTTTTTTCATACGCGACGATTTTCATTGTTAAACTTCACCTACTAAATGCTAAATATGTTTAAATTTAATATATTTTAACTACAATAAAAAATATTTCCAGCTAATTATTAAAAAAATATTTGCCAAAAAATTTTCGATTTAATTCGCTTCTACGTATAAAAAAATAAAAAGGTTACAAATAATTTTATGTTTTTTGTAATCATAGAAGAAAGTTATTTTTTTAGTATACTATAGGTTTTTTTTCTATCTTTAATTAATAAGGTTTCTAGTTTTATTAAGGTCGAATGTATGTATATATGTGGCAATTAAAAACACAATATTGCATCAAAACTTACATGTGTAAGATTTTTATATAAACTGTATATATTATAATAAAAACGTAAAGCTGTAAAGAAAAACGGTTAATTTATAGTAGCCTGCTTTACAAAGGATTTACAGATTTCAAAAAGAAACTAATTTTACTAATTAGATGTTACTAACCCTTTTTAAAACAATAAAATATATGGGATATGTTTTTGGGTTACTTCTACTATTAATTCTGTTATATATGCTTGCGGCTTATATACTGCCAAAAATATCGGTTAACAGTAGTAAGGCTAATAAAACTGCTGATATAGAAATTTATATTATTACAAATGGAGTGCACACAGACCTTGTTTTGCCAATTAAGAATAATGAAATGGATTGGAGCAAAGTAATCAAGTTTGAAAACACATTATCGAAAGATACACTGATGAAATACATTGCTTTTGGTTGGGGCGATAAAGGATTTTACCTTGAAACTCCCAATTGGTCAGACTTGAAAGTGAGCATTGCTTTTAAAGCCATGTTTTACTTGGGTAAATCTGCCATGCACACAACATTTTATAAAGAGATGAATGAAAATGGAGCCTGTATAAAAATTAAAATTAGTAAATCAGAGTACGCGATGTTGATAAACTATATATCCGAAAGTTTTCAAAGAGATGCCAGTGGAGAAGTGATACATATTAAAAATCATAGTTATGGAGATAATGATGCTTTTTATGAAGCGAAAAGAGTTTATGGATTATTTTATACTTGTAACACTTGGGCTAATGACGGTCTTAAAAGTTGCGGACAAAAAGCTTGTTTATGGACTCCATTTGACAAAGGTATATTTTATCAGTATCGAAAATAAATTTTAATAAATGAAAAAGCAGTTTTTACTTTTTATAGGATTAGTTGTTATGGTAGTTGCATTTAATGCTTGTACCAGCAAAATAGACCAAGAAAAATTACCATCCTATTTTGATAATTTAGAACAAGGAATCCAAACCGGAGGAGTGAAAATGATTAGCATTAACACTCCGAAAGGAAAATTTAATGTATGGACAAAGCAGATTGGCAATAACCCAACAACAAAAATATTGTTGCTGAATGGTGGTCCGGGATGCACGCACGAGTATTTTGAATGTTTCGAAAGTTTTTTACCGAAAGAAGGCATCGAATTTATTTACTATGACCAGCTTGCTTGCGGAAATTCTAATAACCCAAAGGATACTTCGCTTTTTAGTTTACCACGTTATGTAGAAGAAGTGGAGCAACTACGTGTGGCTTTACAACTTGATAAAAATAATTTTTATTTACTTGGGCATTCGTGGGGTGGTATATTGGCTATGCAGTATGCGTTAAAATATCAGGCTAATTTAAAAGGACTCATTATTTCTAACATGATGGCAAGTTGCCCTAAATATGGAAAGTATGCCGATGATGTTTTAGCAAAACAAATGGATGCGAATGTGTTAGATACTATACGGGCTATCGAGAAAAAAGGTGATTTTAAAAATCCAACCTATATGCAATTGCTGTTAACTAATTATTATACGAAGCACATTTGTCGTTTACCCGAATATCCTGAGCCTGTTAATCGTTCGTTTAATAAAATGAATAACGACCTTTATACAATAATGCAAGGACCAAGTGAGTTTGGTATTTCGGGTAAATTAACTAATTGGGATGTGAGCGACGAATTAAAAAACATTCATGTACCTACACTTGTTATTGGCGCAACGTATGATACTATGGACCCAAAATATATGGAGTGGATGAGTAAACAAATTCCAGGAGCTCAATTTTTGCTATGTGCAAACGGAAGTCATATGTGTATGTATGATGATCAGCAGACATATATGAATGGATTGATAAAATTCCTTAAAAACAGCAATTAAATATCAAGGCCTAAGTCTGCTATAATTTTTTCTAATTCATCATCCCATTTGCTCTTTAATTCATCATTCCATAACAGTATATTTTTTATATATAAAGAAAGTTCCGCTTTATATTTCTTTACAATTGCAATATCAAAATAAAGTAAAGCTGTGCGACGAATAAAAAAATCAGAAGGCGTAACGCACATTTCTTTTTCAATGGCGTAAATTAGTTGTGCGCGAAGCGTAATAGGTAATTCACTTCTTTCTTCTTTCAGTTTTTCAATAATAGTATAAAGCTCATCTATATTAGACCCATAACGGCTTATTAATTTTTCAGACTCAGTAATTGATAAACCTAAAGTAAGTCCCTGGGTGGTTTTACTTTTTATAAAAGAAGAAAAGCCAAGCTTGCTATCTATTTTACCTCCCGAAAGCTGAATTTTATCGGTAGTGCAATCAGCTAAATTTATTTTCTCATGGCTGGCATATTTTTTAGCGACAATATCCACTACACGTTGTGCCATTTTACGGTAGCCGGTAAGTTTTCCTCCGGCAATCATAATTAATCCTGAATCGAAAATAAACACTTCATCTTTTCGCGAAATTTCAGAAGGACCTTTACCCGGTTTATTTATCAATGGACGTAAACCTGCCCAACCCGATTCTATATCGGTTAAGCTAAGTTTGGCTGAGGGAAAATAATCGTTTACACATTTTAAAAGATAATTTTTATCGTCAGTAGTAATTTTTGGACTTACCAAATCTCCTTCATAAAAAGTATCGGTTGTTCCTATATATGTTTTTTCATCACGAGGAATAATAAATATCATTCGCTTATCATGTGTATCAAAATAGACAGATTGTTTAATTGGTAGTTTTTTTGCATCAATAACAATATGAACACCTTTTGTAATATGTAATTTGTGCGCTTCGTGCTTTTTTTCTAAATCATCTATGTCATCTACCCAAGGACCTGTTGCATTAATAACATAACTTGCCTTTATCTCATACGCTTTATTGGTAAGCTGATCTATAACTTTAACTCCAACAATTTTTTCGTTTGTATAAATAAATTCAATTGCTTTTGTATAATTAATGGCAAGCGCACCTCTGCTAACGGCTTCTTTTAGTACTTCAATAGTAAGGCGTGCATCATCTGTTCTGTATTCGTAAAAAACAATTCCACCTAATAAATTATCTTTTCGTAGTAATGGTTCAGCGTCAAGTGTTTCTTCAACGCTTAAAATTTTATGTAACTCACTTTTTTTAACTCCTGCCAACCACTCGTAAAACCACATACCAATTCGTGCAGAAAATTTACCTAACGAACCATTTTGTACGATAGGTAAAAGCATGTGTTCGGGTTTTGTGAGGTGCGGGGCAATGTGGTGTATAATTTCTCGCTCTTTCCCTACTTCGGCAACCAATTTAAATTCTAATTGCTTTAAGTATCTCAACCCACCATGTATAAGTTTGGTGGAACGCCCTGATGTACCCGAGGCAAAATCTTGCATTTCTATTAAAGCTACTTTTAATCCTCGCGTAGTTGCATCTAAAGCAATTCCTGCTCCGGTAATGCCGCCGCCAATTATTAAAACATCAAACGAGGATTTACTCATTTGTTCAATAATTGTATCTCTATTTTTTGCTGAAAAAGAATCCAATGCTTATGAGTTTTTTATTGTTTCAATTACCCTGTTGGGGTAATCGCTAATTATGCCATCAACACCCAGGGCTATCATTTTTTTTATATCCGTTATTTCATTTATCGTCCACGGTATAAGTTTCATGTTTCGTTCATGAACTTGTTTCACAAGTACTTCGTTTACCAAGCAAAAATCAGGGCTATATGTATTGGGCATAAAACCCAATCGTTTTAAATTAACCTCTAAGCCATCTTCATTTTCAACTAACAAAGCCAGTTGTATGGTAGCATCTTTCTTTTTTATTTCATGTAAAATTCTAACATCAAACGATTGAAGATTGGTTCGTTCAATAATTTTATATTTTTCAATTTCAATATACACAAGTTCAATAAATTTTTTTGGTTCGGGGTTAAATACATTATCTTCTCCTTCTTCACTTTTTATTTCAATATTGTATTTTATGGCTGGTAATTTATTTTCCGTAACAAATGCTTCAACTTTTTTAATTACTTCAGTAAGTAAAGGCTTGTGCTCTGCCGTTTTTTTCTGTAAAGGAAATTCTTTATTGCCTCTTATACCACAATCGTATTTTGCAATTTCGGCATAAGTCATTTTGTATAAATTGTATTTGTCTTTCGAATTTACCTCTACTTCTTTTCCATCGGGGCGAGTACAAAAAAGCTCATTTATCCACGCTTCATGTGAAACAACTACTTGTAAATCTTTAGATATAACAACATCCATTTCTAAAGTGTCAACCCCTAATTTAACAGCTTCTATAAAAGAGGTTACCGTGTTTTCAGGAAACAAACCTCTCGCACCACGATGCCCTTGAATGTCTATTTTTTTGTGGTTTTGCATGATTAAAAGGTCTGCTAAATAAAATAGAATGCCTTTACCAAATATAACAATCTTTTAGTGGTTTATGTAACTAATAAAGGTTGATAAGAACCTTTAAAATTTTAAAATGTTGCTCGTATTTTGTTAAATTCGCACTTGATTTTTGTAAAATAATTATAGGTTTATTAATTGATAAGGATGTACTATAAATTCCTGTCATTATTAATATAATAATAGCATGAAAGATAATGATCATATATGGAGTTTCTCTTCTGTTGGGGGAGTAAAGCGTGTAAATTTAGAATCAGGCTCCGATTTATTGAATTTATCTCAGCTCGATCCTAAATTGTGGACAGCTTTAAGTTGTCCGGTAAACGGCTTAGAAATCGATAAAAAAACATTACAAATTATTGATGCGGATAAAGACGGTCAAATACGAGTTCCCGAAATTATTGAAGCAGTTAATTGGATAACGTCCGTTCTAAAAAACCCGGACGATTTACTAAAGCAATCGGCCATTTTCCCATTAAGTGCTATAAATGATAACACAGATATTGGTAAAACTCTGCTAAGCTCTGCTAAAACAATTTTAAAAAACTTAGGTAAAGAAAACAATACATCACTTACGGTAGAAGAAACTTCTGATACTGAAAAAATATTTGCTGCAACTCGTTTTAATGGTGATGGTATCATTACAGAAGACACCGTTGCTACTCCTGAACTTATACAGCTTTTAATTGAGATTGTGCAGTGCGTAGGCTCTATTGCTGATAGGGGTGGCAAGCAGGGAATTACGGAAGAGTTTTTACTGAATTTTATAGATAATTGCGAAAAATATACAGCTTGGCATGCAAAAAAAGAAGCCGATTTACAAACTATTTTTCCTTTAGGAGAAGATACTGAAACTGCCTATAAAAATATCTGTGCCATAAAAGCTAAGGTAGAAGATTATTTTATGCGCTGCCGTTTAGCTGCTTTTGATAAACAATCAACCGATACATTAAACTTACAAGTAGCACAGGTAGAAATGATAGCTACTAAAGACCTTTCAAATTGTGTAGATGAAATTGCAACATATCCGCTGGCTAAAATCGAAGCTTATAAACCATTATCAATAATAACAGGTGTAAACCCCGCTTGGGAAAAAAATATAGCAGAGTTTAAGACTATCATTATAGATAAATTATTTAAAGGAAAAGAAAGCATTACCGAAACTGAGTGGATTTCAATAGTTGACACTTTCTCTGGTTACGCTAAATGGATAGCTGAAAAAGAAGGTGCTGTTGTTGAGAGCCTTGGTCTTGAGCGAATTAAAACAATATTAAACAGCAATTATAAAGAGCAATTATTGTCTTTAATTCAACAAGATAAGGCTTTAGAAAACGAGGCCAACAGCATTATTTTGGTTGATAAACTGGTACGCTACCATAGGGATATATTTATTCTACTAAAAAACTTCGTTACTTTTTTTGATTTTTATACCCCGGGTTCCAAAGCAATTTTTCAGGCAGGCACTTTATATATCGATCAACGTAGCTGCGACCTTTGTATTAAAGTAAGCGATATGGCTAAACACGCTACTATGGTTTCGTTTAGTGGCATGTACTTAATTTATTGCGATTGTGTTTCAAGAGCTACCAACGAAAAAATGATTGTTTTGGCAGCCTTAACTAATGGCGATATCGATAATTTAGTAGTAGGCAAAAATGCTTTATTTTATGATAGGAACGGCTTAGATTGGGATGCCACAGTTATAAAAATTGTAGATAATCCTATTAGCATACGCCAGGCCTTTTTCTCACCCTACCGTAAAGTGTCTCGTTTTATCGAAACACAAATCAATAAAGTTGCTGCTTCTCAGGATGAAAAGGTGCATGCTGATTTAAGTAAGGGGGTAGAAAGCGTTCCGGTAAAAGTGGAAGAGGTTAAAGCAAAAAAAGAATCGCCTCCACCTTTTGATGTAGGTAAATTTGTTGGGATTTTTGCCGCTATAGGTTTAGCTATTGGTGCAATTGGTACAGCACTGGCTTCGGTTGTTGCCGGGTTTATGGGCTTGGTTTGGTGGAAAATGCCTTTTGCTGTTTTGGGTCTTATTTTACTTATCTCTGGTCCATCAATGATTATAGCTTACTTAAAGCTTCGTAAGCGAAATTTAGCACCTATATTAGATGCGAATGGATGGGCTATAAATGCGCGTGCAATAGTAAATATTCAGTTTGGTAATACGCTCACACATTTGGCTGAATTACCAAAGGGAGCTAAAATTAATTTAAACGACCCATTTACTAAAACGAGAAGACCATTTCTGCCTGCCATTTTTATTTTATCAGTAATTGCCGGAGTGGTACTTTATTTGCTTTATAAATATGAGTTTATTCATATTCATTTTTAAAAATTTAACCTATAAAAAATTATGCTAAAAGTATTTAAGAAAACAATAAAAATTCTGTTTATTACAATTTTAGTGCTGCTTTTGGCATTAGTTTCTCTTCCTATTTTATTTAAAAGTAAAATAAAAACTATGCTGCTTACCGAAGTAGATAAAAACATAAACGCCAAAGTAGATTTTTCTGAATTAGGTTTTTCTTCGTTCAAAAAATTCCCTCGTTTTGCCATTACTTTATATAACCCAACCGTTACCGGCATTAATGAGTTTGCAGGTGACACCTTTATTGATGCAAAAGAAATAAGTATATCGCTAAATATTTATAAGTTAGTAAAAGGGCAGGGTATAGAAATAAAAGGCATTGATTTAGAAGACCCTTTAATTTATGCACGCATTCTTAAAAACGGAAAAGCCAATTACGATATTGTAAAAGCAGATACGTCAACTAAAACAACTTCAAAAGGAAAAAGTTTCGAAATTGCCATTGATAAATGGTCTATTAATAATGGTAGAATTGTGTATGACGATAAACTGCAAAAAACATATATAGAAGTTGGGGGCTTATACCACAGTGGTTCCGGCGATTTTAAACAAGATGTTTCTGATTTAGATATCACAACTAAAGTAAATGATTTAACCGTTGAGTATAATGGTGTACGCTACTTCACTAAAAAACTATTTGCGGCCGATTTGCAAATGGAAATGGATTTAAAAGACAAGAAATTTATTTTTAAAGATCATAACTTTCAGTTAGGAGAGTTTAAATTTGGTTTTGCTGGCTATTTTAAATTGCTTGATAGAGGCTATGAAACCGATTTACGATTTGTAATTAAAGAAACCAGTTTTAAAAATTTACTCTCGTTATTGCCCGGCATTTATCAAAAAGATTTAAAAGGGATTGAAACCAAAGGCGATTTTGCCTGCAATGGGTATATAAAAGGTGTGTATGATGTAAAGGATAATAAAGTACCTGCCTTTCATATAGATTTAAAAGTAATAGATGCCTTGTTTAAATACAGTCATTTACCTAAAGCCTTAGAAAGAATAAATTTTGATTTTGTGGCTGATAATCCTGATGGAAACCCTGAGCATAGCACCTATAACCTAAAAACGTTTCACGTTGAAATTAATAAAGAACCCATACATGGCAGTTTGTGTGTTAAAGGAAAAAAACACATGTATGTTACGGCTGATATTAAATTAAAAGCTGATTTAGCTGAAATAGAAAAAATGTACCCGGTAGATGGTTTAGTTTTAAGAGGAATTTTAACTTCTGAAATTAAAGTAAATGGCAGGTATAGCGATTCGCTTAAATTGTTCCCAAAAGTGGATGCTTTTTTTAATTTAGAAAAAGGCTATGTAAAATCTAAAAGCTCTCCGCTCGATATGGATAGTATTCAGTTGAAGGCTGAAGTGGTTAACGGTACCGGGCAAATTGCTGATACACGTGTTAGCTTAAATAACCTTACTTTTTTATTAGATGATGAACCTTTTGTAATGAGTGGAGCCGTATCTGATTTTAAAGATTATAATTATAGTATTAAGGCAGACGGCTTGATTGATTTGGCAAAGCTCACACAAATTTATCCTGTTGCCAATACTAAGGTAAAAGGAACGCTTAATTTTGATTTGGAGGCAGAAGGCAATGTTACCGAAATAGAAGCTAAGCAATATAACCAACTAAAAACAAATGGCACACTCGAAGTTAAAAACGTATCCTATAAAAATACAGACATAGCTTTTCCTATTCATATAGATGATGCCTTGTTTACATTTACTCCCGATAAAATTGTGCTTAACAGATTTCAGGCAGAGTTTGGTAAAAGCAACATTATATTAAGCGGACATTTATATAACTATATACCGTATATAATTAGAAACGATGCCCCTATTAAAGGAGACCTTACCCTATACTGTGATACGATGGATTTGAACCAATGGTTTCCAAGTACAGCAAGTACTCCTACTACACAAACTACTGATACAACAAAAAAAACAGCAACTGCTTCTACAAGTACTGTACAACCCGAAGTAGTAGTTATTCCTGATAACATTGGTTTTACTATAGACTCCGATATTAAAATGGTAAAATTTGGCGATATGGATATAGCCAATCTTAATGGGGAAATAAAAATACAAAATGGTGTTTTAACGTTAACCGAAACTGGGTTTAACACGCTCGATTCTAAAATGAGCGTAAGTGGAGATTATAGCACTAAAAATGCAAAACATCCTACGTTTGATATGGATATAAGCGTTGATAAGTTGGATTTTGATAAAGCCTATAAAACCTTTGTTGACCCAAAAGGAACTTGCTCGGCTGCGGGTAATTTTTCTACTAAGTATAGTTTAAAAGGAGAAGTAACTGCTGATTTCTCTCCTATCTATTCTACATTGGAAGGAAGTGGGAAAATCATTATAGATAGTGTATCGGTAAAGGGAATGAAACTTATGAATCATATAAAAAACGTTTCTAAAAAAGAAGAATTTAAAGACCCTCAACTTGCTGATGTTACTATAGATACCGAAATTAAAAAAGGAAGATTCCTTATTTATCCTTTTTCATTTAAGGTGAGCAAATTCTTAACTGAAGTGGAGGGTTCTCAAGGTTTAGAAGACGAAACAATAGATTATTCTATAAAATTATCCGTACTTCCGTTTAGTAAATTAAAAATACCAATGACTATTAAGGGTACGTCAGATAAGCCTATTATAAAAATGGGTAAAGGTTTTGATAATTCAGACTTTGATAAATTATAAGGCGTAAGTTTTGAAGGCAGATTAGAAAACAAAAATCTTTTATTTGTTTTCTAATCTGCCATCCAGCAAATTAATAACGCGTGACCCATATTCTGCATTTTTTTCTGAATGGGTAACTTGTATGATAGTAACACCGTCTTCTTGATTCAGTTTCTTAAATAACTCCATAATTTCTTCTCCCTGCTTAGAGTTAAGATTACCCGTAGGCTCATCTGCCAGCAGCACTTTTGGTCTGGTAATAATAGCGCGTGCTATGCCAACTAATTGTTGCTGTCCACCGGAAAGCTGTGCAGGAAAAAGATCTTTCTTACCCACAATTTGAAAACGGTCTAATATATCAGCCACCATAGCTTTCCTTTCAACCATTTTAATGTTTTGATAAATTAATGGAGTTTCTATATTTTCATACACAGTAAGTTCATCAATAAGATGATACGCCTGAAAAACAAATCCAATATTTTGCTTATATAAAAAAGCACGTTGCTTTTCTTTTATGTTTTTTATTTCGAGGTTATCAAATAAATAACTGCCTTCATCAAACTCATCGAGCATGCCAATTACATTTAATAAGGTTGATTTACCCGAACCCGAAGGACCCATAATAGACACAAACTCTCCTTTATTAATTGTTAGGTTTATGTCTTTTAATAAAAAAGCACGGGCTCCCCCTACGTTTACCCATTTACAAATGCGTTGTAATTCAATCATATTATTATTCTGTTTTTAAACTTTTTATTGGGTTTATTAAAGCGGCTTTAATGGCTTGATAACTTATGGTTATCATTGCAATTAATGTAGATGATAGCCCTGCGATTAAAAATATCTCCCAATTAATATTTATATGATAAGCAAAATGCTGTAACCATATATTCATAAAATACCAAGCTAAAGGAAAGGCGGTAAACGAAGCCATGATTGCGAGGATAAAAAAATTCTTTGATAATAATTTTACAATATCAAAAATACTTGCTCCAATAGTTTTTCTTATACCAATTTCTTTTGTTCGTTGTGTTGCAGCAAAAGTAGTTAAACCATATAAACCGAGACAGCCAATAGTAATGGCAATTACAGAAAACAATTTAAAGGCGGTGTACTCTTTTTTTTCCTGATGATATTACGCTGCAATATGCTCGTCAACAAACTCATATTTAAATGTATTGTCAGTAAACAATTTTGACCAAATTTTGTTTACATGCTCAATAGTTTTATTTATTTGGTAAGGGTTAATTCTAATACTTGCCTTAAAAAATCTGTCTGAAAAACAATTGAGCAAAATGCAGGGACGTCTTTTTTTGTGTTTGGATTCACTTTGAAAATCAGCTATTACACCTGTAATTACAGCATTCAACTTCCAATATATAGTAACCTGTTTGCCAATTGCTTGTTGCGGGTTTTGTATCCCTAACTCATGTATTAATTCTTCATTAACCACTATATAGCGCGTGGTGTCTTTTTCGTTCCATTTATTAATCTCCGTGCCTGCCAGTAATTTTAACCCAAACAGTTTCATATACTGCTCATCAATAGACCGAATTTCAGACACCTCGTCTTTAGGTTTGCCTAATTCAGACGCATGAAATGGAGTAAAATAAGAATTGTAAGATGGTGCTCCTGATGAAAAACTAACCTGTTCTATATTAGGGTCTTCAGTAAGTAAGTTTTTTAATAAAGTATTTTTGCTTACATCAGGAATGTCAAAAGATAATATCCTTTCTTTATTAAAACCTAAATCCTGATTTTGCAAAAAATCCATTTGGTAAGCAACAATTAAAGTCGCTACCACTAAAATTTGTGAAATAACAAATTGCACAAATACTAAGCCTGTTCTTAATTTTATTCCTTTAAAAGAAATTGCCCCTTTAGTCTTTAACGATTTAACGGGGTTAAAGGAGGATTGAACAAAACTGGGATACAGTCCGGCTAATAAAACAATAACAATAGTTGTTATTGTTATCCATAACAAAATAATAGGATTCTTTAATTGATTAACATTAATTCCAATATCTAACCATGCTGCTACATGTGGTACAACTATATACGATGTAATTAATGCAATACTTAAAGCAAAAAAAACCATCAAGGTGGTTTCACCCATAAACTGAAAAATCAATTGCTTACGGCTACTGCCAAGTACTTTTCTTATACCTGTCTCCTTTGCACGTTTAGTAGCTTGAGCGGTAGATAAATTGATAAAATTAATGCAAACCATCAAAATAATAAATATGGCTACAAATTCTAACGCCCAATAAATTTCTCTTGAAGTTGTTGGGCTAATTTTATTATCTAAATAGCGTTGGTCAAAATGAATGTCTTTAAGGGGCTGTAAAACCAAAAAAGATTCTTTGGCAATTTCCTTGCCCCAGTTTTTTGCAACAAATGCAGGCAGTTTAGATTCAAGTTGTTTAACAGAATAATTTTCGGGAATAACAACATAAGCACTTCCGTCTCCAATACTATAAAACTGCGTCATATCATTTTTTAGTTCAGCTTTAACGGTTTCAAATGATACTATAAAATTAAAGGATAAATGTGTGTTGCTTGGCACATCCTTAATAACACCTGTTACTTTTAAATTATATTTCTTATCAAGATTAATAATTTGCCCCATGGGGTTTTTATTTCCAAAATATTTTTTGGCTATGCTTTTGGTTAACACTACACTATTAGGTTCAACTAAAGCCGTTTGTACATCGCCCGCTAACCAGCTATAATCAAAAATAGTTGTAAAGTTTTTATCGGCACATACATAGAGCTCTTCATCAAAGCGGTTCTGTCCAATTTTTATTATCCCATAACTTTGCAACACCTGACTTACCTCTTCAAGCTCTGGGAAATCGTTTCTGAATGCAGGGACAACTGCCACAGATACGTGCGCATTATAATCTACAACTCCACGCAACCCAACTCGATAAATGCGATCTGATTTTTTATAAAAACTATCATAACTAAGTTCGTATCTAACAATTAAAATAATAATAAGACAGGCTGTAATTCCTAATGCAAGCCCAAAAACATTTAGTGCTGAATAAATGGGATTACGCTTTATATTTCTAAAAGCAGTTATAAAGTAATTCCTTATCATTCGGTTCGTAAACTTTTTATAGGATTAGTTACAGCAGCTTTAATGCTTTGAAAGCCGACTGTAATTGAGGTTAATAAAAGAACCGTTGCTCCTGCTAATGCAAATATCCACCAGCTTATATCAATTTTGTAAGCATAACTCTCCAGCCATTTCGACATTAAGTACCAAGCCAATGGCGAAGCAATTACAAAGGCAATAAGCACCAGTTTTACAAAATCTTTAGATAACATAGTGAGGATGCCAGATACACTTGCTCCCAACACTTTTCTAATACCAATTTCTTTGGTACGTTGCATAGAAAGAAAAGATGCTAAACTAAATAAACCCGAACAAGAAAGTAAAATTGCTATTGAGGCAAAGTACTCGATGATTTTGCTTAGGTTTTCTTTGTCTTTATATAAAGCATTTATATCGCTATCTAAAAAAGTATATTCAAAAACCCGTTCAGGAAAAAGTTTGTTCCACGTTTGTTTTATAAAATCAATAGTCTCATGTGCATGGTCGGACTGAATGCTGATGGCAAACTGTGTAAAGCGTGGCGCGCTAACATCTATAATTTCGGGTTGCATGGGTTGATCAAGTGTATTGAAATTGTAATCTTTTATCACACCAATAACCTGACCATGTTTGCCATCACTTTCTTTTCCGCGAATTATATTTTTCCCAATAGCGTCTTCCGGATTTTTCCATCCGAATGAGCGAACTGCTGATTCGTTTAAAATAAACGCTTGTAAATGATCAGTGCCTGTTGCTTTCGAAAATGTTCTGCCTGCTACAAGAGGAATTTCAAGTGCATCTAAAAAATTATAATCAACCGAAATCCACGGCACAAAAATATTGTCTGATTGTTTTCTGTTTTCAGGAATAACGAGTCCGAATACTGCCCCTTGTCCCGGTAGGGAAGAGGCAGCAGTTACCGCTTTTATTTTACTAAGTTTTGTAAGTTCGTTGGCAAACGTGTTCATGCGTTGGCGCATGGGACCATCTACGCCATAACCTAAACTCGATGCACCACTGCCAAAAATAGGGACTACAACAACCTGTTCTTTTTTAAAACCTAAAGGTTTATTACGTATATATTCTAATTGCCTATAAATAACAATAGCACCTATAATAAGTATAATAGAAATAGTGAATTGTGTAATCAATAAAATTTTTCGTACCGTGTTTCTTTTTCTTGTTTCACCTGATTTTCCTTTTAAGGCAAGTATGGGATTAAAACGTGTAATAAAAAAAGCAGGATATAAACCGGAGAGCATGCCCGTGAAACAAAAAACGATAAAAAACAAAACTATGTTTTGAAAGTTAAACCATGTTGAACCGGTAAGTTGTTTGTTTGTAAGCTGATTTAAAACAGGAAGTGTTAAGCCTGTAAATAAAAGTGCAAGCAGAAGCGAGACAAAGCTCAATAATAAAGTTTCGCTAAGAAATTGAAAAATTAATTGCTTTTTGTCTG
>Ga0206838_10195_pt1 | contig 16737 bp, 10 predicted proteins | sample Alteio_BWOrgCont_26_FD_152879 | JGI IMG/M metagenome (GOLD analysis project Ga0206838, IMG submission 152879) | Enriched cells from forest soil in Barre Woods Harvard Forest LTER site, Petersham, Massachusetts, United States -... | ecosystem: Environmental > Terrestrial > Soil > Temperate forest >...
AGTACCAACACTCGGTGTGCTAAAAGTAACATTACTTAAATCACTGAAGCTTGCATCTGAAATCACAACATTTTGAGCAGCATCGGGGCCGGTATTGCCGACTTGAATTTGGAAGGTGACATGTTCGCCATCATAGATAGTACCCGTTGTTTGCAAGATCTTGCTGAGCGTCAAATTGGCATCAGCAACGGCGGTGCCATTGGCAGTTGCGGTAACCGGAGTGCCTGTCGGATCAGTCGCTTGGTACGTACTCGTGGTCGCACTCGCCGTATTCGAGAAAGCGCCCGCACTGTTAATCGTGCCACTGACAGTAATGGTATCGGTCACGCCCGAGGCAAGAGAGGCAATATTCCAATTGCCGCTGCTTAAAGTACCAACACTCGGTGTGCTAAAAGTAACATTACTTAAATCACTGAAGCTTGCATCTGAAATTATTACATTTTGTGCAGCATCGGGGCCGGTATTGCCGACTTGGATTTGGAAGGTGACATGTTCGCCATCATAGATAGTACCCGTTGTTTGCAAGATCTTGCTGAGCGTCAAATTCGCATCAGCAACGGCGGTGCCATTGGCAGTTGCGGTGATTGCAGTACCTGTTGGATCGGTTGCTTGATAGGTTGTGGTCGTGGCACTTGCCGTATTCGAGAAAGCGCCCGCACTGTTAATCGTGCCACTGACAGTAATGGTATCGGTCACGCCCGAAGCGAGTGAAGCAATGTTCCAATTGCCACCGCTTAAAGTACCAACACTCGGTGTGCTAAAAGTAACATTACTTAAATCACTGAAGCTTGCATCTGAAATCACAACATTTTGAGCAGCATCGGGACCGGTATTACCGACTTGAATTTGGAAGGTGACATGCTCACCGTTATAGATAGTGCCTGTTGTTTGCAAGACCTTACTGAGCGTCAAATTCGCATCAGCAAAAGTAGTGCCGTTTGCAGTTGCTGTGATTGCAGCGCCTGTGGGATCGGTCGCTTGATAGGTGGTCGTGGCAGCACTCGCGGTATTGGAAAAAGCACCGGCATTTACAATAGTACCGGTGACGGTAATGGTATCAGATACCCCAGAAGCAAGAGAGCTAATATTCCATGTACTACCAGTTACCGTGCCTGCAGAAGGAGTGCCGAAGGTTACGTTGGTTAAATCAGTAAAGGTAGAATCAGAAATGACTACATTTTGTGCCGCATCCGGGCCGGTATTCCCGACTTGAATTTGGAAGGTAATTTGTTCCCCATTAAAATAAGAACCAGTGGTTTGCAGTGTTTTGGATAAGGTTAAGTTAGCATCGGCAACAGCGGTACCACTGGCAGTCGAGGTGATAGCAGAACTAGAGGGATCCAGTGCTTGGTAAGTGCTAGTTGTTGCACTCGCAGTATTCGAGAAAGCGCCCGCACTGTTAATCGTGCCGCTGACAGTAATGGTATCGGTCACGCCCGAGGCAAGAGAAGCAATGTTCCAATTGCCACCGCTCAAAGTACCAACACTCGGTGTGCTAAAAGTAACATTACTTAAATCACTGAAGCTTGTATCTGAAATCACGACATTTTGTGCAGCATCGGGACCGGTATTGCCGACTTGAATTTGAAAGGTGACATGTTCGCCATCATAGATAGTACCCGTTGTTTGCAAGATCTTGCTGAGCGTCAAATTCGCATCAGCAACGGCGGTGCCATTGGCAGTTGCGGTAACCGGAGTGCCTGTCGGATCAGTGGCTTGGTACGTACTCGTGGTCGCACTCGCGGTATTCGAGAAAGCACCCGCACTGTTAATCGTGCCGCTGACAGTAATGGTGTCGGTCACGCCTGAGGCAAGAGAAGCAATGTTCCAATTACCACCGCTCAAAGTACCAACACTCGGTGTGCTGAAGGTAACATTACTTAAATCACTGAAGCTTGCATCTGAAATCACAAGATTTTGCGCAGCATCGGGACCGGTATTGCCGACTTGAATTTGGAAGGTGACATGTTCGCCATCATAGATAGTACCCGTTGTTTGCAAGACCTTGCTGAGCGTCAAATTCGCATCAGCAACGGCGGTGCCATTGGCAGTTGCGGTGATTGCAGTACCTGTTGGATCGGTTGCTTGATAGGTTGTGGTCGTGGCACTTGCCGTATTCGAGAAAGCACCCGCACTGTTAATCGTGCCGCTGACAGTAATGGTGTCGGTCACGCCCGAGGCAAGAGAAGCAATGTTCCAATTACCACCGCTCAAAGTACCAACACTCGGTGTGCTAAAAGTAACATTACTTAAGTCACTGAAGCTTGCATCTGAAATTATTACATTTTGCGCAGCATCGGGCCCGGTATTGCCGACTTGAATTTGGAAGGTGACATGTTCGCCATCATAGATAGTACCCGTTGTTTGCAAGACCTTGCTGAGTGTCAAATTCGCATCAGCAATGGCGGTGCCATTGGCAGTTGCGGTAACCGGGGTGCCTGTCGGATCAGTGGCTTGGTACGTACTCGTGGTCGCACTCGCCGTATTCGAGAAAGCGCCGGCATGTGCGATTGTACCGCTGACAGTAATGGTATCGGTCGCACCCGATGCGAGAGAAGTAATATTCCAATTGCCACCGCTTAAAGTGCCAACCGTCGGTGTGCTAAAAGCGACATTACTTAAATCACTAAAACTTGCATCTGAAATCACGACATTTTGTGCAGTATCCGGGCCGGTATTGCCGACTTGAATTTGGAAGGTAACATGTTCGCCATCATATAGCGTGCCTGTCGTTTGCAATGTTTTACTCAGTGTTAAATTCGCATCCGCAATCGCAGTGCCGCTAGCCGTCGAGGTGATGGCAGCACCCGAGGGGTCCAAGGCTTGATAAGTGCTCGTCGTCGCACTCGCCGTATTCGAAAACGCACCGGCATTGGCAATGGTTCCACTGACATTAATGGTATAGCTTGATCCAGCAGCAATAGAACCCACATCCCAATTGGCGCCACTCACACTCCCCATCGAAGGTGCACTAAAACTCACATTCGTCAAATCTGAAAAAAGACTGTCCGAGACCACCACTGAATCCGCAGCATTGTGACCGGTGTTGCTGACTTGGATTTGAAACGTGACATGCTCACCATCATAAATCGTTCCTGAAGTTTGCAACGTTTTACTAATCTGCAACTCAGCAGAGGAAACATTCAAAGTGCTGGAAGCCGATTTATCAGCGACCGGTGCATCGGGAATGAGGGGGGTGGTGTCTGTAATGGAAACATGATCCACAACCGCTTGCGTCGTGTTCGCTGCGACTTCGCCTTGAAAATTAATCGTCACCGATTGATTATGTCCCAGCGTCAGCCCACTCCAAGTATGTGTCGTCGTATTAAAAAACCCGTTGCTTGCGGAACCAAAACTGGAGTTCAACAAGTTATTTGAAAACTGATCGTCGAGGGTGAAGCTGGTTGCAATGCCTTCACCGAGATTCGTGATGGTAATGGCATAACTGGTAAGCGACCCGGGAAGCACAAAGCCGTGCGTAGGCGAAATGCTAACGCTGAGGTCATTCGTGATGGGTGTGTCAGTCAGCGGGGAATGGTCAACAGTCGTCGTGGGTGTGTTGGTGATAATAAGAGGTGTTGAGGTGGTGGGTGTTGGAGTGGTAGTCGTTACGGCAGGACCTGCAAAAGTTGTTTCAACCGCTGTCGGCAGCCCCGCATTAACTCCTCCAAGGTTGCCATAAGTCACGGTGACCAATCCCGCATTCACACCACCTTGACTGCCATAGCTCACCGTAATAAGACCCGCGCTGGCGCCGCCTTCATTACCAAAATTAATTTCAGTGCCAGCTGAGAGATTTGAATTTTGCGCCACGGTGTCAAAGCCCGCATTGACGCCACCAAAATTCCCATAGCCAATGCCGATGCCTGCTCCCAAGCTTGTATTATTCGTAGCGTCTCCGAGCGTGAAAGAGATATCCGTACTGGTCTCTGTAAGGCTGTTTGCATTGAGGCTGCTAGCCGGATCGATTGCTTGAACAGAGTCCGATCTCGATTGATCCGCTTCCGCAAAAAAGGTTTGGATGTGATCCACTGTCGTGGTGGTAGTAGCCGCAGGGGTGCCAGCATTGGCATTATCCGACGCTGCTATTTGGTTTACAGTTTCTGCTGTAGGCGTCGCAACGTCATTGGCAGCCAGGTTGGTATGACCAGCCTCAGCATGCTGCTGTGATGTTTCCGTCTGCGAAGTCCCACCCTTTGTAGCCATTGGTACCCTCATTGTTTTTGTTTATTATTCAAATCACTACACAATAAAAATAAACACAATTTAATCATGATCCTTGTATCTGATTAAATAATATGTAATTTATAAAATTTCTTTTGATAAAATTATCATTGCCACCACACCCGACATTTGAAGTATAGGCGAGCAGAGTGAGATTGCCAGCAGGAGGGGTTGTTAAAAATTCAAATTTATCAATAGGATATGGTTATTTTGGCGGGTGCATTTGACTGGGGATTAGGTCGTGTAGATACAAACACTTAAACTGTATTTGGGAAAGAAAAAAGGCGAGGAACAGCAAAATATATTTTTAGAAGATTTAATAAATTAGCAGGGTTGGCCTTCGCAGCCAGCCGGACCCCTTTGAAACGAGGCCCGGCTGCTAGCCTTATGCTTATTTTTGAGTTTCGTGACTCTGTTTTTCCAAGGCTTGAGCGTAGACCAAATCAAAGTTGATTGGAGCCAAGTAGATGGGTGGAAAGGTTCCACGCGTGGCGAGCTCAGTAATGGCTTCTCGAGCATAAGGGAAAAGAATATTGGGACACATCCCCCCTAAAACGGCACTTAATTGCTCATCTGTAAACTTGTTGGCCACAAAAACGCCAGCCTGTTCCACTTCGACCGTGAAGACCGGCTTCTCATTGGATTTTCCAACAACCGTGACCTTAATCACTGCTTCGTGCAAACCTTCGCTTATTTTCGAGTTATGGGTTTGAATTTGCATATCGACCGTGGGCTTCCATTCTTCCTGGAAGATGCTAGGGCTGCTTGGGGCTGCATAACTCAGGCTTTTTAAATAGATACGCTGAATCGAAAATTCCGGGCCTTCTGGGGCATGTGATCCACCCGTGGAGAAGCCGGGATGGGAGGTAGAGGCAGTGAGGGCTCCAGGCGCTTCACCGTTAGTTTTATCTTTTTTCCCTTTTAAGAAACTTTTCATGGCATTCTCCTTGTCCATTTACGGGGTTTATTGATTAAATATATCACATTTGGCAACTTTTTGAAATTACCTCTCTCGCAGTGCATTCTCCTTTGCTTTAATAAGCGGGGAGAGCAGATAATTCAGCACCGTTCTGCGGCCGGTTAAAATTGAAACAGTCGCCGTCATGCCGGGGATAATGTACAGCGGATTACTGGCGCTGCGTAAGTAATTTTTGTCCGTTTTAATGCGCACAATATAATAGCTTCGACCTTTGGCATCCGTAATAGTATCGGCGCTCACACGATCCACATAGCCATTGAGTCCGCCATACACAGAAAAATCATAGGCTGTAATTTTTACCATCACGGTTTCACCGGCATGAATAAAACCGATATCGGCAGGTTTAACCTGTGCTTCGACCAGCAGATTATTTTCAATGGGAACAATGCTCATAATTTCCGCCCCCGGTTGGACCACACTGCCTTCGGTCGCAATGCGGATTTGTTTGACGATGCCTTTCACTGCTGAACGAATGGTCGTACGATTGAGTCGGTCCTGCAAGGCCTGCATGGATGCCAGCAAGCTAGAGCGATCGCCTTTTGCTGCAGTGAGTTCATCCAGCAAATGCCCGTGAAATTGATCAATTTGATTTTTAATTTCAAGTTGCTGCCTTTCCAAATGCAACACTTCCACCGGTGATGCCGCCCCATTGCTGATCAGCGGCCGGGTCATCGCCAACTCTTGCTGTAAGAGAGCAAGGTTTGCCTGCAGTTGCTTCAATTGATCTTGGTGGGCCTGAAATAAATCTTGCTGGGCTTTGATTTGGCTGAGGATCATCGGATTCTGAGTGTTGGAGAGATCTGCTGGAATAATGAAAGGCCGATTATCCGTGTCCGCTGTCAAACGCGCAATTTTAATTTGCAGCGCCACATCGCGTGCGCGTGCTTCGTTCATCGTAGACTGAAAACGCGTGGGGTCTAAATAAAGCAAGACCTGACCTTTTTCCACAATGTCGCCTTCATGAACCGGAATTTTTAGGATAATACCGCCTTCCATGTTCTGAATGGATTGCACATGCGAGAGTGGAATAATAGTGGCGCTCGCCGTGGTGACTTCCTCCAAAACAGCAAATTTCGCCCACACCAAAAACACCACCATAAAAATGAAAGTGACCCAGAGTACCCAATGCGCAGAGTTTCGTCCCGGCACCATGATCGGAGCTGATCTTTTTAAGGCGAGAATAATATTGCGGAACAAAGAATAGGTCTTTCGCACGCAAAAGAAAATAAATAGCAGCGGACTCAGAAGAAAACGGACTATTTTATTTTTGATCACCATGATCACTCATTCCTTGTTGCTTTGACCTGGCCTTGAGATAAAGCCTGCAAGACCGCGTCCCGAGGGCCGTCCATGACAATCTTTCCGCCATCCAGAATAATGATCCGGTCCACCAAGGAAAGCATAGACACGCGATGCGTCATGATGATTGATGTTTTTCCCTGCATGTAGGGAGTGAGTTTGGTTTTGATAAAAGCCTCTGTCTGATTATCCATTGAATGGCTCGGCTCATCGAAAATCAAGATGCTCGGATCGAGCAAGAGGGCGCGCGCAATCGCGATAATGCGCCGCTGTCCCCCGGATAGATTTCTGCCGCCTTCCTGAATGGGCGCTTCATAACTGCCCAATTGCGGTTTGATGAGTTCGTCAACGCCGGAGATTTCAATGGCGCGAATCAGATTGCTATCCTCGACGCGCGTCGACCCGAAGGTAATGTTGTCGCGCAAGCTGCCATGAAACAGTGTCACGTCCTGGGGAACATAGCCAATGTGCTGTCGCAATTCGGTGAGATTGAGGTTGCTTTGATCGACGCCATCAAAATAAATTGTTCCGGTATTCGGCTCCAAGAGATTCATGATCAATTTAGCCAACGTCGACTTCCCCGAGCCCACACGGCCAATCACGCCCACGTGTTCGCCTTCATTAATTTTAAAGGAGATGTTATTTAAAGTTTGGAAAGTCCGTCCTTGGTATTGGAAGCAGACATCGCGAAATTCAATTTCACCCTTGAAATTAGAGATCTGCAAGGGCAGCTTCCCGGGTGGACGTTCGTTCGGCAACTTCATGATGTTGTCCAGCGAGTTCAACGATGTCAACGTTTGATGATAGCGCGTCAAAATTGAAGCGATTTGTGACATGGGCGCGAGTGCGCGTGAGGAGAGCAGGGAGCAGGCAAAGAGTCCTCCCATCGTTAATTGATTGCCCGAAATTTTATAAACACCGACAATCACCACCAACGCAGTCGCGAGCTGTTGGGCAAAGATTGAAAAAAACATATTCACATTCACGAGGAGGCGCAGCTTCAAACCAACCTGTGCAGCCAAATTGACAATTTGCTCCCAACGCGCCTGCATCACATTTTCAGCGCAATTGGCTTTCACCGACTCAATGCCGCTGAGAATTTCAAAAATCAACGCTTGTTTTTCGGCGGCATAACGTAGCGATACCTTGGTCAACTCAATCAACGGTTTTTGCACCAAGAAGCCGAACAGCAAGACCAAAGGCAGAATCATGAGTGGAACCAGGACCAAGTTACCGGCCAAGATAAAAATGACCAGCAAAAAAATGCCTGTAAAAGGCAGGTCCACCAGCAGGGTCACTGTGGTTGAGGTAATAAACTCCCGTGCTGCATCAAAGGATTGAATGGTGTTGGCAAAAGCACCGACGGATTGCGGGCGGTCCACCATTTTAATACCGATCACTTTCTCAAGGATCAGGGCAGACACACGCAAATCCACAATTTTTCCGGCTTGATCGATGAAGTAACTGCGTAGCAGACGCATCAACACATCGAAAGAAAAGACAATGAAAATGCCACTGGCCAGCACCCACAGTGTGTCATAGGAATGATTGGGAACAACACGATCGTAGACATTCATGGTGAACAGCGGCAAGGCCAAAGCGAATAAATTAATTAAGAAAGAAGCCACCAGCATTTCGCTATAGGTGGAGGCTAGGCTGCGAATCGCGCCCCAAAACCAATTTTTATCCTGCGATTCAAAGGACACATGCGCGCTTTGCGGCGTAAAGCGAAAGCTTTGCTCAATGGAGAAGGCATCGCCTGTGTAGAGTTGCTCCAGCTCATCAAGGGCGATTTCTTGGATTTCATTTTTGGGCGGATTGATAATTTTCGCGGTGTAGTGGTCCGTGATATGGGTCAGCAGACAAGCATTGTGGTCTTTCAAGAGCAGGATAATGGGAACAGGAAAACGAGTTTCTCTATTGCTCAAAGGAAATTTCACCAACTTCGATAGCAGATCAGCCCGCGCTGCCGCCCGCTCGAAGAGTGGAATTGTTAAGGTTCCCTCCGCCAAAGGCAAACCTGCAGTCAAGGTTGTGCCGGAGCTTGGCCTACCGATTATTTCGGTCAGTTTGACGAGGCATAAAAGTAATTTATCACTCATGGATGATTACTCAACTTTCCTCTCTTACAGAATAACATTGATTGCCTGAATCAGCAATTAAACAAAGTCTTAGGTGATTCCCGTGCTTGAAATCCGCCCGAAATTATGCCAGCTGCTACATCTCTAGCTAGCACGATTTTTTAGTGGCAGTGTTATCTAATCTTCTCAGCAAAAAAGAAGCGATTATTCATGAAAGAGTTTAATGTTACCCGCAGCGCTCTTGAATACATCCAATTTATCCCAAAGCATTCCCCTCCCTCCACCAACAGCGTGGAGGGAGGGGTTAGGGGTGTGAGGTGAAAATAATGCTGTATTACCAGTAAATGAATTTTATTTATACATCCTATCCCTAACCCTTTCCTCCACCAAAAGCGTGGAGGAAAGGGTATACGAAAGAAAATGATCTGACATGGAAGCATCTGTTTACCAATTTCCCAACTCTTGCTACTATTTTTAAAGTCAAACAAGGACTGGCTATGCACTTAAAAAACTGGCAAGAAGAAAAAGGCTCCGCTTTTTTATATTTAATCGTAGCGAAGCAAGAAAAAGACAAAACCAAGAAGGCGCTGTTTCGAGAACTGGCCGCGGTGGCCGAAAAACAAGCGTCCATGTGGGAAGCTGAAATGAAAAAAACCGGCAAAAAACCCCCAAAGGTTTACCGCCCGGATGTCCGCACGCGCTTTGTGGCCTTTTTGCTACGTTATTTTGCCATTCATAACCTGCGTTTCATTCTTTCCGCTATGAAAGTTCGCGGAATGTCGGTTTATGGCGAGCACCAACTTACCCACCATCACAGCCATGCCTTTGCCCATGGCAATACGAAATTAGAAAAACGCCACAAAGGCTTGAGCACTGCTGGTAATTTGCGTGCCGCCGTTTTTGGTGTCAATGATGGTCTTGTCTCTAATGTCAGCCTGGTTCTCGGCATGGTCGGCGGTGGCGCTAGCCTGCAAGTGATTATCCTCTCCGGCGTCGCCGGTCTTTTAGCCGGTGCCTGCTCCATGGCAGCCGGTGAATTTGTTTCCATGCGTTCCCAACGTGAGTTTTTCGAATATCAAATTGCTCTCGAAAAAGAAGAGCTAGACCTCTACCCCGAAGAAGAGGCTGCTGAACTGGCTCACATTTACCACGCCCGTGGCCTCCCTAAAAAAGAAGCCAAAGAATTAGCCAATCACTTGATTAGCAATCCCCAAGTGGCCCTCGACACCCTGGCTCGCGAAGAACTCGGTTTAAACCCCCAAGATCTCGGCTCGCCCCTCGGCGCCGCTCTCTCTTCTTTCTTTTCCTTCGCCTGTGGCGCCTTGCTTCCTTTGCTTCCTTTCCTCACCAGCAACAGCCAATGGAACCTGCTCTTCAGCATCCTCCTTACTGCCTGCGCCTTATTCCTGGTCGGCGCTACTTTGAGTCTTTTCACCAACCTAAGCGCCATCCTTGGAGGGTTACGTATGCTGTTGATTGGTTCGGCAGCGGGTGCGGTGACTTACCTGATTGGAAGAGTCATTGGAGTGACTTTGAGTTAGGCATCAAAAATATATCCTATAATCTATCTATATCTCTTTTTTCGAGGTGGACTAAATACTGTCTACCGAAGAACCCTATCCGAATTTTGAAGATACTCAGGGGAAGCGTGTAACGTAAGACTATAAAAATTAATATTTTTATGTTGCCAGTTGTTTGGGTTTCCTCACCACCTTCAACTTTTGTGTTCGGTGCTATACTGAAAATAAGTTTTATACTTAGCAAATACGCAATACGAGGTGTACTTATGGATCCTAGAAAAGCACTTGAGCTGCAAGCTGCAAAAACTCTTTTTGAAGAAGGGATTGATTTTGGTCTTACTAAAAAAGCAATAACGAGGATTGAGGACGAAGTAGGAGAAGTGCTTAATACAAGACTAGCGAGCCATATGCAAGAGGATGTTCTTAATAAAACAGAGCTTTCTCCAGCAGAACAGCAACAAATCACAGAAGAGCGGGAGATGGGATATAACCTCATCAGGATGGAAGCTTATTATAAAGCAATGAAGGAAGACCAGCGTGAGGGGCAAGCACTAAGGCTGGATGGGGTATTTACAGCGGTACAAAATTATATAAAAGCTCAGAGATCTTCTGACAAAGAACGAGATGTTTCTCCAGAGGAATACAAAGAATTTTTTAATAACTCCCTAAAAAATACTAAAACAAGTGAAGCGTTTGATGACGTGATCCAGAAGATGCAGGAATGGCGCGCTTTTATTGTTACTTACTCGCAGTCGTCTGAAATTTTTAATGATCATGAAAGAGGTTCATACAATAAAATCGCACTTGGATTGGGTGAATGTGTGAAGGCTTTGGAAAGTACAAAAAAAGAAATGGGATTTCAAGAAACGGATGAGGCGGTTCAAGAAGCGAATGAGGATGAAGAGTATAGTAAGGAAGATAAAAACGCGAGTGAAAAAGTCTTAGATGAATTAGCAGAGCTTACAACGAAAGCCCAGAAAAAAGTTGACGTTAGTAAAATTATGGAAAAATATGAAAAGTTAGGGGTAGAGCTTGGAGTGTTGTTTAAGAGAGAAACGGATAAACTCATGGAAATAATGACCAAAAGGGAAAACACAAAACCTCAAGCGACGTATCGTTTGGGACTAAAAGCTCAAATCGATGAGTTAGCGAAACACTATCAGAAAATACAAGAAATGACTCCAGAAAGTGTTGTACAATTAAGCACAGAATTTAATACGTTTTCGGCCAATCTTGTAAAGGCTTTAGCTGCCAATCCTGCAAAATCAAAGCCACAATCATCGATTTCTCAGCTGCTTGACGAAATCAAACATTATATGAACAAGCTTTTAATTGGGCTTCATGCGCCAAGATTCTTTAAGCCAACGGAAACCAGTATTATGAAGAGAGCAGAGAAGTTATCTTCAAGGTTAGCGGCAGGAGAAAAGGATGCAAAGGAAATTATAGAGGCAAAGGAAAATATTAAGAAAAATTATAACGATGAGCCGGAACCAGAACCCACACGAAAAAGTTTTCGAAGTTGATCTTGATTCTGTTAGCCTGAGGGACTGTACAGTGGTTTGTGTAAGTGAGCCGTCGTTGTTGTCATCCCGACATGCTTCTAGTCGGGATCCAGCGCCTTAAAATAGGACTAGCGAAGGCACTGGATCCCGACTAAAAACATGTCGGGATGACAACAACGACGGCTCACTTACACAAACCACTGTGCAGTCCCTAGCCTGAACGAAGTGAAGAATCTGCTGCCAAGGCCGTCGGCACAATCAAGTGCTCTCCTTCTTGAATCCGGTCGTCTGCCAAAGCATTAGCCACACGAATAGCACCCGGTGTCGTTTTAAACTTCTGAGCAATTTTTTCAACCGTATCCCCAGGGCGAATCATATAGAGTGTATCTCCTGGACGCAGATCTCTTTCCTCAGAAACTGTAGTCGCTTTCGCTGTTCCCGCCTGCGCCAAATGCGTTGGAATCAACAGCTGATCGCCAGGATGAAGCACGGAATTGGAATGCAAGCGATTGGCGGTGTAGATGGTTTTGGCGGGTAATTGAAAATGTTCTGCAATTTTTTCCACGGAGTCATGGCTGCGCACCATGTAGAGCGTATCACCCGAGTGCATATTCTCTGTTGAAAAGTTTTTCCCTTCATCCCGTGCTATTTTTGTCGCGGTTTCTTGTGCAGTCGCAACAACAGTCGTCGTGCTTGGTTCTTCAAGCTCCTGCCGGTCTAAGGAGTGAGCCGTGTTCATGACAGTTGTTACTGTGCGCGGAATAACCAGCTTCATACCTTTTTTGAGCTGCGCCTTTTCTAAGTGATTAATTTCCCTTAAAGCATATGAGGTCGTCTTAAAACGCTTCGCGAGTGTTTCCAAGGTATCACCGGACTTGATTTGATATTGCGTCCAATCGATGTGATGCGACAGTGAAGTGTTTGCCAAATGCACCATAAACCGTTCCACGTTTTCAATCGGCAGCACTAATTTGTAGGGGCCGTTGGGATGTGTGACCAGGCGATTAAACCCTGGATTGAGTTGCTGCAATTTCTTGAGACTCAGCCCGGCAAAAATCGCAGCCCGCTTGAGATCAATTTGACCGCCGACATCGACCTGTGCCAAGTAAGGCTCATTACGCACGGGCGGGAAGTGGAGCGGGTATCGTTCAGGATTGGCGATAATAATGGCCAGTGCTAGAAGCCGCGGCACATAAGTGCGCGTTTCACGGGGTAAGGGAAGGGACCAAAAGTCGGTGCTCTTGCCTTCCCGAATGTTGCGCCGAATGGCAGACATCACAGCACCTTCGCCGGAGTTATAAGCTGCAATAGCCAGTAAAGAATTCCCATCGAAGAAATCAAAAAGATACGATAGATAGTCCAGAGCCGCTCGCGTCGAAGCCAAGACATCACGACGGCCGTCATACCACCAATCTTGCTTAATACCAAACCCCGTCGCAGTATCGGGCATGATTTGCCAAATGCCAGCCGCACCCGCAGTGGAATAAATAAAAGGGTTATAGCCGCTTTCAATAATCGGTAATAAGACCAGCTCAATCGGTAGTTTGCGTTTTTTAACTTGCTCGTGAATAAAATAAAGATAGGGCGTGGAACGCGCTGCGGTGTGCATTAAAAAATCGTGGTCGTTTAATAGCCAATCAATATTTTCTTGCACTGCAGGGTTGTAGTCATGGTGGGCTAGCGAAAATTCCGAGCGCACCACATCCCAGAGGTTGTCCGTGCTTTTGTAATGACGGAAGGCCTCGGCAAAGCTCCCCCTTTTTTTGGGTGAAGGAACAGCGTTTTTTTGGTAAACCTGAATACCTTCCATGCTCAAAGCGGCAAAAGAATGGCTCGTCACCATAAGAGCAGTAAAAAGTACACTGATCCAACGGAATATCTGCCAGCAGAATATCTGTTTGATCAAGCAGAGGCGGTTCTTTAACGGCACGTTTTTTCCTCAAACTTAAGCTTAAAAATCCCTGACCCTGGAGAGACCTGGTAAATTGCACGGTGGCTGCAGGACTCCTTCCAGAGGCAGTTCGTCCGATGTATGATGTTAAACACCGGTTGAGCTAGCGAGTCACTTGAAGAGACTCACTATGGTACCGTTAAATTGAATGAGGTCAAGTTATTGTTTTGGATAGAAATGTTCCCCAACCACGGGACTTGCGGATCTGGGTGCATCCTATTGATATTTAAAGGGAAAGCAAATGTCACAGCGTGCAATCGTCCAATGGAATCAGTGGCTTAGCAAAGGTCTGGGCCAGACTGTTCTAAAATCAGAAAATGCCATGTTGAGCAGTTTTTTGTCTGATATTTATGGAAAACATCTGGTTCTTGTTGGCGTTCCGCATCAAACTCCCCTCATCCAAAACCTAAATTTACCTTGCCATTCCCTGCTCACGCCTGTTTTCCATCATGCAGAAGCGGAGCTGAAAGTCATTGAAAGTAATCTCTATGAATTACCGGTAGCCTCTGGCAGTGTGGATGTGGCAATTTTGCCCCACACTTTAGAATTTGTCGATAATCCCCGGCAGTTGCTGACAGAAGCCTGCCGCATTATTAAACCGGAAGGGCATCTCCTGCTTTGCGGTTTCAATCCCTATAGCCTCTGGGGGTTAAACAAACGCTGGCGCGCGCGCTGGACGAATTTACCCGCCGCACCGTCCTTACACCAACGCGTTTTAAAAAAATGGCTGCATCTTTCTGATTTTGAGCTGGTGAAACAGTCGTTTGCCTTGTATAGTCCGCCAATAAAAAATGAAGCTATTTTAAAGAAGTTACATTGGATGGAGTGGCTTGGCCAGCGTTGTCATTTGCCTTGCGGTGCAATTTACGTTTTAATGGCACGCGCCAAGGTGGTTCCCTTAACACCGCTGCGCATGCGTTGGAAGCACAGCATCGCTGCAATGCGTATGCCGACCACCATCCCGGGGCCTACAGTTCGGAATGCAAAATGAAACATATTTTTATTTATGCGGATGGTTCTTGCCGCGGGAACCCCGGCCCTGGAGGCTGGGCTGCTTTATTGCGTTATCAGCAGCGTGAAAAAGAAATCACGGGCGGCGAGCGTGATACCACGAATAATCGCATGGAATTGACAGCGGCGATTGAGGCGCTGGCTTCTTTAAAGGAAGCTTGCTCCATTGACTTTTACACGGATTCCCAATATGTCCAAAAAGGAATTACACTGTGGTTAGTGACGTGGAAAAAACGCAATTGGCGCAGTGCGGGCAATAAACCCGTCAAAAATGCTGATTTATGGCAACAGTTAGATAAAGAAACCCAGCGCCACCAAGTTCGCTGGCATTGGGTCCGCGGGCATAGCGGACATCCCGAAAATGAACGTGTTGATCTGCTGGCGAAGGCGGCAATCGATGTTGTGTTAAATAAAGGGTGATGAAACGACCATGTCCCGACAAATTGTTCTAGACACTGAAACCACCGGCATTCACGTTGACCAAGGCCACCGAGTCATTGAAATTGGTTGCGTGGAGCTCGTCAATCGTAAAGTGACCAATAATAAATTCCATTGCTATTTGAATCCGCAACGTGACATTGATGAGGGTGCTCAGGCTGTCCATGGTATTACTGCTGCTTTTTTAGCCGACAAACCACTGTTCCCAGAAGTGGCTGCGGCTTTCATTGAGTTTGTGCAAGGTGCGGAATTAATTATTCACAATGCCCCCTTTGATGTCGGCTTTCTCAATAAAGAACTGCAGTTGTGCAACCAACATTGGAAGCCCTTGAGCGATTATTGTCGCATATTTGACACGCTCGCCTTGGCTCGAAAGCAACATGCGGGCATGCGCAATAACCTCGATGCCCTTTGTAAACGCTACGGCATCGATAATACCCATCGCGAGTACCATGGCGCGCTTCTCGATGCTTACTTGCTGGCGCAAGTGTATTTGTCCATGTCGGAAGGACAGCGCAGCCTCTTGGATGGCTTAGACCGTAGCGCACAAGCAGTATTTCAACAAACGTCCATCCAAATTAATGAAAAACGCCGAAAAATAGTTATTAAAGCAACGCTTGAAGAGCAGCAATTTCATGAAGAATACTTGCAAAAATTGCAAAAACAAGGTAAGTGTCTCTGGTCTGAACGGAGAGATGGCTGAGCGGTCGAAAGCGGCGGTCTTGAAAACCGTTGAGTCCGCAAGGACTCCGGGGGTTCGAATCCCTCTCTCTCCGCAATATAATAAGAAGAATATAGTGGTTATTCACACAGCATTATGGGGTCAAAGTTGAAGGGCCTGCCTCTAACTTTGAAGGATGATTGTTCGTTTTTACGGAGATTTTAAGTTGATCAAAGTTCTCTTAGTTGATGATCACGATCTGGTCAGGCTGGGCGTAAAACGCCTTTTGCAGGATGCAAAAGGTATTCAAGTGGTTGGTGAAGCGAGTACCGGCGAAGAGGCCATTAAGTTAACCAAGGAACTCTTGCCCGATGTGGTGATTATGGACCTTCAAATGCCGGGTATTGGTGGTTTGGAGGCAACGCGTAAAATGCTGCGCCACAATCCGATGGTTCGCGTGCTCGCATTAACCGTCTGTGACGATGAACCCTATCCCTCACGGCTATTGCAAGCGGGCGCTGCAGGCTACATTACCAAAGGCAGCAACGCCGATGAAATGCTGAAAGCCATTCGCAAATTACACGCGGGTGAGCGCTACCTCAGCCCCGAAATTGCCCAACAACTGGCCCTCAAGCGCTTTTCCGCCGATGATGAAGCGTCTCCACTGGATGCACTTTCCGAACGTGAACTGCAAATCATGCTCATGATCACGCAAGGCCAAAAGACCAAGCAAATTTCCGACAAACTTTGTCTAAGCGTCAAAACCATCAATAGCTATCGCTATCGTATTTTTGAAAAATTAGAAATTAAAAGCGACGTTGAACTGACACTATTGGCGATGCGTTTAGGATTGTTAGACAAACAGCCAATTGAAGAAAATTAACCCCGTCACTGTGACCATAACCCCGTCACTGTGACCATAACCCCGTCACTGTGACCATAACCCCGTCACTGCGACCGCAACCCCGTCACTGCGGCCATAACCCCGTCATTGCGAGCGCAGCGCGGCAATCCATAATACAGCTGCGTATTTAATTACCGTGATGGATTGCCGCGCTGCGCTCGCAATGA
>Ga0206838_10197_pt1 | contig 16605 bp, 10 predicted proteins | sample Alteio_BWOrgCont_26_FD_152879 | JGI IMG/M metagenome (GOLD analysis project Ga0206838, IMG submission 152879) | Enriched cells from forest soil in Barre Woods Harvard Forest LTER site, Petersham, Massachusetts, United States -... | ecosystem: Environmental > Terrestrial > Soil > Temperate forest >...
AGAATTTCCCACGAGCCGACGTAGAAGACAGTGGTGATGAGGGTGATGAGGATGCCGCAGGCGAAGGCGCGGCCGAACCCGATTTGGCCGCCGAGCGTGTTGTCGCGATAGCGGCGGATGCCGAAGTATACCAGCAGGAACGAGGCCACTATGATGGTGTAGCCGAGGAGCATGCTGTGGCCCGGGCCGATCTCGTTGGCAATGAGCAGCGAGCTGTCCATGAGGACAGAGATAATGACGCCCGAGATGATGCCGAAGGTGAGGACTGTTTTCTTCATGCGAGGCTCCTTTTTCGAATGTCGATGGAGTCACGATGCGGTGTAGCGCGGCTGGATGTCGTCATTCTTTTGGGTGATTTTACTGTGCGGGGCCGGAAATCATTCTTTTGGGCGAGGTTTTCAGGGGATCAGGCCAAACTCTTTGCCGAGTTGCACGGCCTGGGTACGACGCTTTGCGCCCAGCTTGTCGAATGCGCGGGCGCAGTGGGTTTTCACTGTGTTTTCACTTACGTAAAGCTTGCCGGCGATCTCGCGGTTGCTGAAGCCGCCGGCGACCAGGGTGAGGATTTCGAGCTCGCGAGTGGTGATGCCGAGGGCGTGCTGCCGGGCCGTATTGGGAGCGAATGGGCCGAGGGTGGGGGATTCAGCAGGGACAAGGACTTCTTTTACCACGACAGTTTCGCGAATGATTTCGCGTTTGCGGGTGATGCGCAGGCCGAGCCAGACGCCGAAGGCGGCAAAGAGAATGGCGACGAGCGCGCCGTAGAGCTCAATGGAGTGCTCAATGACTACGAAGCGGTATTCAGTGTATTGCAGGATGGCGATGAGGATGCCGCCGACCAAGCCGAAGATGAGGACGTGGCGCTTCATGAGGCGATTGTGAAGAAGTATATCGCTGACTAATTGGGCTGGGTATTGAGTACACGGTGTCTCATGAGTTGCGCAGGCGCGCGGTCAGCTCGGCTTCGGCGCGCGCAAGGTCTTCTTCAGTATCCACGCCGATGGTGTCGCGCGGTGCGGGTGCAACATATATATCGATTCCATTCTCGAGGAGGCGCAGCTGTTCGAGGCGCTCAATTCGCTCGAGCCAGCCGGGGGGCAGGTCGGCAAACTGCTGGAGTGCAGCTTTGCGGTAGGCATAGATGCCCAGGTGCTTGCGGTATCCGACGTGGCCTTCGGCGTCGCGGTGGAACGGAATGGTGGTGCGGGAAAAGTACAGGGCGCGGCCGTCGAGCGCTGTGACGACTTTGACGGCGTGGGGATTGTTGATTTCATGGGGCGGGCAGCGCACGGCAAGCGTGGCGATGTGGATTTCGGGTCGATCGAAGAGACTGAGGAGGGGCGGGAAAAAATCGGGAGTGAGGAGGGGCTCGTCGCCCTGAATGTTGACGTAGATGTCTGCCTGGACCTGACGCGCGACTTCGCGGACGCGGTCGCTTCCGCTCGCGCAATTGGGCGAGGTCATCAAGACGGGAATTTCGCGGCTCCGGCAAGCTTCGGCCACTTCATCGGAGTCGGTGGCAACCAGGACGGGATCCATGAGGCCGCTCTGGTTGGCGGCGCGCCACACCCATTCCACCATGGGGCGACCGGCGAGTTGGCGGAGCACTTTGCGCGACAGGCGCGTGGAGCCGAGCCGAGCCGGAATGACGCCGGCGATTTTAGTGGTGCTCATGGTGACGAGTTTACAGGAGCGGGCTCCCCAGACTGGCGCAGCAGGATCGGGAATCCAGAGGCCCCGGTTTGACCGCTCTTTCAATGCTTCGTATCATCAATATTGGCGCTCAACCAGGCAAGCGCCTTCCTCCCGGCGGAGTAGCTCAGATGGTTAGAGCGTGGGATTCATAACCCCAAGGTCGGCAGTTCGATCCTGCCCTCCGCCACCAACTTTGCATGCAGCCGCTGTTCGCTCCCGCATTTTTCACGGGGGCAGGCAATCTGTAAAGGCACCCGCGCAAATTAATGCGCGGATGTCTGAAGAGCTCGTAAGGTTCTCGGGTCAATCAGTTGGTGGCTAAGGCTCGGTAAATGTGTAGTGAGTTACCTGCCAGGTTCCACCGATAAACTGCCTGAGCGTGGCGTACACGGTCTTTCCGTTGGACGGAATTGTGACGGTGGCCGAAGTTGCCGTGGTCACCTCGGAGTTATACAGATCCGACGAGCCCGGAGCGGTTGTTCCGACCAGCAGAACATAATCCACTGGCCCGGCGCCGTTGTTCCAGGTGAAGGTCTGGCTTGTGGACAATGTACCCGACGACGGCGTGAGCGTGGCCGGAGTTGGTGATCCCGACTCTGTAAAAGTGTAGCGGCTCACTTGCCAGGTGCCGTTGAAGAGCTGCCTGAGCGTGCCGTACACGGTTAGCCCCTCGGACGGGATCGAGACCGTGGCCGATGTGGCAGTGACCACTTCAGAGTTATACAAATCCGCCGAGCCTGGGCCGCTGGTTCCCAACAGCAGAACAAAATCGACCGGCCCAACGCCGTTGTTCCAGGTAAAGGTCTGGCTTGATGAAAGCGCGCCCGAGGACGGTGTCAGCGTGGCCATGACCGCCGTGCCTGGCTCAGTGAATGTGTAACTGGTCGTCTGCCACGCGCCATTGATGAGTTGCCTGAGCGCGGCGTACACAGTTACGCCATTCGACGGAATCGAGACGGTTGCCGAAGTAGCAGTGGTCACTCCGGAGTTATATAAATCTGCTGACCCCGGACCGGTAGTTCCCAAAAGCAGAGCATAGTCCGCCGGTCCCGCTCCGTTATTCCAGCTGAACTGCTGGCTTGACGAGAGCGTTCCCGAGGATGGAGTGAGTGTGGCCGGAGTTGTAGTACCTGGTTCGGTAAATGTGTAGTGGGTCGCCATCCAGGTTCCGTTGTATAGCTGTCTGAGCGTGGCAAATACGGTTACGCCATTTGACGGAATCGGGACCGTAGCCGACGTCGCGGTGGTCTCCTGTGAGTTATACAGATTCGCCGAGCCCGGGGCAGAGGTTCCCAACAGCAGAACAAATTCAACCGGCCCAACTCCGTTGTTCCAGGTAAAGGTCTGGCTGGCGGAAAGAGTGCCCGACGATGGCGTCAGCGTGGCCGGTGTCGGAGTGCCTTCCTCGGTAAACGTGTAATTGCTAACCTGCCAGACGCCGTTGACAAGCTGCCTGAGCGTGCCGTAGACGGTTACGCCGTTAGACGGTAACGAAACGGTGGCCGAAGTGTGCGTGGTTTCATATGTGTTATACAGGTCGGCCGAGTTTGGCCCTGTTGTGCCCAGCAAAAGCGTGTAGTATGCCGGGCCTGTCCCGTTGTTCCAGGTGAAGGCCTGGCTTGCGGAGAGAACGCCCGATGACGGCTTCAGGGTGGCGGATACTTCAGTGCCGCTCTCGGTATAGACATAGTTTGAGTACTGCCATGTGCCATTGATGAGCGAGCCCAGCATGACCCACACCGTGACGCCATTAGCGGGGAAATTCTTGACGGTGAACGATGTATTCGAGGTCGTGCCCGAGGCATACAAATTCTCAGAGCCTGCGCCGGCTGAGCCGATATAGAGCCGGTAGCTGGTGACTTCGACGCCAGCCGACCACTGGAACTGAACATTGCTGGCGCCTAGTATTGTTGAGGGGCCCGGGGTTGGCGATAGCATGACGGCAGCCACAGGAGGTGCCGTGGTCACCGCCTGTGTGGCCTGCGCGGAGATGTTCACCGACGGGCTAAGTGCCAGCGTCGCGGTGAAGACGTCGTTTGTGGCGGCCGATGAGAGCATGAGGCCGGTGAAGGTGGCTGCGCCTGACGATAGGGCGGCGGAGGTGGTGCCCGACAACACGCTGGAGCTGTCGGTCATGGTTACATTGCCGGAGGCCGCGCTTGCCAGGTTGCCGCTCTCGGTTATCGTCACCACCGGTGCGGGAGCGATGGTGACGCCGAAATCGACCGAAGCCGGCGGCTGAGTAGTAAAGGCCAGGGCGTAGTTGGATTGGGCAGCGCCTGAATCAACCGCACCCGACGCGCAGCTGGGATCGAATGGGTTGCCGCGCTGGTCGGTAGTGATGCCGCTGGGAACCAGTGAGGCAGATCCAGCGCAGATGGCTGCGCTGCCCGGCAGCGGGATCATGGTCTGAGTGGCGCCCCCGTAATTACCAAGCGGCATCAGCAGGATCTGGCTCGCCGTATCGCCAGTGACGTTGCCGCCCTGGCTGTTCAGCGTGCCGCTGTTGAACACGTCGTCCTCGGTCGCGGAGCCGTTGGTGTTGGCTGAGACGATGCTGTTGGCCAGATTAAGAGTGCCGGCGTTGTAGATGCCGCCGCCGGACGCACTCGCGTTGTCGTCGGAGTTTCCAGAAATAGTGCTGTTGGTTATGTTGAGGGTGCAGCCGGGATCGTTGCTGATGGCGCCACCCAGACCGGCACCGGTGTTTACCGCCGTGTTCCGGTTGAACGAACTGTTGGTGATGGTCACCATGCCGCAGCCCGAGAAGTCGGCGTTATCGATTGCTCCGCCTTTACCGACAGTTGCATTGTTTTGGAGGAAAGTGCTGTTGGAGATCACCAGGGTGCCGTTGGCGTTGAAGATACCTCCGCCGGAGGCTGTGGCCTGATTGCCAGTGAACGTAGTGCCGGAGATGGCGAGCGACCCGAAGTTGGTGATGGCTCCCCCGTTACCGCCGTTAGACGCGTAGCCGTTGGTGATGTTGAGATTGTTGATTGTATTCGCAGCGCCGTTCGAGACGAAGGTGGTCGAGTTGTTGGGAACGCTTGTGCCTCCGCCGTTTACGGTGACCAGGTTGGCGAGCGAAGCTCCGCTGCCGGTGGTTGCGCCGGTGATGGACGTATGCTGCGACAAGTTGATTGAGCCATTTCCCAGGGTGATGGTGTTGGCGCTCGCCGAATTGGTAGAAGCGAAGACCGTAGAGTCGAAGGAAATATTGGCCGAGCCGAGAGCGGAGGCTTCATCCACAGCGTCGCGCAAGGTGCAACTGCCGGCACCGGATGTGGTTGGATTCGGAGTGCAATTGCCCGGGGTTCCAGGAGCGGCATCGTCGGCGGTCGAGTTGACTACCAGACTCGGTATAGTTACCGAGACTGCCCCGGAAGTGCCGTTAATACTGTTGGCGCTATCTGTGGCTGTAACAGTCTGCGTGCCTGCCGTGCCGAAGGTCACCGAGAAAGTGCCGGCGCCCACAGCCAGCGTGGAAGGGCCTGGGAGTACGGCAACTGGGTCCGTGCTGGTGAAGCTGGCGGTGCCATTGTAGCCCGTGACTACGTTGTTAAACATGTCCTCGGCGGTCACGGTAAAGTTGACCGAACTGCCGACAATCGCCGTTGACGGAGCACTGACGACAAACATAGACGCAGGGCCAGGCGGCACGTTCACAAATAAGGTGCCTGCCAGCGCCGTGACGGTATCGGCGGCGGTGACCGACTGCGTACCCGCAATGCCTAATGCAATGCTGGCGGTGACTGTGCCATTGACGAGCGAAACCGGATTGGCAGGAGTGGAGAATCTGGAGGAACTGCTGGTCAGATTGAACGAATCGTTGTCACTGGTGGCTACGTTGTTGAAAACGTCATAGGCAGTGATGGTGATCTGGAATCCGGTATTCCAGGGCACGTTGCTGCCAATTGTACTGACTACCGCAACAGATGCGGGCGCGCCCGCGCTGACAGCGACTACACCCGACGTTCCTGAAATCGAGGAAGTCACAGTGTCTGTCGCGGTAACGGACTGCGCGCCAGCGGTCTTAAACGTAACGTTGAATGTTCCAGCGCCGCTGGCAAGGATCGCGTTTGCGGGCAGCACTGCCCGGGGGTCCGAACTGGTGAAGTGCACGGTCCCGGTGTAGCTGGTAGCCGTATTGTTAAACGCGTCTTGCGCCGTCACGCTGAAGCTGCGAGAGATTCCCGCTGTCGCGGTGGAGGGTGCAGTCACGCTAAAGCGGCTCGCCGCAGCTGGATTAACGGTGATGCTTCCCGATGTGCCGGTCAGGCTATTTGCAGAGTCGGTGGCAGAAACCGTCTGCGATCCGGCAGTCTTCAGGGTCACGTTAAAGGTGCCCACTCCGTTCGTCAGGGTGCTGCTGCCGGTGGTGAATACTGCCTGCCCATCTGTGCTGGAGAAGGTTGCAGTACCGGTGTAGCCGGTGGCTGTGGTATTCGAGGCCGTTAACGCAGTTACTGTGTAGGCGATCGGAACTCCAGCCGTGGCTGAGCTGGGCGCGGAAACGCTGAAGTGCGTAGCCAATGCCTCGACAGTGATGGAAACGGTGGTTGCGGTCAGCGTCGAGTTGGCTGCATCCATCGCAGTAACGGTCTGCGATCCAGGGGTATTCAGCGTTACGTTGAAGCTGCCGACTCCGTTGGTGAGTGTGGCGTTGCCTGGCAGAGTCGCCGATCCATCGCTACTGGTAAAGTGCACGGTACCTGCATAGCCCGCGTCAGTGCCGTTCGAGGCGTTCTCAGCGGTAACTGTAATTGTGAACTGGTTGCCAGGGGTCTGCGTACTGGAATATCCAGAGAGCACGAATTGCGTGGCCGACGAGACCGCACCCGTTGTGGGAACGGCTTGCGAGGGCTCGATGCCGCCATCTTCGTTGTCGGTAATCGTTACCGTACCGGTCTGCGTGCCGGTATCCAGAGTGGGATCAAAATCGACGCCATATACGCAACTCGCGTTCGAACCCAGCACACCGGTAGTGCCAGATACTTCGACCACAGGGCAGGTCGAAACAGCATTATCCATTAAATATCCAGCCGAAGGGCTGGGATTAGTACCTGAACCCGGAACCGAAACGGTGAGGGACTGGTTGCCAATGTTTTTGATCGCAAAAGTCTGCGCACTGCTCTTGTTTCCTTCTTCAGTGCCGGCAAAGCTCAGAGTCGCCGGGTCGGCATAGTCCAGCTTCAATTCCTGCTCTTCGTTGGAGGCCGTATCGCGGCTCGCCGCATAAAGATTGCCGTTGCCGTCGATGGCAATGGCTTCAGGCAGCGTCAGGTTTGAGGCTAGGCTTAACGCGGATTTGGTGTAGCTTCCGCTGTTGGGGGTTTCCACGAAAATTCCAGCCGTGCCGCCGCCCTGGCCCTCTTCGTTGTCGTCGGCAATGTAGATGTTTCCGGCCGCATCAACTGCAATGCCCTGGATGTTTGTGTAGGAACTGGCGACCGTGCTGCGCGAAGCAAGCGATGACGGCCATTTATAAAGGGTTGTCGCTTCGTCTTCAACACTAAGAGCAAATGAAGCGTAAACGTTGCCGGCGACATCCGTCGCAGTTGCCACGCACTCACCCGACTGAACCAAGCTGGGGTTTCCGGTCCCACCTGTTGATTTGTAAAGACCGCCGGTCCCGTCACCAATGCCTCCGTCACCGAAATCGCAGATGAACATATTTCCGGAGGGATCAAAAGTCACATCGTTGGGGCTGATGAACTTACTTGCAAAGATGTAACTCTCTCCGTAGCTCGGCGCCGTGAACTTATAGATGCCTCCGCTGTTAACCGCGTCGGGCACATAGACGTTGCCGCTGCCATCCACTGCAATACCGCCAAAATTAACAGCCGTAGCGCCAAAATTGTAGAGGGCGACCGCCGCACCAAATGTTCCATTGCTCTGCACCGGCAATTCATACAGGAAGGCGTCGCTATTTCCGTTGGTCGTAAAGACATTGCCGCTGCCATCCACTGCAATACCAAAATCTTCGGCGCTGGTGCCGTTGTAGGTATTCGCCAGGGTAACTTCAGACCCCGGAAGAAAGATCACCTGGGCGCGGTTACCGGAGCCTTCTGTGAGCAGCGAGTGGATAGGAAGTCCAGATTCGTCAGTGAGGACCACAGCCCCTCTGCGGCTGCCAGCGGCTTCGGGTGAGAAGGTTACACCGACGGTGCAACTGTCGCCCACGGAGTAGCTACGATTGACCTCGCATGTCCCTGTCCGGGCATTGGTAAAATCACGATTGGGCGCGCCCATCGTCAGCACTTCGATCCCACCCAGAGTGACGTTTCGCGTGAAGGTAAAAGTCACCTCCTGTGCCGGACTAGTCTCTCCCCCCTTAATCGCGCCGAAGTTCAGAATTTTCACGTTGGTCGTCGCGCCCGGCTTTTCAACCGTCGTGGCCTCAGCCGCAGGGTGTGATTGGCTGCGCGCAGGCCGTGAGCGCTGCCCCAGGACTGCTTTTTGTGCAGGAAACAGGCAGGCTGCGAGGGCCACAAACAATGTGAAGTGGACGGACAACGGGGCGAGTTTCTTTCCAAGGCACAGGGAGTTGAGCATGGTTTGACCTCACAGATTTGGTGAATGCGCGTCGATCTGGTTCAGCCCGCTGGGGGAACAGGCGGTTTAGAGGATAAGTGGATCTTTTGTCTTCCCAAATAATTATTGGGGCCCGCGACTCGTCTGTGATCGACGCTTTTGGAGCTGGGGAAGTTAACGGGCCTAGTCGTTTGAAAAGAGACGGCACCTGTATATGTATCTTGCTGAAGACGGGTTGTCAACGGCTTTTCATCAGGGTCGAGCGTTGCGCACCGCATTGCAGCGGCTGGGCAACCGCACATCGAAAACGACCCGGAATCTATGGCGAAGTTCCGGTGTGAATGATCCATCAAAATCATCCACCAGACGACAATCACCAGACGCTTAACATGGAATTCACAAAGTCGGGCAGGCAGGACCTTTTGCCGTCATCCAGCATTTAAACACGCCGGGGTGCCTATTGCGTGTGGCAGGAGTTTAGTTCGAGTCCACCAATAGAGGTTGGGTTTGGCTCGCGGTTGGCGCGGTGAGTTGGGACGATAAACGCCACAGGCGTGGCGAATTATTTCGTGCAACCAGACACCGCGTATCGCCGCTCTATACAGTCTGTGAACCACGCCTGAAACTACGTGAACCGCGCCTGCCGGGCAGAGCCGATTCCCCGGCCGCAAGAACGGGTTCGAGGTAACGGACAATAGCATCATGCATGGCCTGCTGAAGGCGTGGGCGCGAGCTCGGCCGGGCTGCGGTTAGTTCGTCAAGGATGCCACGGAAGATCATAAGGGCGACTTGCCCGTGATGGGAGGCCTGAGAGCGTGAGAGCGCGGGTAACTCACGCCTGAGCCGCGTGGCGATGAAATCGACGAAAACTTTCCCAAGGGCCTGTTTTTGTTTACGCGCGTCAGCAGAGAGGGGGGCGTCGAGCACGAGGGTGTGGAACTCTGGGCGCTTTCGGTTAAAGCTCAAGCAGAAATCGATTAATTCGCGAATGGATTCAGTGAAGGTCAAGGCGCCTTCGGCGTCGATTGCCCGTTCTGTTTCGGCCATCTCGCGTGCGTACTTTGACGCGAGCTCACTGGCGATGGCCTCCTTATTGGGGAAGAACTGGTATAAGGTTGCCGGAGACACTCCGGCCTCAGAGGCGATGGCGTTTGTAGTGGTCCCGTGGTAGCCAAAGCGGCCAAAGACTGTGGCGGCGGTGCGGAGAAGTTCCTGCCGGCGCTGCTCGCCTCGCGCGTTGCGTTTGCGTTCAGGATCGAAGACCGGCACAGTACGATTTTCGCAGAAGTCAAGCATACAAGCAAAAACTTGCATCCTTTGACAGAATACAAGTATCTACTTGCATATGAGGTGAACCGACATGTTTACGGTCATGGGAATTACAGGGAATGTGGGCGGGGCGGTGGCGGAGAATTTGCTTGCCGCGGGAAAAGCGGTACACGGCGTGGTGCGGGATCCGGAGAAGGCGAGAGCCTGGGCGGAGCGGGGTGTGGAGCTGGTGCAGTCGGCGTATGACGATTCCGAAGGGCTGGCCAAGGGGTTCGTGGGAGCGGAGGGCGTTTTCGCGATGATTCCACCGGACTTTGCGCCCGCTCCGGAACTGCCGGACCAGAAGCGCACGATCGCAGCGATTAGGCAGGCGCTTGAGCAGACGAAGCCAGGAAAGGCCGTGTTTCTTTCGTCGATTGGTTCAGAACAGGCGAGCGGATTGGGGCTGATTACATCAACCTACCTGATGGAACAGGCGACGCGCACTTTGCCGATTCCTGTGGCGTATCTGCGCGCGGGCAGTTTTATGGAGAACTGGCTTGGAGCATTGGACCATGTACGGGCAACGGGCGAGATGCCCTTCTTCTATGGGCCGCTCACGCGCAAATTCCCGCTGGTGGCCTCACAAGACATCGGGCTGGCGGGCGCCAAAGTTTTGCAGGAACGCTGGACGGGAAAGCGTGTGCTTGAGGTGGACGGGCCGGAGGGCGGTACAGATTTGCTCGAAACCGCGGCGGCCTTCGCCAAAGTGCTGGGCCGCGATGTAAAGGCCGTGCAATTACCCGAGGCGGCTTGGCAAAGCGTTCTTGAAGCGATGGGCACGCCTGCTGACCGGACGGGCCTCTATATGGAGATGGTGAGGAGTTTCAACTCCGGCTGGATCCACTTCGGCAATTCGGGTACCGAGAAGTTCCACGGGCCGACGACGATTGAGGCGTTCGCGCAAAGCCTGGTCAAGAGGGGCGTGCTGGCGCAAAGAGGATCGTAATGGAAGAGATCAGCTCGTTTTGAGGAACTCCGGCTGACGGGGTTCCTCTGCGTTTGGTATGTGTTGCAAGCCTGGTGGAATTGGGTCTTCGCTCTCTCGTTTGCGCACTTTTAATGCGATGTACAAAAGCGAAAACCATTTTTGACACGAATGGAATTGCTCAATCGTGAAAATAGAGTCGACTGGAAGCCCCCTGCCACGAATTCAGGATTGACAATCTCATGACAAAGTAGAGATTCGGGTCTGACACTCCGGTGGCGCGAGCTAGATATTGTAAGGCTCATGGAGCCTATGCGATCAATCCTACTCTCCGCATCCCGGCTCGCCGGCTCGCTGTTATTGCTATCAGCGACGCTCTCGGCCTGGACAAACGCAAAAGCACAAGACACGCCTCTCATCTCCGGCAGTGCCGGATTCGTTACGAACACAACAGGAGGCGACACGAGTTACATCCCGGTGTTTGCGCCCCTGGCGGCCTTGCCCCTTGGCCAGCACCTGATGGTGGAATCGCGAGGCGGAGTGCTTGAACTCTTCACTCCGGCAGCGAGTGGCTATAACCATTCTCACTACGCGGCGCTCACTTATCTTCAGGGCAACTACTTTGCAACATCGCACCTTACTGTTGTTGCCGGCAGCTACTTGCTGCCTTTCGGCACCTATAACGAACGGCTCACTCCGACGTGGATCGGCAACTTTCAGGATGAGCCGCTTATGGAATCACTGGGACTGATGAGCGGCGGCATCGGGCTAGGCGGCCAGTTGCGCGGACCGCTGGTCAGCCGCCCGCGATATTCCTTTGACTATGCAGCGTGGTATTCGGCGCGCAGCGCCAACTCGCAGTTCAAGGCGGATCGCTCTTCAGGCGGGCGAGGAAGCTTCTATTTCCCGCAGCAACGGCTGGAGGTCGGCGCATCGTTTGGGCGCCTGATGCAGGGTACGCACGAAAATTTTGCGGGAGCGCACCTGTGGTGGCAAACAAAGGAAGCGGGTTTCCGTTTTAGATCGGAAGTGGCGCGCGGCCAACACGCTTATGGTTACTGGTTCGAAGCCGATGGCCGGCCTTTTGCCTTCGGCAAACTGGATAGCTTTGCGGGGCGTATTGAGCCGGTGTTTCGCATGCAGCAGACATTCCGGATTGACAACGTCGCCAGCGACAGTCTCCCTTCAGTGAATACACAGCGAGCCGACTTTGGGCTAGATTACAACCTGCCGCACAACACGCGCATTCTCACCAGTTACTCGCGGCAATTTGCGTCGACCGGCAATGTGAACATCTGGGAGACCGGAATTGTCTACCGCTTTCTGTTCCCGGTCTGGAAAGGACACAAGCAATGAGATCGAGCATTCTAGCTCTCTGTGCCGCACTAGGAACGGTGGCGGCGGTCGCAGTTCCTTTGATGGCCGTGCAGGATCAACCACACCCGACGGTTTCCGTCCAGTCCAAAGGCGCACCATCGGGTAATTCGAAAAGCCCAGAGGTTAAGGACGAAGGAGAGCGGGTGTTTAAGCAGAACTGCGCACGCTGCCATAACTCCCCGAACGGATTCTCGTCCAGGATCACCGGCACCATTGTGCGTCATATGCGAGTTCGAGCAAACCTCAGCAGTCACGATGAACAAGCGTTGCTCAAATTCTTCAATCAGTAGCCGATTCAACGAAGATTTGACCGGGAACCGTCACGCTGGCGGCGCGGTGTCGCATGAGAAATCGGAACAGAATCGCCAGTGCGGCTTCGAACCCCGCAATGCCGATGAGCACGGGCGTGTAGCTGTAGCGGACCAGTAAAACACCGACCGCCGATGTTGCGCCGGCCGTGACCAGAGAACTGGTGAACATTGTCATTGCCGCGGCGCTGGCGCGATCCTCTTCAGGAACCTCGTTCATGAGCAGCGTATAGAGAGCGGGAGAACTCATCCACTGCGCCGCCGAATAGCCTAAAAAGAAGGCCACGCACCACGCTGGGTTGCCGATGATCACCATCGAGGCCAGCAAGAGCGCGGTGGCAACCTGGGTTGCGAGTATTCCTTTCAGAATGCCTAGTGCGCGCAGCACCAGCGGCGTTGTCAGCCCCGACAGTAATTCGACCAGCCGGCTGAAGGAGAAGATCAATCCCACGCTGGCCAGGGAGAGATGGCGTTCCTTCTCGAGATACACGCCGGAGAAGGTGGTAAAGACCGCCAGCAGGCTCGACCACAGCGCCATACATGGCAGATAACTGCGCAGAAAGGCATTATTGAAAAACGTTCGCGTCCACGTCCGCGCACTTCGCATCAGCGGCTCGCGCGGAGCCAGGGAACGAGTATCTGGAAGGCGCGGCAAAGAAAAAGCACCGCAGACCGCGATGCCGCTGGAGGCGAGCAGAATGATGCGCATCATTTCAACGGAACTAAGGCCGGCGCTCAGAATGCTGTTCGGTTGCGATAAATAACCGGAGACCGCGGCGCCGATGGCGGTGGCGCCGATGCCAACTGAAAAGATGAGGCCCATTGCGGATGCACGGTTGTTTTCTGTCGTCAGCGATGCGGTAACGGGCAAGAAGCAGACCGCCCAGACGGACATGACCAGCCCGGAGGTAAAGGCGAGTCCTATCTGCGCGGGCTCCCACATCCACAGAGCCCGCAAGACGCAGAGCACAGGGGCAATGAGAAAACAGAACCGGAGCAGCGGCCGAGCTCCAATGCGGCGGCTCATTATGCCAATGGGCAAGGTGCCGACGAGCAGCCCCAGAGAAAGGGCGCCATTGATCAGGCCGATTGCGCGCTCGTCAAAATGAAGGTCCAGCAGAAACAGATTGAAGAGAAAGAAGTAGATGCCGAACCCTGCGTCATAAAAGAAGGCGGCGAGGAAAAAGATCCAGAAGTCCATGCCCAGCTTTTGTTCTCGCAGCCACGTAGCGGGCGTGTTCCACATGCGGGCAGCGACGGAGGCCGGATGTGGGAGTTGCTCAGGCATCAATGCCCCTCGCGCACAAGGCGCTCCAGCCGGTCGACGGCCCAGTCCAGGGACTGATAGCGGAGTTCGAGTATGTCGGCGGTCAGCAGCCGTTCGATCTCCGCATATTGTTTGGCCTTGGTTTCGCGGGTTCCAAAAAGGATCTGGCGCATGTAATAGCGCGCCACATCTTCGCGGTATGGGCGAAGGTCTTCATATCCGGGCTCGCGGCGATTGAGAAAGACGATGAAATCGGCATGAGCCGAATACGTTGTGTTCACCGAAGGCATTGAGGCAGTTGGGAGCTCGATGGAAGTTTTGCCCGACATGCGCGGCGTAATCGGCTTGCCTGCAATCTCTGGAAACAGTTCCGCAGCGGATGGCCGAAATCGAACCTGATGGCAGTTGCCGATGACCCGGCGTCCCTCTTCGCCAAACAGAAGATAGCTGGTGTCATCTGCTACAAACTGCCAGCCAGATTGCGCGCAGGCGTACGATAGCGTGGTTTTGCCCGCACCCGAGTCGCCGCACAGTAGTACTCCGCGGCCGTCGATGGCGACGCAGGCTGCATGAATCGGCGTGGTAAGCCGAGTGTGAATATGCAGAGCCGGCGCGCAATCGAGGAAGACCTGACTGAAATAGAGCGGATGTGCGAGAGCAGCCGTGGAGATGACCATGCGGGTTCGCCCGACAGGAAACTGGCCGGTGCAGAAATTGCATTCGTTCGCGACCATGACCATGAGGTTCTGGGTAAACCAGTGGGTGGGCGAAGGAGGACACCTGAGGTCATCGGTCTCGACCACATGGATGTGGGTTTCCATCGGCTCCGTGTCGAATCTCTGCGGCAAGTTACCCCACTTTCTATCGCACTGGCGAAGCACTTCCCGCGAGTTGGTGCGGATCCTGAGTGGGAACCCAAGGGGGTAGTACATTTGCTCGAGAGTGAGTGGCGGAGCGTCTCTGATATACAAATCGAGCGGCGGCAAAGTGGAATCGTCGCAGCGAGCTTCGATTTCAGCAACGGACATGAACTGCGACAACTGAATCTGAGGGAGGGTAGCCGGCATCTTTGCTCTCATTTCAAAAGATGTATCTGACTGCAAACTGGACGATGCGTGGCGCGGTCACAGTGCCTGTAATACGCCCGAAGAGTGGGCTGGCAACGGGATTTATCTGCGTTGGATCTCCATAACCGAGGGTTGTGTTTGGATTGCCGAATTGTGGTGTGTTGGTGAGGTTGAAAAACTCGGTGCGAAAGCGGATGGAGCCGGCTTCAGAAATGGGGAAACTTCGTTCCACGGCCATGTCAACATCGTGCTGTCCAGGTCCACGCACGAAGCCGACTCCGCTATTGCCAAAGTCCTGATCGGCGAGGCTGGTTCCGTTGGGGGCTTCTGGGGCGCGAGTGAATGCAGCGGGATCAAGATAACCATTGATGACACGTGAGAAGAGCGATCCATGCGTTAGGGGCGAAGAACCGGTACGTTGCGCGCGAACCTCGCCGCTCAGCAATCCGTAGACTGAGCCGGCGTTGGTGTCGAACACGCTCAGCGGAATTCCCGATTGGATGGTGCCGATTCCCGAGAGCATCCAGCCTGTCAGGGCCTTCCGTGCCAGTAGAGGTCCGGAGGTCCAGCGGGGCGTCGTCCAGGCGAAGTCGACGACTAGTCTTTGGTCGCGATCGTCGCCCGCAGGCCCATAAGAGGACTTGCGCAGGTCGTGCTGATCGTTAGTCGGCAGCTGCAACTCGTAGATGTCAGTGCCAATTTCTCCATTCACTTCGTCGAGGTTTTTTGACCACGTGTAAGCGGATTCGAATTCGAGTCCATGCTCCATCCGTCGCCGGATGGTCGTTTGTAGCGCGTTATAGTTAGCCACAAAAACCGAATTCGTGTAGAGCGAACCTTCGCTGATGCCCTGATACGGGAGCCTCGCGGTCACATTGCCGATGGAGTTGTCGGTTTCGCCGTTCACCGGGTTGGATGGACTGGCCAGAAGCGCTTGATCGAATTCCGCTTGCCCCGACCGATGTGTCGATCGCGCGCCGACGTACCCAACCTGGAGCAGCCAGTTGCTGCTGAGCGCGTATTGCAGATTGAGGTTGTATTCCTGAGTCATGCCGTCGCGCATCCGCGGATTGGTGGCTTCAATGAACGGTGACGAATATTGCGTGCGCGGCATGAACTGGGGAAATTGCGACGGTGCGGGGATCAGGGGCACAAACGGGCTCTCGAGGGTTGCCGCGCCGTTCGCAGCGCCTTCAACGAACTGCTGCCTCGCAAACGGTGGCTGATCCATGGTCTGCCCGGCCAGGTTTCCGGAATGCCGGTCGTAATATATTCCGTAGCCGCCGCGTAAAACCATCGGTCGCTTTTGGCTGAGTTGCCAGGCGAATCCCAGGCGCGGCGCAGCATCGCCCAGTGGTGTTTTGTAGAGGCCGGGGAATGATGTCTTAACGACGCCCTGAGGAACTATTCCGGAGAAATTCGAAGGCAGTGTGACGCCGACGTAGGTTCCCTGGTTGGAAAGCGGCCCCTGCTGAGCAGTGCTCAGGTCGAAGTTTGCCTGCCTCTCTAAAACGATTACTGATGACGCGACAATCAAGGAGTCGGCATGAGCTTGCAGATTGATCCTGCAATTCGCCGTGTTTGCTATCTTGAGGGGATTAGTCCGGCACCGAGGGACCCGAACCGCGATGGATGAAACCGCGCCCCATCCAACGAGCGCCTTTTGCTCGATCGGTCGGAGACCGCAATGGCCAACCGTCGGCAAATCCCCGCCTTGTTTCTTGTTAATAGCGCTCCACGCGCACGAGATGACTGAAAGTACCGGGACATCCTTTACGTTTTGGACCGGGGACATGGTTTTTGAAGCCCCTTGCGGTGAGAGTGGCTCTGATTGCAGGTTCTCTGCGGGCTTTGCCGGTTTTCAAGCAATTGATAGTCGTCGCAGCAGTCGCGTTAATGTGGGAATTCCCGCAGGGCTTGTGAGATCTACCTCGAGAGATCTACTCAGTGCAGGATTTTTCCACCTTGCCAGGTGGGAGCAGCAGCCTTCGGGCTGCTGAATGTGCTCCCCGCTTACACGACGGCTTCAGCCGTGAGCCATTCCTTCCCAACCGTCGCCGTAGCAGTGTTCTTGCGCAGACACTTCCGCCCCGCTATTCCGCGCTCACTCTTTCCCCACCA
>Ga0206838_10198_pt1 | contig 16591 bp, 14 predicted proteins | sample Alteio_BWOrgCont_26_FD_152879 | JGI IMG/M metagenome (GOLD analysis project Ga0206838, IMG submission 152879) | Enriched cells from forest soil in Barre Woods Harvard Forest LTER site, Petersham, Massachusetts, United States -... | ecosystem: Environmental > Terrestrial > Soil > Temperate forest >...
GATCAAGCTTCTTGAGGAGCGCCTGCGCCTTCGAATAGTCACCGGTCTTGATTGCTTCTTGAAGGGCAGTTGCAGTTTGGAGCGCCAGGGCAGAGCTGCTGACGTCGGTTTTGTCGGCAGCGCGCACATTGCCCTCATCAGCCTTCAACTTGGCCGGATGCTTGAAGAACGCATCGTTAGCAGTCTTCGTCCAGTCGCGGCCGGTAAGACCGGCAATTTGGTTGTTGGCCTCTTCGAGCATCCTCGTAGCGACACCCTGGTCGCCTGTGCTCATGCCGGAAAGAATGCGGGCGCTTCGAGCCTCAGCGCCTTGTGGCGTCTCTGGTTGCGGACGATCTGTCGTCATAATGTAAGTCTCCCAGTTAGAAAAAACGGCGCTTGGATTCAACCCCGACAAGGTCATGGGGTGTTCGCTTGGTTGGGATCAGGAAAAGAGTTGGGAAATCAGAGCATGAGGGTGCCCTGGTCAGCGCTTTGCGGTTGCTTTGCATTCAGGATAGTGCAACATTGTGTTGTAGTTGTGACATTTTTGGCGGCATATTCCCTACACTAGTCTCACCGATGGGACCCTTTTACGTGCCGGAACCGACAATAGTCCCAGTCGATACTTATTGCGCGGTTCCAATTGATGGACGAAAAGCTGAACATGTTAGCGAAAGGCGATGCCACCTGGACATCGGTAGAGTTCGAAATCAGTTCCGAACATGAAGATCTGGCGGGCTGGGTCATGGTTCAATGCGGCGCCACGGGCTGCGAGGTCAAATCACGTCCGGATGGAACCCTGTTCGTCATCGCTATTTTCGACGAAGAGACTCTGAGCAATCAGCAAATCGAGCACATCACCAATGAACTGACGACGTTCGGAATCCTGAGCCGCACCAGCGGCATCAAGACCAGAACAATCGTGCAAGAAGACTGGCTGGAAAAGTGGAAAGAAGGATTCAAACCGTTTGCGATAGGCGATCGATTAGTTGTCTCGCCGCCGTGGGAGAAAGAGAACGCCACTGCAATTCTCGGCGACCGCAAACTTCTGCTTGTAGAGCCAGGTTTAGCATTTGGAACTGGATTGCACGCGACCACGCAATACTGTCTTCGAAATATCGAACTGTTGAACGGCGGCACGCGCGTAATTGACGTCGGCACCGGCAGTGGTATCTTAGCGATCGCCACGGCGATGCTTCATCCAAACTACGAAATTACTGCTATCGACAACGATCCCAACACAATTGATGTAGCCAAAGAGAACTTGCAGCTGAACGCAATGGAAGGCAAAATCAAACTGATGGCTGGTTCGATGGATGATCTATCCGGCGAGATGTTCGACTTCATTTTGTCAAACCTGACTTGCGAAGTGATCGTCTCGTTGCTGCCTCAATATCGGGCTCAAATCAACAAGGGCGGTCGCGTCATCTGCGCTGGAGTGCTCAACGAGAAACAGGCGCTGTTGGAAGATGCGGCAGCGCAGAATGGATTTGCCGTCATTTCCAAAGATGTCAGCGACCCCTGGTGCGGTTCCACCCTGGAGCCTATCTAAAAGAATCCGGACGGTTCTGATTTCGGTTCTGAGATGGGTTCTAAGATGGGTTCTAAGATTAGCTCAGCATCGACGGGACCTGGCAAAACCTAGAGATTGTCGAAATTGTGTTCGAAATTGGATCAGGCGACTAGATTCCCCGACTGAGTCAGCAGGGTAGATTGTAGTAACATACATAGTTCCACCTGAGCGGTTGCTCGGTGGATCACAAACATTATGGAGCAAGAGATGGCTGACAAATCATGCGAGCTGCTTTCGGACAACTGCCGGTTCATTCAACAGATCAGCATGACACCACTTGTGCCGGTCGAGTTGGCACCGGGCCAAGGCTCGATTTGGTGCAAGCTTGATTTTCTCAATCCCAGCGGGTCAACCAAAGATCGCATCGCCAGATACATTCTCGAAAAGCAGTGGCGCCTGGGCCGGCTGCGTAAGGGCGATACTGTAATCGAAGCGTCGAGCGGTTCCACAAGCATTGCCATGGCGCTGGCGTGTGCCCAGATGGGACTGAAATTCATCGCAGTCATGCCGGAGAGCGTCAGCAATGAGCGCGTAATGATCATTCGCAGTTACGGCGGTCAGATCATTCTCACGCCGGCGGCCGACAAAATTTTGGGCTCACTCAAACGAGCCGCCGAAGAGTCAGAACGCACGGGAGCCTTCTATCCACGCCAGTTCGAGAATTTAGACAACGCCGAAGCCCATCGAGTTTCGACCGGACAAGAAATTCTTCGCCAGATTCCTGGTGGTATCGTCCACGGTGTCGTCAGTGGAGTAGGAACGGGCGGAACCATCGTCGGTCTGTTCAATGCCTTCCATGAAGCGGGTTGTCCGGTAACGCCATTTTTCGCTAAACCGATCGAGGGGTTGCAGCACTACGACGTGGAATGCTGCAGCTTCAGCTCGCGCGTGCCCGGTGTGGTCGACGGCATCTCCAAGCTGTTCACCGACTCATCCATGCCAGGGCTGGTCGAAATCAACATCGATCCGGACGTCGCCATAGAAACGACTCGAGCCTTGATTCGTCATGGTTTCCCAGTCGGGCCAAGCTCCGGTCTCAACTTTGCCGCCGCAGTCGAAGCCCTCAAGCGGCTGGGACCCAACGCACATGTAGTGACCGTGTTCCCCGACCGCATGGAACGCTATTTCTCGACCGAGCTTTTCACCTCGTGGAAAGAGAAAGAGATGGAAGCAGCGCGCCCATAGGTTTTTCTGGGTTTCGTCATCCGCCAATACTAAAGAATTGATGACAAAACCAGCTATAGGTCAGCCTCTGACCGTTTCCGAACCAGAGCCGAGTCTTCGGCAACCAGGAACACCGCCGGTTTTCAGCCGTCTTCTCGATCAATTGCCGCCATTTGCTATACTGAAGAGGCAAATGCCCACCGAGTGGCGTTTTTTGAACCCTGAAAACTGAATAGCTAGAGCAGAACTCACAAACAAACCTTACATGGGGGCGTTTAGATTCGACAGGGTTGTCGGGTCGTAGGCTGCAGGTCGGGGTGGCTTAGGTCCCCGTTAACAATCAGAGCAAAACATAGATGCAAATAACATCAAAAACTTCTCCGCCAAGCGCAGCAACATTGCTGTGCTTGCTGCCTAACTTAACTTAGGTTGCGGAACTCTTCAGCAACTTGGCTACCCGTTGCTGCGGGGTCAACCACGGTGGCTGCACTTACGCGACATTAGCGGTTTATAGCGTAAGTTAAGACATAATCGCGATCCCGGGTGGCCGTTCAGGCCACTTCCAGCGGGCCAGCAATGGTAACTGGAGGAATTCTGAACTAAGCCTTGTAGATGCTTATCTCTCTTCTTCCTTGGACGCGAGTGCGATTCTCGCCGCCTCCACCATTTTTATTTTCAAATAGGGCTCAAAGCATTATCGGTGCAGACTTTCGAGCATTCTCAATGCGGAGAATGTGCGCAAGTGTGTCCCTTTTTGTGGCCCGTCAAAATATCTTCGGAAATCACCGTCAGACCGGACGGCAATTTGCAGATAACGAAAAATCGGTTTGTGGAAGTGATAACTTGCATAGCAGCTTGGGCTGGGCCACGTTTGATTACTTGAAATGTATATCTAAATAGGGGCGTATCGCGTATACGCTCGACGAGTCCCATTCCGATATGCACTAGATATGGTGTCAGCCTCTAAGAAAATTGATGGCATGCCAAATTCCCTCAAAGCTGGTCGCTATGCGGCACTTTGTCCGATATTTGTTGGAGAATATTGACTGCGACAATGCATGAAAGCGTGTTTAGTTTCGCGAGCAGCACACCCTTTGACTATATAATAATTAGGTCCGCGAGGTCCGCAATTTGCAGGAGAGTTCATGGTCGAAACATACGAGCAATTGCCTTTCGGCAGCGTAGAATTCGCCGAGAATCCCGAACCGCGTTGTCCTTGTATATTGCTATTGGATGTATCAAGGTCTATGACGGGGCGTCCTATTGAACAGCTAAATGAAGGTCTAAATGTGTTCAAGCGGCAACTGGCGGAAGACAGTCTTGCGATGAAACGCGTGGAAGTTGCAGTCATAACTTTCGGACCTGTAAAAGTCGAAACGGACTTTCAATCGGCCGCAACCTATCGGCCGAAAGCGCTTAAACCAGACGGAGTCACGCCGATCGGTTCAGCTATTGAACGCGCGATTTTTATGCTGCGCGAGCGGAAAGCCCGGTATAAAGCAAACGGCATCTCTTACTACCGCCCTTGGATCTTTCTGATTACCGACGGATCCCCAACCGATTATTGGGAGAACGCGAAAGCGATGATCAAAGAGGGCGAAGAAAAGAAGGAGTTTATGTTCTACGCCGTTGGCGTTGAGTCTGCTGACATGAAAGTGTTGAGCAACTTATCAGTCAGAACCCCGCTCAAACTTAGAGGCCTTGCTTTCAAAGAACTCTTTGCGTGGCTGTCTGCCTCGCTCAGCTCAATCTCACACTCAAATCCTGGAGACACCGTGCCGTTGACTAACCCGGTGGCTCCGGAGGGATGGGCCGTCGTAAGTTGAATGCCACGAGCTGGACTTGGGTTGCAGCGGCAGCGCGCGGCACGGCACATGCGCGCATGGACGCCCGTCTCCAGGACGCATACAAGTGCTGTTTCATAGAAAACAGCGGCAGTCTTTTTGCGATTGTTTCCGATGGTGCAGGCAGTGCCATCAGGGGCGGTGAAGGTGCATCACTGTCGTGCCGAACTTTATCTTCTCTCGTTCGCACGCATTATGAACACAACCGTTTTGCTCCATCGGATGAAACTATCCATTCGTGGATTGACATCGTGAGAGCGCGAATAGACGAAGCAGCACTAAGCCGCGGGCTCAAATCACGAGAATTTGCGACTACGATTGTTTGCGCGCTTTCATATACAGGCGGATCGACGTTCATTCACATTGGCGATGGATGCGCGGTTTACAAAGCTGTGAATTCAGAAGAGTGGGTTTGCGCAAGTTGGCCGCATCACGGCGAATATGCTTCGAGCACCAATTTCATCACTGATCAGCCGGAACCAATTATTCGTATCTCCAGAATAAATGTGCAAATCGATGTCCTCTGCCTGCTCACCGATGGGCTTGAACGGCTTGCTTTGGAGCTCTCCGCCCAGCGTCCGCACCGGCCGTTCTTCGACGGGTTGCTGCGTCCCGTGACCAATAGCAAAATGGTCGGGCGCGACTCAACTTTGTCCCAGCAGCTCGCTAAATATCTCGACAGCAGTCCTATCAATGCGCGTACCGATGACGATAAAGCGCTCATACTGGCGGTGCGCAAATGATGGAGCTTCTAGTCGGGGGACAGGCTGTCAGACTCGGACAACGTATTGGCAAGGGCGGCGAGGGCGAAGTCTACAAAGTTGAAGGGCTTGATTGCGCGGCGAAAGTCTATACGCATAAAGACGACGCAGACAGAGAGCCGAAGATCGCGGCGATGATTCGCTCGCTGTCACAATACAATTCACAATTTGCAGCGTTTCCGTTGGCGATTGCGCACCAAAAAGATGGACGATTCGCTGGTTTTTTAATGAACCTGGTGACCGGACACACAGCGCTCCACGAGCTGTATTCGCCCGCCGCACGGAAGAAGACATTCCCGCATGCCGATTATCGTTTCCTCGTTAGAGCTGCCATAAGTGTCGCGCGCGCAGTTGCGTCGGTGCATGCCTCGAATTGCGTGATCGGCGACCTAAACCATTCCGGAATTTTGATTTCGGATCGCGCAGAAGCAACTCTGATCGACGCGGATAGTTTCCAAATCATTGATGGTTCGCAACATTATCTGTGCCGAGTCGGGGTGCCTGAATACACGCCGCCAGAATTGCAAGGAAAGAAATTAGGGGAAGTTGTCAGAACTGTCGATCATGATGCGTTCGGACTAGCGGTCATCATCTTCCAATTGCTCTGCATGGGACGTCATCCATTCTCCGGCGCTTACTCGTCCGGAGAGATGTTGATCGATAGAGCGATTCGAGAACACCGGTTCGTTTACAGTAAAAAGCGGTCGGTGGGAATGTCGCCGCCACCCGGTTCTGTTGATTTCGGGATGTTTCCGGCTGATGTTCGGGAGTCCTTCGAGGCAGCGTTTAGCCCAAGTGCGAAACGTCCTTCAGCTGAACACTGGGTGCGTGTACTTACCTCACTCGAGAGATCCTTGCTGGGCTGTTCCGCACATGAGTTGCACTTCTTTCCCAATGGTGCCACTGCATGTCCGTGGTGCAAAATGGAAAAGTACCACGGCATGGTGCTTTTCCTTCGCCCTCTGATTAATACCGCCGGTTCAACGCCGGTATTCTTCGATATAAAGGCGGCTTGGGCGGCGATTCAAGCGGTTCCGATTCCGACGCCAAAAGAGCTCGAACCGCAGTTTATCGACGCCGATATACCGGAAGTCAGTCATCACATTCTCAATTGGAGAAAAAACCGCAATTTCAATGCGGTTTTCATGCTGGTTGTAGCCGGAGTGATTGCAGTCATCTTCCTGAAAGAGTGGTTTATTTGGCTTGGTATCGCGGCTCTAGGAGCGCACAAGTTCACTCAACATTTCCCATATACGAAGCAGTGGCGTCAACGGTACGAGAAAGTACAGACACAGCTGGAGCAAAGCAAAGCGGAATGGCGAAAGCACACAGGCGTAGAAGATCTTTTGAGAATTCGCGCGTCACTAGAGAAAGTAAAGGCTGATCTCGAACAATTGCCGGAAGAGATGAAAGCGCGTATTAGCGAGTACATGCAAAATCGGCAGTCGCTGCACCTGCGTGACTACTTGGAACAGTTCCAGATTCAGGAGGCGAAGATCCACGGCATTGGCGCTGCCAAAAAAGCGGCGTTGATCTCGTTCGGTATAGAAACTGCTGCTGATGTCACGCTCGAGAAAGTGTTGCAGGTGAACGGTTTTGGACCGGTGAATTCTCAGCCGTTAGTGAAGTGGCGCGAAGAAATTGAATCTCAGTTTGAATACAGCCCGCATAAGAATCGTGTAGACAGTCAGTTCAGGCAAACGATTGAGGCTGACATCGAAGCTAAGGCTAGATTACTGCGCAACCAACTAAGTAATGGAGCGCGAGTCTTGTCAGACGCAGTTCAAAATTTGAAAAATCGTTCAACGACGCCGGATGCGAAGATGAGCAAATTGCATCGAGAGCGAATTCAGCTCATAGTGGATTTGAGATATTTAAAACAGCGACTGCCGGTCTCGAACGCGGCAGGGATAACGGGAAGACCAACGTGTCCGGAATGCAATACACGCATGATCAGTCGCGTGCTAAAAAGCGGTCCGCACGCTGGAAAACGTTTCTGGGTCTGCAACCGCTATCCCAAATGCAAAGGGCGCAGAGCGCAGAGCGCTTAGGGCAAACCACCGAGATTTAGCTGTACGAAATTAGTGATTACTCTATGCTTTTCTCCTTCTTTGGACGCGAGTGCGCCCCTCTTTCGGTAAGAGAGCGTACGCCTACAATCGGACTCTCCGGAATCCGTCGCTTACGAGGGATCGCTCTGCCGTTTTTAAAGCGATCGCCATCGAATTCGTGCTTATTTCACCGTTGTGCTCTATGATGAATGGCGAATCAAACTGTATGCATTTAGAAAACAAGACAACGAAACCAACATTTCTGGCACCACTTGCGGTGCTGGGCTCAGTCATTTCTCTATGCGTGGGATCATCGTACGCTAAGTCGTTGTTTCCACTGCTTGGGGCGGAGGGTGTCACGACTTATCGGGTTGGCTTTGCGGCGATATTGTTGCTGCTGGTTTGGCGGCCATGGCGCTGGACGTATACGTGGCAAGATGCGCGACGAATTGTGCGGTATGGTTTGATACTGGGCGTGATGAATTTGTGCTTTTACATGGCGATTCGGACGCTGCCGATTGGAATTGCTATTGCAATTGAGTTTACGGGACCGTTGGCGCTGGCGATGATAAGCTCGCGACGAGCGATAGATTTCGTTTGGATTGGGTGCGCTGTTGCAGGACTATTGCTGTTGCTCCCACTCCACCAAAGCATGAATGCTCTGGACCCGACCGGACTGGCGTTTGTATCGGTAGCAGCCGTTTGCTGGGCTCTATATATCATTTCTGGAAAACGAGCAGCATCTGTTCATTCAGGGGCGGTGTCTTCGTTGGGACTTGCGACCGCCTCCTTTATCGTCGTACCATTTGGAATTGCCAGAGCCGGCTCCGCCCTCTTGAGTCCACAGTTAGCGATGCTGGGACTGGCGGTGGCAGTCCTTTCAAGCGCAATTCCATACTCACTGGAGTTGTACGCAATGAAAAAGCTGCCAAAACAGACATTCGGGATTCTGCTGAGCATCGAACCTGCCATTGGCGCAATTTCAGGTTGGCTAATCCTAGGCGAAAAGCTCTCTACAACGCAGTTATTGGCAATTGCCTGCATAGTGGTTGCCTCAGTGGGAAGCACCGCCTCAATCAAACGCGACGACGTTCCCCAGATAGCAGAAGCAGACCCTGTAGCACCATAAGTCAAAGCTTTCTAGATACTGGGCAGCGAATTAAACCTTTCATTCAGGCTTCGAGTAGGGAAAACAACATGCAGTTGCGTAATTAACTGTTGGGGCATGGACAGCTCAGGTATATCCTGGCGAAGGTGCTTAGTCGCCACAAGAATAGGAGGTTTAGCTATGGCTGGTGATTGTGACATTCCCTCGATTGTGAAGGAATTGGATGCCGGCAACGGAAGCGAGCTCTCATGGATGGATGTTTGCTGGGACCGAGCGGTGCGGGCCAACCCAAAATTCGATGCGCTCACCAAAGGCTCATCCGATCCGAAAGACATGACCGATGAAAATCAGAGAAAACTCCTCGGAGAAGTCGTTCATGAAAAAGGAGACTGGCTGGAGTCTATTAAAGACCTGCAATCGCGCGACGCTTTATGCAAACTCGAGACCAAAAATGTAATTTTCCACGGGAGATCGGAAGTCTTCGTGGCAACAGACGTAAGCGGTCCCAAATGCAAGAAATAGTGAGTTTATTTCACAACGCCTATAAGGGGCGATGAGACGCGAGACTTGGGTGTGGATAACAACATGCAAGTTCTTTACTAAGCCTTGGGCAATTTGCAGGACGGATGTACTCTGGCGGGGTAACTTCGTTGCCCACGAAAGCAGGAGGTCTAGCAATGGCTGGCGATTGCGACATATCCACGATTGCGAAAGAACTGGACTCCGGCAATGGAAACGAACTCTCGTGGATAAACCTTTGTTGGGGACAAAAGGTGCGGGCCGATCACAAATATGATCCACTCACCAGAGGTTCATACGATCCGAAAGACATGACTGATGAAAATCTCGGTCGGCTCGTCGGAGAAGCTGTCAAAGAGAAAGGAGACTGGCTTCAATCCATTAAAGCCCTGCAATCACCAGGCGCCCTGTGCACACTCGAAATCAAAAACGTTCCGCTGCTTCCCGGACGCCCAGAGACAATCGTAGACGCAGAAGTCAATGGTCCTCATTGCAAGAAATAGTCAGTCTCTTTCCCACCAGTGGAACCAATTATTCATCATCCCGCAATTGCGATAGGCGAGTTGAACCGCACTGACATTGGCCAAAAGAGCGGTTGATAAGATGAGCGAAGCTCGCTGCGAGATAGTATATTTCGTTGGTCAACCGTGAATCTTGATTTCATCTTTACGCGCCCAATTGATAAAACGGTAAGACTGAACTCGCGTCTATCCACGTAAACAGATAGTCAACAGCCAACCAAAGGAGCTTGTGATGGCAAAAACTCTCTCGCTAAAACACGGAATTACATTGTCTCTCTTAGCATCGCTAATAAGCTGCGGTGCTGGTGCTGCGCATTCGACGAAAAGAACCTGCTATGCAGAAACGAAAGGCAACGCATCGGCGGTATGGCACCCCCTGCACGGAGGCCGTACACAAACAGTTTTGCTGCATGCCGAATTAATAGACGGCGAAACCCAGAGAGCCGCGGTCGTAGGAGAACTCAAACCAGCTGCACAGGTAAAGTACATAGAGTTTAATCTCGAAGATATCCACGGTAAGCGTCCAGTACTCAGAGTCGAGTACAGTACTGCCAAGGACCATACAGTACGTTACCTTACACGGGAGCTAAGCAAATCAGGAAGCGTGAGTGTCTGGCTGCAGAACGAAGACGGACAATCTCCTTTCGTTCACAGATTTGCAGTGGTAGCCGTTCCGCACAAAGATGATGATATTGCAGAAGCGTCAGTGTGGAATGTAACGGTCGATGGGCAGAGTTTCGGACAAAATCTGGACACAGCAAATGGTGATCACGATGAGCTATTGAACGTGAACTAAACGGCTCGACAAAGCCACCGATATTTCGGAGTAGGTACTTACCATTGGGTTGGGAAAACTTGTGGTTGTTATGAAATAACCTTTCTATTGCTGGTGCCTAAGTATCCCAATTATTCGTGTTGCCAGGGTCGTTAGTTAGACCCGCAGGAGAGTACAGTTCTGGCCAACCGCCGGTTGGATTGGAGCTGGAAATTACAACTTGTGGCTTAACATCCGAATTGTTGTACATCCATGTTCCGGTCGGAGTAATTCCTCCTTCTGCAGAGTTCGCGTACGGAGTTACGCTTTGGGTGACCAAATTGCCAATCATCTGTACGTTCGTAGAACCGTCAGTACCGAAACCAGCCTCTGATTGCCCTGTCGCGAAGTTGCCTGCTATTGTGACGTTGCTGGACAATTCTGCATTTATCGCCGAATCAGGTGGGTGCGAACCGTCGCTTGTCGTGTACGAACCGGTGATGGAGTTGCCATAGATAAGCGTGGCTGCGTTATTGCTTCCGTCGTTAAAGCTGTAGGAACTGATAATGTCCTGACCGGACAGTGCTGAATTAGTGGATGCGTCATTGATGGTATTGTGGCTGATATCATTGTGTCCATTCGCAACTGCGGCTGTGGCTGCGGCTCCTGCGCCAGCGAATTGAATAGCGCTCGCCGCCGGCCATGGTCCGTTGATTTTTGAAATATCGTTGTACGTCACCGCTATATTGGTCGGTTCGACATTATTCGCCTGGAGCACATTCACACCAGATCCAATATCCGAAAATGTATTAGCCGTAATCGCGACATTGTTACTGCCACCAGTGATCGTTACCGCACCACCCTCAATGCCACTGAATACGGAATTGCGAACAGTCAAATTGGAAACGCCGTTTAACACCAGCGGAGGAACCTGCTGCCCATTTCCGTCGAATACATAAGAGCCATCAGAATTTTGTGTGAGATTGCCATACTGCGCAAGCGATGACAGATCACCATTTCCATTAATGACTACGGGATTCAATCCTGAAGTCAAATTCTCAGGCAGTGCGGGTGCTTGATTCATATCGCCGACATTCATCGAACTGGCGTCAGTGGGCAAGCTGTTTATCGCCTGCACAGCAGCGGAATCGGCCGCGTAGATGCTGGCCGGATTCGAATCAGGCGCTGCAGAAGATACCGGAGTAGAGTTGTTGTCTGTCGCTGGAGCGGTATTCGAAGTCGGCACGGTGTCTGTCGCTGGAGCGGTATTCGAAGCCGGCACGGTGTCTGTCGCTGGAGCGGCATTCGAAGCCGGCACGGTGTCTGTTCCCGGAACTGTATTCGAAGCTGGCACGGTGTCTATTGCTGGAACCGTATTCGAAGCCGGCACGGTGTCTGTCCCCGGTTGTCCCCTCTTCGCTTCACCGCCGGCATGTTGTGTAGCGGAATCTTCTCCGCCTCTGCCATGATGCTCCTTTGCGTTCAGAGAACGATGCTCGTCACGTCGGCTCTCCGGTTCCTTCTCCTGAAGTGAAAATTCATGAGGTCCCAATCCCTTCAAGGGATTGTTTTGACCAAAATCCAACTCGTTTTCAGAGTGTTCATCGGACTTCCCGCTCCCACCCTTAACCTGACTAGGTCCTGAAGCCTTATCGTCTCGGAGCAAATCAACAAAATCCATTTGTGGATTTCTGAAACTACTTCCTTCTGTCCGCGAAGAAGTGTTGTCGCCAGAGCGCCAGCTCTGTGATTCAGCATAAACCATATAATTAAACCTCCATCCGCTGTTGAAACGGAATTCGATGGAGCTAGTAAGAAAGGGAAAGGAGAGAACTAGTTTTGGTAATGGACTCTATAACGAAGCAAAAGACAAACTCTCTGGCTCACTAGCCCTCGTAATGAAAAACGTCTGAGTAACCCGAAGCTCATGCCACATGGGATTTATCGAAAACATCGAGGTTTCGCCAAGGAATCTGCACACTATTTTGCGGGCTCGCACCCAATAGAATTTGGTACCCTTCGTTCCGATCCGGATCAGAGCGCTTTCGCTTGTACCGGCTTTCTTTACTTCGCCAACATCAGATTGATGCAGGGACTGCGCACTTTTACTAAATAGGGGCGGGGGTTGTTTACAAGTTGCATCAAGGTATTGTTTCGCCGGCGAAGCAGTCGCTTGTCGGCTTCCGAATGGGCATGCATATTCATACTTTGGCTGATGCATCAAAGGTTGATGCATTTGCAAGGTGATTGTCATCTCACTGCCTCTGAAAAATCGGGGAGTCGCTTGTGCCCAAGAATGAAGGTGCATACGTTAATTTGAGGTGAATGCCATTCGGGCCTAGCGCTGGTATGATTGCAGAGGTATTCAGAGTTCGGTCAACCTTTCAATTCACATGCCAAAAATTCTGATTGTCGACGATGACGTTGAACTTGCCGCAACGATTGAACTGGTACTGCGCGACGAATTTACGACAGAGAAAGTTTATAACGGCGCTGATGCTCGCCAGATGCTCCAAGGCTTTAAATTTGACTTGATCATTCTCGACTGGCTGCTGCCGGATGTTAGTGGACTAGACATCTGCCGAGAGTTTCGAAAAGGTGGTGGAGAAACACCAATTATATTTCTAACGGGACGAAACACTTATCCTGACAAAGAGCTGGGTTTCGACTCCGGAGCAGATGAATACATAACCAAGCCTTTTGACAATCGAGAGCTGCTGCTGCGTATTCGAGCGATGTTGCGCAGACCCGCGCACCTGGCGGCAGAAATTCCGATGATTAACGGAGTCACCCTCGACAGAAAAGCTAAAAGACTAGCTGCTGGCGAAAACAGCGCCCAACTTTCAGCCACCGAGTTTGCAATTGTCGAATTTCTGTTCAAGAATGCAGGCACCTACTTCACGGCCAACGAACTATTCGAATCGCTCTGGCCAACAGATACGGAAACAACAAGCGAAGTCATTAGAGTGCATATCAAGGTTCTCCGCCGAAAGCTCGAACTATTAGGTTGCTCAGATTTGATAAAGACAGTTCGCGGCGCCGGATACATAGTCGAGCGAACTCAATAGAACCTGGAGGATGGCTGAGCCTTGAAACTTCGCATATTGCACAAAGGCTTGCTCCTCATCTGCTTTCCCCTTCTAATGCAGCTACTGTTTTTCGCTCAGCTGTTTAATCTGCTGAGCCAGAGCGAGAAAATTGAACGAGAAGAGGAAAATCGAGTCGAATGCGTCAGGCTAATGGATTCAATTGTGATGGAGTTTGGCAGTAGCTGGACTGCCCTGGTCTGCACTATGCTCGGCAGTCAGGGATATGAACTTCAGCCCGAGACCTATAGACTTCGCATGAATGCCTTGTTAACAAGACTAGAAACAGCATTGGAAAGCAGAGACTCATTTGAAGGCAATGAATCTCTAGAGAGCAGAATGGCAATCATGAGAGACACTCGGCGACTGGCATACGAAAACTATTTATTGTTTCAAGACATGCATAACACCATTGAAAAAGAGGCACCGGGCGACTCATTTTCACAAGCTGTCAGCCTGGGAAAACTAAAGCCAAGGTATCTGCATTTCTTCGACAAGTTGACCGCATTAAAGCGAACGGTTCAGCACGAAGTAGTCGACATGACTGAAATCTGGAAAGGCAAGGAGCGTAAGCAAGCCGAGCTGAAGCGACAAATTGCCATAGCCATCATCGCAGATTTCAGCCTCACAGCTCTATTTATCGTCGCGTTCCTTTTGAACATTACAAATCGTCTGAAGGTTCTTGTTGCCAACGCTTCTCTTCTGCCCACCGATGAAAAGCTTAACAATCACGTCACCGGCAGCGATGAACTCGCCATGCTCGACGCGGTGCTTCACGATGCTTCGATTGAATTGCGCATAGCCAAAGAACATCGCAAGTCACTGATGGAAATGGTGGCACATGATTTGCGATCGCCGCTCAGCTCCGCCAAATCTACTGTAGATATTTTGCTCAACCGAAGCGCAGATATGCCGGCAGAAGATTCTCAAGCGCTCCTTTCAAGATTGAGGAGGAGTCTTGCACGGCTTATCAGCCTCGTCGAAGATTTGCTTACAATCGAACGATTGGAGTCGGGTAAGCTCGATCTCGATCTTTCCAATTTTAAGGTTCAGAATCTGATTGATGAATGCTTCGAGAGCCTTGCAGCAACCGCTAACGCTCATAACATTACTCTAGTCAAAGAGGGAGCAGATCTAGACCTGATAGCGGACGAACAGCGCATTCAACAAGTAATCATGAATCTACTGTCGAACGCAATCAAATACTCGCCCGACAACTCCACAGTCAAACTTACGGTTGAATCGGAGAAAAACAACATCAAAGTATCAATATCAGATCAGGGCGCGGGCATTTCCAAGGAAGACCGGAAGATGCTCTTTCAAAAATTCGTCCAGAGCGAAGGCGCGGATCAAAAGGAAGGTTTTGGTCTCGGGCTCGCCATATGCAAGCTCATCATCGAACAACACCATGGAAGAATCGGAGTCACCTCCGAACCAGGCAACGGCTCAACATTCTTTTTTACGTTGCCGAACGATTCGGACGACGAAGTCGATTGAATAAAGAAACGGGCCTTGCTCAGATGAACAACGCCCGTTTCTTTTACTTAGCGAATTGAATCTAGATTCAGCCCGCACCTTCCCAGCTTCTCAGCCAGGGGAACGTCAGCCAGTGGAACTGGCGGCGATAGTCGTAATAGCCATAGGCCTGTTCCTGCTCATTCCAGTAAGCGTTGTAGTTGAAGGTTTCAAGCTTGTAGCCGGAGATCTGTCCCGTGAAGCTGTACTGAGGTACGCTCTCTTGCACTGTTACCGTGATAGGGGCACGGTATCCGGCGGGCAGATAATTGACGTAGCCCTGACCTGGTGCCCAGAACTGTCCGGATGCCACGTTGAACACGTAGCCGGTTGGGCAGTACCCGCTCTGAGCGAAGTAGTTCCACGGGTACGTCTGACCGTCGTATGAATATCCGTTGTAATAGCCTTGATACGGAATCCAGTCAGCATCCGAGTTCATGCCCCACGGCAACATTTCGGCCGCCATCATCCACCAGGGCAAAGAGCCGCCCCAGCCGTTGGACCAGCTTGGACCATAACCCCAGCCACCATCGCCACCTTGCCACCAGTAGTTGTTCCAGTTCGAATTGTTGAACCAACCCGGTGAATAAGGTGGGAGCTGCCACGGCCAGGACCCGCGGTTGAGCACAGCGTTTTGATAGTTGGCGGCAGCTGCGGCTGCAAAATTGGCGTTGGCGGCAGCAAATTGAGAGTGTGCATACTGGGCGTTGAGGAACGAGTTCGTACCACCTCTGCGGAGGTAGCCGCCTGGATCGAAGGAGCCGGCTACGCCGCTTCGGGCATCACCTGCTCGGGGAATGTCTCTAGCACCACCGCGATACTGAAGGGAACCGGCAGCTCGAGACGAGAATCGTGACGATTCATTGGCATTCACTAATCGAGGATTGCTGCCCGAACGCGGACCTTCGAAACCACGTGCTCCTTGTCCGGCACCGCCTCGCGATCCCTGGGAGGCGGACTCCCCGTTCCTTCCTTCTATACCTCTGTTGCCTTCAGCACCGCGATTACCCTCCAAAGCTCGATTGCCTTCTGTACCGCGATTGCCCTCCATAGCTCGATTGCCCTCGATGCCGCGGTTCGGCTCGGCGCCTCGATTTCCTTCCGCTCCCCTGTTGCCGAGTTCACGCCCCAGCATTCCAGCTGCAGCGCCGGCACCGAGAACCTTAGCCCCGGTCGCAAACGCATTGGAACGAGTACCTTCAGACCTGGCTGCTTGCGGCGACATAAAATTAGAACGCTCTTGCGGACTCATGCGCGACAGAGTCTGAGCTCGCTCGCCTGGAGTCATTTTGTACATAGCTTCAGCTTGCTGCGCTGGAGCCAATCGTTGCATAGTGCTGGCACGCTCTTGCGGCGCCATGCGCTCGATAGCGGAATCACGCTGCTGGGGTGCCATTCGTCCGACTGCAGACGGAGACACATTCGGTCTCACTGCACCGCCGCCTGCAACTCCCGGCACATTCATCCCTAGCATTCGGCGCGGTTGGTCTCCGAATTTCGACGATTGTCCGCGCTCAGCTTCCGACGGACGAGACTCGGAGGCAGTTCGTGACTCTCGCGGTCCATTAGATAAAGATCGTTCGGAACTTCTCGATTCACCACCTCTTGCCGCTTCACTGCGAGACGATTCGTTTCTCGGCGCTTCGGCTCGGAACGACTCGCTTCTTCCGGGAGCGCGAGACTCACGCGGAGCTTCGGCTCTAGATGATTCCA
>Ga0206838_10201_pt1 | contig 16333 bp, 12 predicted proteins | sample Alteio_BWOrgCont_26_FD_152879 | JGI IMG/M metagenome (GOLD analysis project Ga0206838, IMG submission 152879) | Enriched cells from forest soil in Barre Woods Harvard Forest LTER site, Petersham, Massachusetts, United States -... | ecosystem: Environmental > Terrestrial > Soil > Temperate forest >...
GCTAGCGGCGGTACCTTTAGCGCAAACAATTACAGCATCAGCTACGTCAATGGCAACCTCACGATTGCTCCGGCGGCACTCACCATCACTGCCAATGATCAAGGCAAAACCTACGGCCAGAATTTAGCCACGAGCAGCAACTTATTCACACCGACCGGTTTACAAAACGGTGAAACCGTGGGCAGCGTCACTTTAAACAGTGCTGGTGCAATCGCAACGGCTGCGGTCAGCGGCAGCCCCTACACCCTCACACCATCCGCGGCGACCGGCGGCAATTTTAGCGCGAGCAATTACACCATTAGTTACGTCAATGGCACCCTCACCATTGCCCCGGCGGCACTCACCCTCACTGCCAATGATCAAGCCAAGACCTACGGCCAGAATTTAGCCCTGGGCAATAGCTTATTCACACCGACCGGTTTACAAAACGGTGAAACCGTGGGTAGCGTCACCTTAAACAGCACGGGCGCAATCGCAACGGCTGCAGTCAGCGGCAGCCCCTATGCCATCACCCCTTCTGCGGCCACCGGTGGCAGCTTTAATGCGAGCAATTACACTATTAGCTACGTCAATGGCAATCTCACCATTGCCCCGGCAGCACTCATCCTCACCGCCAATGATCAAGCCAAGACCTATGGCCAGAATTTAGCCCTGGGCAATAGCTTATTCACACCGACCGGTTTACAAAACGGTGAAACCGTGGGTAGCGTCACCTTAAACAGCACGGGCGCAATCGCAACGGCTGCAGTCAGCGGCAGCCCCTATGCCATCACCCCTTCTGCGGCCACCGGTGGCAGCTTTAATGCGAGCAATTACACTATTAGCTACGTCAATGGCAACCTCACCATTGCCCCAGCGGCACTCACCCTCACCGCCAATGATCAAGCCAAGACCTACGGCCAGAATTTAGTCCTGGGCAATAGCTTATTCACACCGAGCGGTTTACAAAACGGTGAAACCGTAGGTAGCGTCACCTTAAGCAGCGCGGGTGCAACCGCAACGGCTGCTGTCAGCGGCAGCCCCTATGCCATCACCCCTTCTGCGGCGAGCGGCGGTACCTTTAGCGCGAATAATTACACCATTAGCTACGTCAATGGTAACCTCACGATTGCCCCAGCGGCACTCACCATCACTGCCAATGATCAAGGCAAAACTTACGGCCAGAATCTAGCCACGAGCAGCAACTTATTCACACCGAGCGGCCTACAAAACGGTGAAACCGTGGGCAGCGTCACTTTAAGCAGTGCGGGTGCAATCGCAACGGCTTCCGTCAGCGGCAGTCCCTACACCCTCACACCGTCCGCGGCAACCGGCGGCAGCTTTAGCGCGAGCAACTACAGCATTAGCTACGTCAATGGCAACCTCACCATCAGCCCAGCAGCACTGGCCATCACCGCCAATGATCAAAGCAAAACGGAAGGCCAGAATTTAGTCCTGGGCAACACCTTGTTTACACCTACCGGCCTGCAGAATGGTGAAACCGTTGGCAGCGTGACCTTGAACAGCACAGGCGCAAGCGCAGCAGCCTCTAGCAGCAACAGTCCCTATGCGATAGTCCCTTCGAATGCAACCGGCGGCACGTTTAACCCTAGTAATTATACAATTAGCTATGTGAATGGTATTTTAACGGTGAGCGCGGCATCCTCCGCTCCCACGAATCCCGCCTCTACTGCAACCAATCCGAATTTATCCAGAACTAACTATGCTTATGGAACAGATGCATCTGGCAATGAGGTCAATGTGACCATCCTCTCTCATTCCAATACCGCCGCGCTGAGTGTCGCTGAAAGAGCGACCACAGCGGGGCCTAACCTACCCGTAGGTAATATCCTTACAAGTATGCTAGGAAGTACAAATCGAATTAGCACATTCGCAGCACTCACGAAGGCAGAAATCAGCCAGAGCACAGCTGATTTATCTGGCCACACCAAGCAACCGGGCGATTTAGGGCTTGCCTTCCTCAGTTTAACGATGCTCGCCTTAAAAATGAAAGTCAGAATCATAGCAGCCCACGCTTTATCCTTTAAAATGCGCACCGCACTCAACACCATTGTTGGTTTTGCGGGTTTCTTACAGAGCCAACGTTCTTCTGTTACAGACACACAGAATACCTATTTAGGAGAAATCTTATCGGGTTCTCAACGAATTGACAAAGAAATTGGCAGAGTAGAATCGCAACAGATGAGTTTGCCCGATAAGAAGATGGTTTTTAATTTACGCACCGCTTTAATGAATATTATTGGTTATACGCAGATTCTGCAGCATCTTCCGGGCCACCAACAAATGAATCACCAGCAAAGAGAGCTTCTGGATGAAATGACCACGGGCTCCAAGACAATAATGGACTTGTGTTAACAAAAACCTTCGGCTCTTTCGTTTTTAACAGGAATCATCTCTCTGTAAAAAGTCCCCACTTCGCATCTGAACCTTATTTAAACAAATTTGCATCGCTTCATATAAAGCTGTTATAGTGATTCAATGTTTCTCACTACTTATAATAAATATGCCATTGCGCTAATCGTCTTGCTTGGCTTGGTATTTCCTGTGGCGCATGCAGCGCCTACTCCCACGACCATCGAAAATGTAATCAACGCCTTTGATGCAGGACAAACACAACAGCGACTCCCTGCTTCTAATCTGTCAACAATGCCAGCACTCACCTCAAAGCCTGCCATAAAAAAGCCTCCTGCTCCCTCAACCGTTTTCCCACAAGGGGAGAAGATTCACATCAAACTAAAAAAAGTCATTTTTAAGGGCAATACCGTATTTACGAAAAAAGACTTCTATCCTATTTTTGCTAACTCGATTAACAAAACCATTTCTTTAAATCAATTGCAAAGCCTCGTTGAGCAAGTGACGAATAAATACCGACAGAGTGGTTATATACTTTCGCGCGCTTATCTTCCTCCACAAGAGATTAAAGAGGGTGTGGTCCACGTAGAAATCATCGAAGGTTATATTAGTCAGATACATATTAAAGGAAAGACCGGTATCGCCCACGTTTTTATAAAAAAATACAGTGAGGCCATTTTAAAATCCCGACCTTTAAATAACGCTGTTCTCGAGCATAGCTTACTGCTTGCCAATGATCTTCCCGGCATCAATGTAAAAGCGGTGATTACACCCTCTACAAAAATACCCGATAGCGCAGATCTCACTCTCTATACGAGCCGTAAAATAGTGAATGCCTATGCTGCTTACGACAACTATGGGACACGCTATTTAGGCCCTCAGGAAATTTCCTATGGCGTCTCCTTTAACTCCATACTTTTACCTGGAGACAGTAATGCCTTCCACTTTATGACAACCAGCCGTCATAAAGAGGTTCAATATGCAGAGTTTGTGCATACACAGCCTCTCGGCGCGAAGGGCTTGAATTGGGCTTTGGGTGCCAATTATACGGAAACACGCCCCGGTTTTGTGCTAACACCTGCCGAGGTGGTTAGCCGTAGCACCTCCTTCTATAGCAACTTTACTTATCCGCTCATTCGTTCGCGAACCCAAAATTTGAATCTGAATGGCCAAGCGAATTATCAAAATGTGGATTCCACTATTTTAGGCTTCCCCTTTTATCAGGACCGTTTTCGCACGCTTGGAGTCGGCGGTGACTATGCAACCACTGACCGATGGCGGGGCTACGATACGCTTTCCTTGAACGTGATGCATGGGTTTACTATTTGGGGTGCAAACCCCCACTTTTATCAATCCCGCCCGAAAGGGCAGCCCTGTTTTACTTTATCCACGTTCACCGCCTCACGCGTACAGCCGTTGTCCACACACTTCTCATTTTATGCTGCTGCAGAAGGCCAATATTCCTGGAATGTTTTGCTGGCAACAGAGCAGTTTGGTTATGGCGGCCCTAACTTTGGCCGGGGTTACGATCCCTATGCCATCTCAGGAGATCGTGGCATGGCGGGTAAAATGGAGTTACGTTTTCAACTCGACCCCGAGTTCCGTTTTTTAGAGACAATTCAATTTTACGTTTTTTACGATGGCGGCATGATTTGGAATATCGATAGCTTCGATCTGCCAGGAAGACAGGATGCCACTTCAGCGGGCGGCGGTACTCGCATTCATTTCATGAATAACCTCGATGGTGAGTTTTTTATTGGCAAACCCCTGACGATGCCGGTTGCAGCACTTCTTGCAATACCTGCGAACGGCAATCAAGCCCGCGCTTTTTTCCAACTGGTGGCACGCGTCTAAGGAAGAAAGAGCCATCGATTCACATCGAATAACCAGCTCAATCCGCACATATGGTCAATTTATAAACATATGTATTTACTATTTTTCAAATAAATGTTATTAATGAGTTATCTAGACAGAAGTTTAAGCTAGGGCCTAGCAAGTTTTCAGAAGGAAAGAAAACAGTGCTAAAAAGGATATGGAGTTGTATTGTTCTATCTCTAGTTGGCCTGCCCATCGCCCATGCGCTTACCCTAGAACAAACTGTTCGTGCCACCCTTCAAAATAATCCGGATATCCTCATCTCTCAAAAAGACCATCGCGCGGTGCAGGAGGCGCTCAAGGAAGCACAGGCGGCTTATCTGCCGAAACTCAAAGTCAACCTGGGATATGGTATTGAAAGCGATCGTAACGTCAATACGCAAATCTTACCGGACCCCAGTCCCACAATGGCTCCTCGTGAAGCGACGGTGACATTGGACCAAATGATCTTTGACGGTTTTGCCACCAAATGGGATGTCGAGAGAAACACTGCCCGCGTCAGTTCTGCTGGCTATAAAATGCTTTCAACCATTGAGGACACTGTGCAACGCAATGTGGAAGTCTATATTGGCGTTCTCCGTGAACGAGATTTGGAGACCTTAACACAGCAAAACTTAAAATTTCATGAATCAATTTATAAGATGATTGAATTACGAGCCAAAAGCGGTGTGACACGGAGGGCGGATTTATTTCAGGCCCAGGGTCGCCTCTCACTAGCCCGTTCCAACGTGCTTGCTGAAATCAGCAATGTGAAAGATGCCCAGGCAAATTTTTATCGCACCATTGGCCTTGCACCGGAGAATTTGAGTGCCCCTTCGCATCCCAGTCAAAAATACCTTCCATCGTCGCTGCAGGAAGCCATTAGTATTTCTCTTAAAAACAACCCGGTGATTAAAACAGCCGATGCGGATATCAATGCTGCGGTGGCACAGCATAATTTTGCCTATGCCGGCAATTATCCTCGCTTCGACCTAGAATTGAGCGCCAATCGCGACCGCAACACATCCGGTGTGCGTGGTGCGAGCTTCGAACAGTATGCCAAGCTGCGCATGACTTATAATCTCTACAATGGTGGCGCGGATATCAGCAAGCAGCAGGAAACAGCCTTTCAAGAACAACAGGCCAAGGATATCCGCCAACGGGCCATTCGTCAGCTCGTTGAAGCCGTTAAACTAACCTGGGATTCTTTAACCACCGCGCGTCAACAGCTTGCCTGGCTCAAGGCCCACCAAACCCAGGCCGAGGAAACGGTAAAAGCCTATGCGCAAGAATATCGCATTGGTCAGCGTACCCTTTTGGATTTGCTCGACAGCCAAAATGAACTCTTTTCAGCGAGACGCGCCTATATCCAAGGACGTTACGAAGTCATGCTTGCGGAATACCGTATTTTAAGAGACATGGGACTCAACATCGCCGCCCTGAATTTAGCCAAGGACTTGGTGCTCCCCATCTCACCCTAAAAAGCGAGCCTTCTCCCCTGTCATCCCGACTAAAAACATGTCGGGATGACAACAAAGAGGGCAGTTTAAAAGTAAAGTGACTCTGTCACCCTCGCCCCTGCATTAGCCAACATGAAACTTCAACCACATATAGCTTTTCTTATAACGTCTAGCCGATTTCAATTTCAATGGAACAGCAGCCTGCTTTTTTATTTTTGGCAAAATGTCAAATACGCTTTGGGTTCCTACTTCTCCATCTGCAACAGGTGCAATAATCAGACTCAATTCATCAAGAAGTCCAGCATTCAAGAAAAATCCATTCGTCGTTCCACCACCTTGCACCATTAAACGTTTAATACCAAACAGCTTATTCAGTTTTTTAAGCGCTATGCTTAAGTTAATTTTAGACTTCCCTGCAAAAATATAGGACACCTGGCTCGCACGCAATTGACGAAGATAGGTAAGACTGACTTTTTCTGTCAAGACTTCAATCACATGCTCAGTATCGACATGACCGACATCCCACTGCAATTTTCCAGAAGGATCGATCACAATTGCATACGTTTTTTGATCATGCTCAGCAACAAAATCTGTTTTCATAAGCTTTTGAGACAGCGGGAGTGTGTGCTTTCCCTGGGGGTTTTTACTAGCATACCCCTGCATAGTTTTACGGCCGACAATCCACCCATCTGCTTTAATCAAGGCGGCAGATGATTCAAATGTTTCATGCCCATCGATAGGCCAACGGCGATCGAGGGTCTTGCCATCAACTGTGGTGATCATGTGGCAAATAAGATATGGCTTCATATTGGATAACTCTTCGTGAGGCTAATAAAAAAGAGGCAAGGAGGACCGGTAGCGACTTCGCTTAGATCCCTTGTGAAGACTAACCTCAGAGTCTGAAGGATCGACGCATAAATTATACCTGGGTTAACGCACCCTGTTGTCATCCCGACTAAAAGCCTGTCGGGATGACAATGAAAGTAATATTTTTAAATCAATTGATGCGTCGATCCCTCAGCCTCAGGGTCCAGTATCAACCCTTCGCCTTCCCACCGATTATTATCTGCCCGCTGGCTTTGGCGTGCTGCTGCTAGGAGCTTTCTCCTTGTTATCCGCTAACCGAGCAAGCCGGGCTCGCCTCGCATTTTCATAAACCCGGGTTGAATGGTCGCTGAGGAAATGCTGAACGAGGGCACGCTCCTTCTGCGCTTCCTTACTGTGTTTAATTTTGGCTACATCATGCTTTTTGAAAAAATTAAAACGCGAAGCAGATCGACGACCAGGCTTATTACTCAGATCCAAAGCGGTATTGATCTCAGGACCATGGAGTTTCCTCTCGTACTCCGTCACAATCATTTCACTTTTGCGCAGCTCTTCTTTCTCTGCAGCCACATAATACTCTTCTAAATTGGCTCTAGACTCTAGATCTTCTGCCTCTTTCTGAGCAGGGCGAGAATCATAAACTGACGGGTGCTCTAGCTCTTCTTTCATCCTCAGCTGTTCTCTATGATGCTCCTGCATCATCTCTCTTACCCTCTCTATAACGGCCTCTTGCTCTTCTACATCTCTCGCAAACGCATACTCACGCTCACGCTCTATCTCAATTTGATATTGCTGCTCGTGTTCTTCTTCTTCCAGCGCTTGCTGGGGATCTTCTTCTTGCAGCAGCAGCTGCTGCCGCTGTTGCTCTTCCTTGCGCCGCTGTTGTTCCCTTGCTTTTTCGCGCAGAGATCTGTCATGCAAATAATCTTGATATCCCTCTGAAATCATATTTCGTAAATTTCCCATTTGCTTGCCTCCTTGAAAAATAGATGGTCATTTTGACAGATGAGAATAAAATTACAAGAGATGAAATAATCGATTCTATTGAGAAATCCCATGCAGGCATGAGCGTAAAAATTTTCTTAAGCACCAGCGAATATGCGACCGGCAACTTATTGTGAGCAAGAGCTAATCCAGCTGCTCACGACGAAGCATACCATCACCGATCACGCCAAACGTCAATTTGACTATATCACGCTCTTTCAATTGGCTCTCTGGTACCTCGACCGCCACAGGTGGCGAATAATCTTACAATAAGAAGCAAGAGCGTTATCGCCATTGAACAAATCCTATGATCAAGGCTGCGAATTTGCTAATTACAGGCAACTTGAGCAAGAAAGAACGTGCAGTGTTTATTATTGCGAAACGCACTCGCCATGGCAAAAAGAGAGCAATGAAAACATGATTGGACGATTAAGATGGCACTTGCCTAGGGAGACTGATATTGCCAAAATGACACAAGAAGAACTTGACCCATTAGCTGTAAAAATAAACCGATGCCCAAGGAAGTGTTTGGGCTACAAAACGCCTCAAGAGATGTTTATTCAGCAGTACAAAAATAACTGTCGCATTTGGAGCTAGAATCTACCTAAATAAATCCCAACATCTATTGAAACGTGGCTCCAAATGGATGCTGCTCAGCGGCCGTAAGGCGCTAAGCAGCTATAATAATTAACACTTTCATACGGAATAGTATAATTGTTGATCATTATTACAAAACAAGAGCTTATACATTTATGCTGCGAGCAAATCAAACCTTCTTCGGATTAAATCAGAATTCCCCAGTGCCTGCTCCTGCGTCGAGCTCTTTATTGACTCCCGAGATTAAAAAAAGCAACGCGGAACAGCCTACGCAACAGAATCAAATGGCGAGAATACCGGCTTCCGTATTTCAGGGCATCTTGGCTCCCATGGTTGAATTAAAAGAAGTAAAATACTTTTCTCTTGCTTCAAGAACGCAGACCGTCCTTTTTAGAGACCCTCATCTGCGAAGAAGTATGAATGAAAATGAAAAAATTCACCGCCCACTATTCCGACATTTAGCCCGAGGTGAACAAGCAGAAGTAAAAGTGATTCTGGATACAGCAAAGAACAGAGGCCCCGACGAGCTTATTAAGCTGCTCACGATGAAGCATACCATCACTGATCACGCCAAGCGTCAATTTGACAATATCACGCTCTTTCAGTTGGCTCTCTGGTACCTCGACCGCCACATGTGGCGAATGCTGCTGACCTATTTCAAAGACGAGGCTGTAAGGGAAGCATTGCGAGGAGAGGCGTATAGGCAATATACGCAACATCAATCTGGCCTAACGCAATACGCCAAAGAGCACGGACAATATTATCAATTTGAAGGAAAAGAGCCGGGTCGGGAAGGAATTGTGACTGCCCTGCAAGATCACTATGATTACTTGGAAAATCCCGAATTTAAAAGGACTCATAAACAATGGGCAGTGGCAGACAGGAAATGGCAAATAGGAGTAGGCGGAGCCCAAAGTCGAGCGCCATTGCACGTGATACAAGAGTATTGTCGAGAAGATGGACCAAATTTTAGTGAGTTGCTCCCCGAGGAACGATTTAAGGAAGAGAACTTGCCGCGGACAGTCAATATTTACATTTGGCAGGGGGACAGCATGACATCCTTTTGGGAGAGCCTTACTTCTGGTCTTGGTTCTTCGTTCGGGTTATATAGAGGCGCGTGGCCGAAGGTGAGGGGTTGGGGCGGGCAGCGGTGGCGATGGTCGGATCGGGATATAGCGGCGAACCGCCGTTTATGTCTAGTGCGAATAAAAGAATATGAAGCTCTTGAACCCGAGCTTAAAAAAGACTGTCAAGCTCTCGTTGATCCAGCGCCGGAGGCTGCTTCTCCTGGGTCTTCTATGAGTTCAAGTTGCTAAGCAAACCGAGTGCGCAAGCTTGTATTCGACTATCCCAACAAGCGTCAAAAGAAGAGTTCTGGGAAAACCATTTTGAAAAACAAGAAAAAAGCGGCCAAACTCGAAAAAAATACTGACTTATAATGAAGCATATAATTTTTCTCAAAAATGTAAAAACTTATATTTGAAAAAGAAATTCTGTCCAACGGAAGGTACATTCATGTGTTTGTTTGAATTAAATGAGCGTTTCATGTCTCCTTCGAGGTTAATAGAAATCATAGAAGACTTTTTAAAAAATCCTGCTAATTCATCATCAAGATTGTATGGTATCTTTATTGAACAATTGCACCAATTGGCATCTGTTATTCAAGAAGATCTTGATTCGAGAATATTAGAAAAATCAAAACAACAAAAATCACATGCGTTTTACAAATCAGCAAAAAATGATACTGCAGAAGATACAGAGCTAGCTACCAGCTCCGGTTCTCCTGTGTTGCATTTACGGAGGAATCTTGCTGGTGCTCTTTAGAGTGCCTTAGAGGGGTAGTAAGCGAGAACCGCCAAAATTTCCGCTTTATGCGCCTGACACTTCTCTCAATAATATGCTCGGCTCTTATAGAAGACGAAAAGATGAAAGAAATTATATCCCCCCTTCCGGCCTTTGGCCACCTTCCCCCTGACGAGGGAAGGCATTCTAAGCGGAAATTTTAAATATTTATTGCCGCAGGGGGCGAGCAGTTACATTGAAACATGATCATCAGATAATCTATAAAGCTTTTGGCACCAAAGCGTGAATGTCTTCATCATCGGAGATAAGATATTCCAGAACAGGCCTTTTTATGGAATGAGCAAATATACCGAGAATATTCAAACCATCCAGCACTTCTCTTCCAAGCTTTTTCTCTCCGCGCTTTTTGTAATCCAGGATAAGTTTTTCTGCTTGATCCAATTTTTTAAATACAGTCCGACAATCTTCATTGCGATCTATTTGAATGGAGCAAAAATAGCTATTGATGCTGTCAGCCATGTTTATAATTTTATACGCCATGTTTGTTGATTGATCATCCCCCTCCTCTAAAGAAGGGTATTTCAGGCATGTCAGAGACTGGAGAGAGCGTGTATATTTTTGTGGGCAACAAAGCGGATGAAGTGCTGCAAACAAGCCGCTACAGGCTGTAATAAGGCCAGCACTTGTTGTACGATTCCATGCAAACTTTCCATAAAGCATTGTACATAAACCGGCTGTAAAGAAAAGTCCGCCAGTGACGACCATGGATAGGGTATAATTTCTCAAAGATTCTTTGTTAATAATTTCTTTTAATGTCTCTTTACCCCAATAAATTTCCTGAAGGGCTGCATCTGCCTCAGGGAGGTGTGAAAAAATTTCCACTTTATCTTTATCAGGTTGTTGTACGAAGCCGAGAGAGCGTTTATCGATTAAGAGAGTATAATGATGTCGTGCTGGCTGGTTTTCAAAGTCTTTGGCACCGTGATTTTCCATTAGATTTTCTAACTCAAGTTCTTCATTATTTTCCGGGGTTGTTCCAAAAATTAGGGGGTTTATTTTTGTTCGTCGATCAGTCGTTTGCTTATACTCTTTATGCTCCGGAGTTCTGATCTGATCAGGCCGTGTGTAAACTGGCGTTAGGCTACTGTCTGGGTAATCTCTTTTAATGATTTGATCTAACTCTTTTTGCGATGGATTTATCTGTAATGTTTCTAGTGCTTTTAACATGAATTGTACACAGGCCTTTTCCAGTCGAACTTTGAGTGGGAGATCGAGGGAAAAATATTTATTTACGGGGATCTCATACATTTCTTCGGGTATTCGGATTAAGTTGAATTTTTTCTTATGGCGAGTGATGTCATCCCACACATTGGGGCAATCATCAAAAATCCATAATTTTTGAGGATCGAAATCGCGGCCTAAGTGTTCACGGAGGGCGTGTTCCATCGCTGCGCTTTTGGTGCCATGCGCGCCCTGGTCAAGAAAATAGATAAAATCAGGGTTGAGTAAATCCATCAAGCTTTGACGGCGGTCAATGGGAGCACCTCTGTGGGAGGGCATTCCAAACAAAATCCGGCATAGCTCATCATAACGGGCAATGATTTCTTTTTCCTCAAATGGGGGCATTCCATTATAAACATTGGGTTTGCGGGAAAAGGAGGTGCCTCTATCTTTATTGGTAACAATTCCAACAATAGCCTCAGGATGCTGACGTTTGATTGCGGTAAGAAAAGCGCGCCAGCGCATGGAAGAAAGTCCTGTATACAACACATCCTTTTGATAATTACTAATAAAAAGGGTGTTATCAATATCAAGAAAAATGACCAAAGAGGCTTTTGAATAATCTTTCCTAGCGGGAGATAAAAGATCTGATTTAGGCATGCATTTCACTTATTTTAATTGGGCTGATCATTGTACCCCATCCATCAAGTATTATATTGTTAATACTTCCTCAAACTCCTCTGCCTCGTCATGAGTAGCTAGATGCTTTTCAAGCCGGCCAGCGATATTGTTGATGTTGAGGCCAAATAAGCCATGGAGACGAGTCCCTTGTTTACTCTCAGGTTTGTTATTATAATTCTTGACTTCGAATCTCATCTCGAATAGGTCTCCCTCTGGGTCTTTCACGCCGGGTACAAATTCAAGAACACAAAAATTTTTGCTAGGATGTGTTGCATATGTATATACCTTTGCAGCGATACGTACATCTTCTAAATTATTTATTTTTTGTTCTTCTAGAAATTTTTGCCTCTTACGCAGAATCTGTGGGTCAATGAGACTGCAAAACGCTTAGTGGCGGAGGCCTTTCCAGTCTAGCCTGCTTAAATTCTACATTATTCTCAATAATACAATGAGAGCCACCAATCCAGACTGTGCCGGCAGCTTCAGGCTCTACTATAATAATACCTGAAGTATTACAGAAGTGCCCTTGTTCAATTCTCGATTTTTCATTTGCCTTGATATATCAAAGTCCAGTATGTTTTCAAGTGAAAAATGTTTTTTAGCCGAGTGTCCGTTTTTTCGAGACAGTCAAGTTAGGGAAGTTAGAGCCTGAACTGGTTATTTTTAGTTTTACATATAATATTAATATCGAGCTGTAAAATAATACTATTAGGATATCTAACATTTCATAGCCGATATTAACGCAACTCGGATTTTTAAAAAAAATGTTAGTCATAGTGAATAAACAATAGAAATTTAATAGCCATAATAAAATTGTATACATAAAATAAAAAGGTTTGAAATTAGTATGGCTTTTTAATAAAGTTACAATCAAATATACAATTGTTAATATAGCCAGTATGCTCCCAAATGGGTTGGCTAACCAAGATTGTGATGCTAAATTTGAGGCAGACAACAACATCCATCTTAAAACTGCATACCAAAGTAACAAACAAAATGACGATAACTTTAATAGGTTATTCATAGCTTTTCCTTAAAATAATGACGTTTCTACAAACATGCAGAAACGTCATTTTACAAAAGTTTACCATAAACTGCTGCCCCCCCAGTTTATGAGTGGTTAGCTACCTTGCAAGTTGTTTCTAAAATGGCTCTATTTTTATTACTTGGTAGGCTGGTTCTTCATATGGATGTGATTCCTTTAATGCAGCAATTACATTATGAATAGCATCAGAGGAGCAAAACATTTCCACATAATATTCTGGAACCTTCGTTAATTCATTTTTTTTACCTAAATGGGGTTCTGCGTTTTCACGCGCAAAAAACTGACCTTCGCCTAAAGTTTGCCATGCACATTGATCATAATTGATTGCTTTCCCTCCTCCTTGATTAAACATCGCTATTTTTACCTTTTCCACATGGGTCGTCGGTACAAAAAAAACAACTTTATACATATATTTTTCCTTTACATTGCGGACGTTTCAAACCTACTGTCACAGTTTATTTTAATTTAATTAAAATTCAAGAATAGCTGGTTATTTTACGAATGTAGTTAGTCGAACGTTTACATATGTAATCCCGAATTTAAAGCGACTAAGGTACAATGGGATGTCTCAGACAGGAAATGGAAAATGGGAATAGGCGGAGCCCAACGTCGAGTGCCATTACATGTGATACAGGAGTATTGTCGAGGAGATGGACCTATTGACTCAGCGCCTGAGGCTGCTGCGCCGGGATCTTCTGTGAGTTTAAGGCTCTTTACATAGTAAGTATCAATGAATGTATCTTTACTGCTCATTTCACTTCGATACCATACGGAAAAAATGGTCGTGAACCTTAGCAATATGTTTCTTGGGTTCTGTCACTATCCATCCCTAATAGAGCTGTCCATTCAAAATTATTTTCATAAAATCGACTCGCTCAAGACCCTAAATTTAAGTAATTCAATACTTGACGAACAGTTTTTAGTGGTTGCTCAACTATTGAATTGCTACGCCAAGCAACGTGTCCATCTGGTCGAATAAGCACTGCGCCCGTAGTAGTAATTTCATAAAGTTCATGCCATACATTTTCTGGATCAATCAAATCACCGTTATGAGCTATTCTGTAACTTTCAAGCGGTAACGTTGACGCCAATTCGTTAGCCGCTGTTTGCCATTCATATCCGTCAGCGCCTATTAACAACACATAATTCTTCTCAAACAAATCAAGCGTTGAAATGGTTTTATCGTCTTTAATGAATTGCACATACGGCGCACGACTTCCTGGCAATGTAGTGGGTATATACTTATCGGGTAACACACTAATAACCTCATCGTTTTCAGATTGCACAGCCCTTGAATGATAAATAAAACCCAAATCTAAACCGACATAGTTAAGATTTTCTTGCTGCTCCTGTAATTTAATTTTCAACGTTTCGTGATCACCCGTTTGAATTGCTTTAAAAATATCAAAAAAGCGTTTAGCATTTTCGGTACTCCATTCAATATTCCTCTTAGCAATGGGTACACGTTCATCATAATATGTATCTAGCAAAGTATCAGATGCATAAGATTTAAGAACAAATGCCAACTTCCAAGCAAGATTATGTGCATCGGCAACACCTGTATTCATTCCCAAACCACCTGTTGGTGGCAATCGATGCGCAGCATCACCTACTAAGAAAGTTCTTCCATGTCGATATTGTTTTGCCACTTGTGCTGCCATAGTCCAAAAACTTTTATTGATAATCTTAATTTCAAGAGTAGGCATATCAAGAATACGTCTTATTTCATTTAGACAATACTCGTCTGTGAAATCTTCTTTTGTATTTTCTGGCTTAAGATTCAGGCCAACTATCCAGCGATTTTTCCCATAAGCAGTAAATAAAGAACGACCCAGTAACTTAGGGTCGGTAAAGAAAAATCCAACGCTAGGTCGATGCTGAGTCCACTGTGATACGTCAAATTCACAATAAACGCTACAAGAGCGAGCCAAGTTGTCAGGCCCTTCCATTTCAATTTCTAGTTGTTTACGTATAGAGCTATGCGCGCCATCCGCAGCAATCAAATATTGAGCATGTACTAACTCTTCTTTATTGGTTTTTCGATCTAGTAATTTTACTGCTACGCCAGTGCTATTTTCTTCAAAAGAAATCATTTCCTTTGAAAATTGAATTTCGACCTCATGGTGAGGTCGCAAAGTATGATGCAAATATTCTTCTACACAATCTTGTGTAACAAAACTGGCACCGATAGGGCCATACGTATAATTTTCTAAACCTTTCATTTCTACGCGAGTCACTTCATTGCCTTGCAAAGACTCTGACCAAATAAACCGTATCGCTTCTCTAGGAAATTCATACTTCAGCAAGTCATTAATATTTCCCCATTGTCTAAATAACTCCATCGTTCGCATGCTAACGCCGCGAGCGCGAGGGTGTGGTGTACGTCCTGAATGTTTCTCAACAACCAGAGAAGGAACATTTTGACGAGCAAGGCACAAGGCCATGCTCAATCCGACTGGACCGGCACCAACAATCAATACAGGAATGTTTTTCGTGATATTACTCATAGGAATTTTTAGGCGATTTCTTGTTCAAAAGGAACATTAACCTGCAACATAAGTTCGACACCTATTCGACACGCAAACTTTCAAATTCGTTTCTCAACCTATTGTTTCGACTGATGTCGGCGCGTAGAGTCGACTTCGGACCTACTGATTACGAATAAGCCGCTTATAGAAATTTTCTGTCTGCTTTAATCGCATCAAAGAATGCATCTTTACTGCTCACTTCACTTCGATCTAGTATATTGGTTAGCACAATTTCTGCAAGATTATACCATCCACTTTTTCTGCTCGCTTCAATAATTCAATAATATCATTAAGATACGGTAGCAGGTCCCGGTTGATAAACACCTTATTTTATTAAAAACAGACTTTTAAACAGCAGGCTGCCTGTTTGCCTCTCTCGCCAAAGTAGCTGTCTCTTTAGCAAGTGATTTTTGCCTATTATGGTAGAAAAAAGCTGCGCTCCCTGCAGTTAATAGACTACCAGCAACATAAAACCCTGCCAAGCTGGCGCCACTCGTAAAAGGTATACCCGCGATGCTCAAGCCAATAATAGCGGCTCCCGCCAACGTTGCTAGAGCTCCCTTAAATCTCTTCCAACCATCCGATTTCCCTAGCGCACAACGTCCAGCATTGCCCTTTAATAAACGTACCGCTTTTTGATATTCAGGATTTTGCTCAGTTTGGAGTTGTATTTTGGTCATCCCTTCATACTCAAAATTTGCAGCTACCCTCCTCCCAACCTCATGCGTTTTCGGAGTCTCTAAAACATTAAATGCCAATACAACAGACATTTTCCATTTCTTTAAATCGCCCTCAGGCATTTTATAAGATAGAAATTCTGCTTCCTGTCGAACACGTTGTGCCGCCTTATACATTGGACTAGTCTTGTCATGCTTTTCCATTGCTGTTTCAAGATTCTGCAGTAAAGTAGCAGGAGCTAATTGATCGGCATCGTACTTACGAAAGACTTTCTCTTCCTCAAAAGAATAACCTTCCCTCAAGTC
>Ga0206838_10202_pt1 | contig 16280 bp, 19 predicted proteins | sample Alteio_BWOrgCont_26_FD_152879 | JGI IMG/M metagenome (GOLD analysis project Ga0206838, IMG submission 152879) | Enriched cells from forest soil in Barre Woods Harvard Forest LTER site, Petersham, Massachusetts, United States -... | ecosystem: Environmental > Terrestrial > Soil > Temperate forest >...
GCCTGCGTTGTCGCGTGGCTGTTGTGCGCGATGTTGGTCTGCCTGGCCGTTTATTCGCCGCATTGTGATCTGTGCGATGGTCCGGAGTTTGTTGGTTTGTCTTCTCGGCAGCCGCTTTTCCACCACCAGCCGCCCGCCTCGCCGGACCGCTGCAACGGCGCCTGTTGGTGCTGCATTTTTCAGGGGCTTCCGGGCGCTACTCCTGTCATTGATTTGATAAATACGGTGTCTACACACGTTTCACCCGAATCACCTTCAGGTGTTCAAGGGCGTCGTTCACTCGTGTTTCGTCCGCCTCGCATTCGGTCTCCTCTTAGCTTGTCGCCTCCGCTCTCAGGGTGCGGACATGAAGACCTACGACTTACTCTGGAGACCGTCCATGCGTACACGCGTGTTCATGCTCACTGCGGCTTGCCCATTCCTATTCTGGTGTCTGCTCGCTTCCGGGCAAGCCTCCACTGGAAAACAGTCAGACAATCGACATCAAGCCGATGAAGATAAGGAACCAGTGGCCATCCTTGAGATTGGGGCTGCCACAAGTTGGAATATCAGGGGCGGCGCAGCCACATTCGCGCCCAATCTTGCGGCAGAGATCACGCCGGTAGAAAACTGGCTCGAACTAGAGGCAGGCGTATCACCCTTCTTCACCCGCAAATCCACGGAATGGGACACCGACCTGCTCTTCAAAAAGCCGTGGACACTCTCACGGAACGCAGAGTTCATGCTAGGGATCGGCCCGCAATGGACCTACCTCAAGCAAAACGGAAAGACGGAGAATTCGATAGCCGGCGAGGTCGCGGGAGATTTCATGTTCTGGCCAACTGGCAAACACAGTTTCGGCTGGTTTCTTGAACCGGCTTACGACTATAGCTTTGCGGGAGGCCATCAACAATCCATCGGCATTAGCGCCGGACTACTCATTGGAATTCCTTAGACCAAGTAGAGCATCGTAAACGCCAGCGCCCATCTCCCGCTGGTGACATGACGGGGCGGTGTCAGCGGGAAAGACTTGCAATTTGCCCAGATTCCATATAATGCTTCGATCCGAAGTGTTGCGCGGCAGAGGTAGACGCACACGTGAAACAGACGCTTGCCGCAAGCGCGAGTTCGTGCAGATCAGCACGGGCCTCTGGAGTGCCCAAAGAACAGCGTCCCTTCTTTATTACTGACCCATTCATTCAAGGTCCGCGACTCGATTTTCTGCGAATTGGCGACTAGCAGCCTCCGGCTTGCTGTCCGTCGCGGCAATGTGTTATACGCTGAGGAGAGTGGTCGTTTCTTCCCCGTTCGTCTCTTGACGGACTCTAAGCAGATTGATGATGTTCAGAAAATCGATCGTCGTTACGGTTATGTTGTTGCTGGCGTTAGTTCAGGCGCTTGCAGTCAGTTGCGACCTGCGCTGTTCACTCATGACAATCTCTACTGGAAGCCAAACTTGCAGTAACCATGTAGCGAGTGATTCGAGCCGCGCCACGAAGAAACAGTGCCACGCGACAGCAACGGACTCCGGTAGGAACCCGGCATTAAGCGGCGGCAACTGCGATGCCTCTATCTGCAAAGCACAATTGGAGGCCGTAGTTAAGAAATCGACCGGGGACGAATCGCTGTTGAACCACAGGGCGATTTCAACTCCTGCCATGTTGATTTGCGTCTTTGACGAATTCAGTTTGATTCGATCTCCCCTTCATCGATCGCCGCGGCAAAACGCGAGTGCCCCACTCGATCTCCGTCCAGGTTCGTCCCTCCGCATCTAGCTGAATCTCCTCGCATCGCGCGTCGTCGCAAGGACTCAGGAGTGTCCCGTTTGAATACCTTGCGTAGCTATCCCCATTTCCAGACGAGGAGTTTCTATGAGCACGCGCCGCACCTTCATTCAGAAGGCGCTGAGTCTTGGCGCCGGAGTGTTTTCCGCGTCGAAATTGTCCCCTGAAACGCCAGGCGGGCCGATTTTGCATGCCGGTACGAAGAATCGGTACACCGCTGCTCACGATGGAGCGGTGTTCAGCATGCCCGTCATCACTACGGACATCGGTGACCTGCCTTTGACGATGGATGGCAACACCAAAGTCTTCCGGCTGGTCGCCGAGGTTGTCAAACAGCGAATCAGTCCGATGAAGAAGATCGATGTGTGGGGCTACAACGGCAGCGCCCCCGGACCAACGATTCAAGTCGACCAGGGGGATCACGTCCGTGTGATCTTCGAAAACCATCTGCCCGAACCTACGTCGATGCACTGGCACGGGTTCGAAGACACGATGGCCAACGACGGAATGCCGGGCATCAGTCAGCCGGCTGTCAAGCCCGGCGGGCGTTTTGTTTATGAGTTCGACATTCACCAGGAAGGCACTTATTTCTACCATTCGCACATGGCAATGCAGGAGATGGCCGGAATGCTGGGCGGTTTCATTATGCATCCCAGAGAACCATATCGCCCGCACTGCGACAAGGACTTCCTGATTCATCTGCAGGAGTACGCAGTCCTGCCCGCAAACACCGTGCCCAACACCATGAACATGGAGTTCAACTGGCTGGTGCTCAATGGCAAAGCCGGGCCGGCGAATACGCCACTGATCGTGAAGCTCGGCGAGCGCGTGCGCATTCGCTTCGTGAACCTTGGCATGGACCATCATCCTATGCATTTGCATGGGCACACGTTCTACACGACGGGCACGGAGGGCGGTCGCATTCCGGAGGCAACCTGGTGGCCCGGAAACACCGTGCTGGTCGGCGTAGCGCAGGCGCGCGCGATCGAGTTTGTCGCCAACAACCCGGGCGACTGGATGCTGCACTGCCACCTGCCCCACCACATGATGAACCAGATGGCCTCGAACGCTGGCAAGATGACGCGCAGCACAGGGATGGTCGCGGGTGGCGATATGAAGACCGGCATGGGGATGCTGCAAGGCATGCCCGGTGCTCCGACGGGTGAGGATTACGGGCCAACCCTGGGGCGCGGACTGGGCGGCGTGGGCAACGCTTCCGATATGGCGTCTACCAACGGACCGCTCTCAGAAAAAGAGGCCATGGCGGCCATGCCGGGTATGCAACACGACATGGGAAGCATGCAAATGGGAGACATGCAGGGCGACATTGCTCGGAACGCGAACGATGTGCCGAACTTTCCGCAAGACGCCTACATGGAAGGGCCGATGATGACAATGGACCAGGCCGTCGACCGGCCTGAGAACTATGGCCTCAAACCGGGATGGAGCGGGTTCATGCAGGGAATGATGACGTTCGTTCGCGTATTGGAGCCGGACAGATACGACGAAGTCATCAGCCGCATGAAGCGGGCGAAGCGGGCGAACGATCCATATACCGCAATCTTGGAGCGCGCCTGAGCGCGAGGAGAACAGCATGAAAATCAAGATTCTCGTCCTCGTCCTTGCCGGCGCAGCACCCGGGACAGCCTGGGCGCAAAGCCCAAGTTCAACAAGTTCGCAGAGCGGCTCAACACAATGCATGGCGGGCATGGTGATGCCGGCCTGTCCACAGACGAGTGTGCCGCCGCCGGCAAAGGGCCCGGACACTCACTCGACCATGACGCTTCAGGAGCCGGAAAACCCCGAGAAACACACGGGGGAAAATCTGCCGGCGCCTGAATTATTGCTTGACGTTGCAGCGCGTCCTGCGATGTCGCTTGCCGACTTTGAAGCTCTCGCCAATGCCAACAATCCCACATTGAAAGAGGCGAATGCATTGGTTCGCAGGTCGCGCGATCAGGCGCTCCAGGCGGGACTCTATCCGAATCCGTCCGTTGCGTACCAAGGAGAACAGATTCGCGGCGGGTCGTACGGAGGTGGCGAGCAGGGCGGCTACATCCAGCAGACGATCGTTCTTGGCGGCAAGTTAGGACTTCGGCGCGACATCTTCGATCAGCAGAGCCGCTCGGACCAGATGGGCGTTGAGGAGCAGACCATCCGCGTTCACGGTGATGTGCAGCAGGCTTTCTACGCAGCGTTGACTGCCCAAGAAGAGGTTCGAGTGCGGCAACGATTACTCGGAATTGCGCTCGATGCTAACGCGACCGTCCACCAACTCGCCAATGTCGGACAGGCAGACGCGCCTGACATCCTGCAAACCGAGGTGGAAGCTGAAACCGCAAAGGTTGACTACGAGGCCGCGCAGCGCCAGTACCTGGCTGCGTTTCATACGCTTGGTTCTGTTGCAGGAAAGACAGGTCTGCCTGTGACACCGCTACAAGGAGACCTCGACAAAGTTCCAGATCTGCCCGCCGGGCAAATGGTTGATTCCATCGTCTCCGACAGTCCCACTGTTAAACGAGCTGAGCAGGAAGTAGCCGTTGCGCAAGCGCGTCTGAAGGATGCGCGGCGCGAGGTCGTCCCCGATCTCCAACTGCGGGCTGGAGAGCAACACAACGGCGAGCAGGTCAGCGCCAGTCCCGTCAAATCCGCCGGGGCACAGAGCTTCGCGACCGCGGGTATCAACATCCCGCTCTGGAATCGAAATCAAGGCAACGTTGAAGCAGCCAAAGCAGAGAGTGAACGAGCGCAGCAAGCGGTGATGCGAGAGAAGTTGCGGCTTCGCCAGATGGCCGAGCCGTTGGCCCAGAGTTATCTTTCCGCGCGATTTGAGGTGGAGCGGTACAAGACCCAATTGATCCCACGTGCAGCGAGGGCATACCAACTTTATCTTGAAAAGTATCAGAGTATGGCGCAGGCCTATCCGCAAGTCCTCGTTTCGCAACGGACACTTTTCCAACTGCAAATCCACTACCTGCGGTCGCTTCACAGTGCCTGGCAGTCTGCTATTGCCCTGAAGAACTACACTTTGGCCGGGGGGCTGGACGCGCCCATGTCGAGCGGCTCCCCAACCACAACCCTTAACCTGCCGAACGGCGGTGGAGCTCAGGATTGATCGCGATGAAACGAGCCATCTTCGCTCTTGGCATTTGCTTTCTGATCCTTGCGTTCGGATGCATTCTCTATGGTGCCTGGATGATCAATCATGGGTTCAGTACTAGGGAATCACCGGGCCTTATTGAGAATGCACTTGCCGAAACGGTGCGCGATGCTGCCATACCCTCCGGCTATAAGGCAATGAAGAACCCAGTCACCGTCACACCCGATGTATTGAATGAGGGTGTGGCGCACTGGGCAGATCACTGTGCCACCTCTCACGCCAACAATGACAGCGGCGACACCATGTACGGGAAGACAATGTACCCTCGGCCCCCCTGATATGCGTCAACGGCATACTCGGGAGATGTCGGATTGCGAGCTCTACTACACCATCGAGAATGGCATCCTCCATTCGTGCGGAAGGAATTTGTGGCGGTCACGCTTGCTATCTCCCTGCCTAAGGGAGCCTTGGCTTCAGCCATCGTGGCCAATTTACTCACCACGTTCGGGAAATATTGTGGGTTCTGGTGCAAATATGTCCGGGAGGCGCAGCAAGGCCCGAAGAGAGTAACAGATTATGCGGCGGGTTCCGCATTCTGTGCCATCACCCGGCACCCGAATACAAGCACTACATGAACAAGGGAGGCGAACTGAAACCGGCCATCCGAGAGTGGCACCGGTCTAACGGAACCTATCCGGTCTCTTATGGTATTGGAGGCATCATCGTGTCGCTGGGTATTCTCATCGCGTTGTATCCGGTTCGGCCGGAACTGTCCGCAATCGGGAGTTCCCTGCTGATTCTTATGGCGCTCACGACACTTTCCTTCCTCATTACCACGCCCGAAGCATGGGTCCCGGCGATCGGTGACGCCAACCACGGATTCCCGTTTCTCTCTGGTGTGGGGCGACTTGTCATTAAGGACTCGATCATGTTGGGCGCGGCATTTCTTACCATGACCGACGCGGCACGAGAGATCCTGCGCAGACGCCGTTTGTTTTCTTTGACATGACCGTTAACAATGTGGCGCCAGGTAAGGCTGATTCCGGCGCCTGCGAAGCATTGGAGTAAAACTCCAGATAGGCGAACCCAGAGATCTGCTCACAACATGCTCTCCGGGTAGCCAACAACCCGCGCTTATGGTTAGGTTGCTGCCACACTATGCGTGCTGCGCAAGATTGGCCTCGAGCGTGTCATCGATCGCGTTCCCAACCGCGAACGGGATCTGGTCGTAGACATTTTTGTAGCCCGGATTATCGAGACTGCAACCGACTTATCCCACTGGATTGATATAGCTTCTCGGCTTAAAGAAAAAGGAACTCAAGTCTGAGCCATCAATTCTGTCATCCCGAGCGCAGCGAGGGACCTGCGGTTGCATCTCTTACTTCCGAAAAGGGGCTTCAAAGCACGTCTCCATCTTGAGTTTTCGGTCCGCGTTCTCCTCGTTCGCCTGAACCGCTTTCACTTCCAGTGTGGGCGAAAGCAGGCAACTGACGCGGAAGGCAGTCAGATCGGGCCCAGAGGACTTGTAGAACAACTTCCCCACTACCGCGATGTCGTAGCGTTCCGCCTTCATTCCGGCAACCTTCACACCGGGCAGATACCACGGCGCTACATTAAGCGTGATCTCATTCACGTCTGTCGTGTAACCGAAACTATGGTCGAATTCCTCTCGATTCAGCTTCTCGCGGGCAGCCTTGAAGCACACATCGTCTGCCTGTACCTGCCCGGCCGCCGTATGGATGCCCGGCGCGAACTGCTCGGGGCGAACCAGGCGCCAGGGAGACGGATTTTGCTCGGAAGTCTGCGAGTCCACTTCATACACTCCCGTCCGCTCGTTCACGCGGCACTCAATCAGTTCGGGAATAATACCGTCCACCGCGATGAACGTGGTGTCCGGATGGGCGGCTCTGGTGCTATTCACATAGTTCTGATCGATCAAGAACGGAACCGGCTTCACCTTGGCTCTTTTTGCGCAGAGCGCCTCCTTCGCCGGATCGTTTTGAATTGCGCTGTTGGAAACCATCTGGCCATTTGCAATCATCGATGCGAAAACCATTGAGCCGGCGAAGACAAGTAAACGCCGAATCATTCTTTTGCCTCCTGTTCGTTGAAAAAGCCTTGGGTTGCGTACATGACTACTGGTTCACCGCCAGACCGTCGCCGGGGGCAGTGAGCTATCGGTTGGGAAGAGATTACCAGCAGAACCGTAAAATTGCCGGAAAGAACTGGCCCCGCCGGGTTGCCCCATCCGAACCGCGGTTGCCGCAGTGACCGGTTAGGGTGGGAAACCCAACCCGACCCGCCACCTGCCATCCTGAGCGAAGCGAAACGAAGTGGTGCGCTCCGACACTCCGAGAGGCAAGCCGAGGAACGCATACCTCAAGACCCTACGACCGAATGCCAGCGGGGCCAACAGCGCTCCAATGCCAAGGGCAACAAGGCAAATTGTCAGGTTCGCTCCGACCACATCACTCAACGCGATGTCCGGTAGTTTACGAATGGAGCCGTCACCGCTGTAGCGAGTTCCTCTGGTTCCGCGCCGGCAAGCAATAGGGCCAAGGCAAAGCTGCTCACGCCCAGTTGGGAGGAGGCAGCGGCCAGATGTTTGGCAAATGTCTCCGCACCCAGACGATGGCTCCGACGCCTAACAAGAGGACGACGATCCAAAGCGGGGGCCCTTCTACTTTCTTCCAAAACGTGGCGCAAGGGTTGGCAAAACGAGTAGATTACGGAGGACCCTTGCCGGATTCTGAAGCCGAGGAGTATGGAACCTGTTTAGTGTACGGTCCGAATTCTGATTGCGGAAGCAGCCTCGTGCGAAAGACGCAAGATCTTTGAGGAGTTTCCGGCGCTGACAGCGCAGTAATCTTTTGTTCCCCGATGCCTTGCTCGCAACTGAAGAGTCTCGTTCAGCCAGCGTTGCTTTTTGGCATGGTTGCACTCCTCGGAATACCAAATCCGCTGGCACGCGAGGGAGTAGTCGCGGCGGCATTACCCTCGGCCGTGATTGCAACCATGCTCGCCGCTCGATACAAGACCTACGAGGCCGAGGCTGGTTCAACGCTACTTTTGACTTCCGTGCTGATGTTGTTCGTCGTGCCAGTGTCCATGCTCGTGGCACGCTAACAGGTGACTCCGCTTGCTGTATCGGGCCAGCCGGGACCATCTCGGGAATTTTGGGTTCAGGTGCAATTAGTCGGACTGGTCGAGTGGTTTTTGGAATAACTAATGGTCGATACGCCTACCAGATCGAATTTTCACACTTGGAAAAGGAGAGACTTGGGCAGAAAGATCAATCTGCAAATTGAACGAAACAGCGCCTCTATCACGTCGGGGTAGGTAGCGCTGATGGCTCTCGGCACAGCTGATGCCGTCGCCGGCAAACCGGTGATCGCAATCTCCCCACAACAACTCGGCGGGGCTGAACGGTGGCTGGGTTTGCTCGTTCGGTTTCCGGATGTGATTCGCTATTGTCATCGGAGGAGATATGGACGGGTAGAATCAGCTGAGGAGTGCAGTATCGGGTAGGACCCGGCTTAGAGTACGGGGAACGTTTTGATCCTGATTGATATGGACCTAGGCATGTGAAACCGTGGGCTTCCATCCGCTTGTGGCCCAACAATTGCTCGGTCTGAATTGTGAGCATGATTAATAAAGAATGTGGCAGAGGAACGTGTACGGAAGGGAGGAGAGAACAGCATTATGAGGATATTGGTTGTTGGTGCAGGCGCAGTTGGTGGCTATTTTGGAGGGCGCCTCTCACAGGCAGACCGTGACGTGACCTTTCTCGTTCGTCCAAGACGAGCCGAGCAAATCCAAGCCCAAGGGTTACGGATTCTCAGTTCATTTCATGGCGATTTCACCGTTCGGCCAAAGACAATAACCGCGGCTCAGATTGTGTCTCCGTACGACATTATCTTTTTGAGTGTAAAGAGCTACGCCCTCACCACCGCGATAGATGATTTCGCGCCCGCAGTCGGGCCGGGGACGGTCATCATTCCAGTGCTGAACGGCATGCATCACATGGATGTGCTCACGGAGAGGTTCGGCGAAAATTCTGTCCTGGGTGGGGTTTGCTTGGTTGCCACTGAAATCGATTCGCAAGGCCGCATAGTCCAGCTTGCCGATTTCCAGAGCCTCACCTACGGCGGACTGGACGGCAAGAAGACCACTCGGATCGAAGCGGTGCATAATAGTTTTCGCGGAGCTGGATTTGACGCTGCCGTTTCCGGAGACATTTTGCGCGACATGTGGCAGAAGTGGGTGTGGTTGGCCAGCTTGGGAGCCATTACGTGTTTGCTTGACGGAAACATCGGCGAAATCGTGGCGGTCCCCGGTGGCGCCGAGTTGACTCTCTCGGTATTTCGTGAATGCGCCGCAATCGCGGGTGCTTGCGGCTATCCCCTCTCGGAGACATTCCTAGCAGAGAAGAGCCCTCAACTTACTGCCCCCAGTTCTCCATTGACCACCTCAATGTATCGCGACCTCAAAGAACATGCACCTGTCGAGGTGGACAGTATTCTTGGCGATCCCATAGAACGCGGGTGGAAACACGGCGTCTCCGCGCCACTCCTCCAAGCGGCATTTGTTAGGTTGGCCATTTATCAGCGGGGGCGCGCCGCTGTGAAGGCTGCTGGCACTTGAGTGCCGAACGCACTCAGAATTACCTGTTGCCATCTCTTCCGGCGCGATGTGTGTCGGCCGTTCAGATCGCGATTATGGCAGGACTACCCTAAATAACGCTAAGGGATGCGGTTCTGGCCCACCCGACGCTTGAAGATTGTTCACACATCGTGGGCCCGACCCAATGGCTGCCGAGCCCCTCGCATCCCTCCCTCATAACGCGTAAAAGGTGGCTGGTCGATCGGTTGTTTTCGACGCGATTAGAAGATGTCAGAAACGGTGCTCACAGACCCGACCGCGGCAGGTGGATAGAGGAAAACTGGAGTTCTCGCCTCCATCCTCGATCGCCTCGACCGGTCACGACGGCCGCAGGTTTATATGGGAGACGACATGCATCTTCTCTGGGCAGCGGGTATCCTGGTAGATGTTTTCAGGTGCGCTTGCATTTAGTTCCAAGGTGGCGTATACGCCGTCAGGACGCGCCATTTATGAACGGCCAAAGATAACCCAAACAGCTATACCTACGTAGTGTGGTCGTCCTTCTTGCTTTTGTCTGATCGGCGCTCTTTGAAAATACCGACAAGGATTTGAAGGAAGTTCCAGACCAAGTACATGGCTATCGCTCCCCCACATGCCCAAAGCGCAATTCGTAACATTATGGGCCTCGAATCCCAAAAATGAATGACCGCCTCTTCGCTTCAAGAAAACCAAAGTAAGCGTGCAACCCAGGGTAGGTGCTCCACTGGGATGGCTTAGAAGCTAACCCACAGAGCCAGATACACGGTGTTGTTGTCTGAAGCGTCGCGATGAGCGCCATCGTAGTTCACCGACGCGCCATTGAACTTCGTGTAGCCGGCATAGTTGAGATTGAGATTGATGTTCAGGATCGGCCAGTAGGCGAATTGCGCAATGTAGCCGTTGGTGCCGGGACTACCGTTGTTACTCCCGGACAATGGGGCCGCTGCATAGAGTACCGGATCGCTTGCGCCGCCATTGGAGAAGAACTGACCTGCAGCGCTGAACCGGCTGGCCCAGTGATACACGGCATCGGCCTTGAACGTGTCCAGGCGATGCGAAGTGGTACTGGCTCCTCCCGCATTGAAGGTCGCTCCCAAGTTCGACTTTTCGTGAATGTAGGTTCCGTGCGCATCGAATTCGTCTTCCTTGCGAACCTGCCGCTGGAATTGGAAATCGAAAGCGGAGTCGACATAGCGATCACTCGGGCCCGACACCGCGCCAGGGAACGAATTGATGTACATGCCATAGGTGCCGACCATCAAGTCATTCTTACCCCAGTTTTGCTGCCAGGCTGCCCGCCAGTAAGGGGCGACGCCGCTGATGTTGAAACTGGCGCCGTTCCCGCTGATCGGCGTTGACGCTCCCGCATGCTCGGAGCGGTACAGCGTGGTCTCGGTGTACAGATGGTTCTTCCACATCACGTACCCACCCCCGCCGGCTACGTCTTGCGCGAGCTTGCCATTGATGACGGGAGAAGCGATGGGAGCAACGCCGGAGGCGGTGTTGATCCAGGGGAAGCCCCATGCCGGCGTGCTATTCCAAAGATCCTGCACGGTGGGATTGTTGTTGACTGTGATGCCGTAGTCCACATCCGCCCCGGCTATCTTGCCATGGTTGGCAAAGCGGAAGTCGGTGTTGTCCATGCCGAAGTGGTCGTTCGCATGGGTGTACGTGACCTGCGAGAACCCGCCGAAGTGGGGAGCGAAGCTACCGGCCAGAAAGATGCTCAATTGTTGGGGAAGCCCGGCGGAGTTGTTTTGCGTGCCCGGCTGGTTGGCCTGAAACGATGTATTGGAGACCAGAACCATAGCGGAGACCGGAAAGATCTTGGTCAGCGAAAGTTCTTTGCTATCGCCAATCTTGTCGCTCATCGCCATCCCGGGCATCCCGTATCCATGGAGCTTGAAATCGCGCCCGAAGGAAGTCAGTTCCGGAGGGCTTGTATGACAGACATTGCAGGAGAAGCCCGTCTGGCGGGCAAAACTCGGTACCGCATGGGCCCAGGTCAGGATGAATCCCAGCATCAGGGCTGCGATTATCATCGTGCGTGCACGGAACGACATAGTACTCTCCCTTACTTCGTCAGCAAGTCAAGGTCGAACGCGACATCCGAGGGTTGCTTCGTTCCCTTCGAACCTGGCGGCGGGTCGGTCGGCTATCTGGACACACCACCGTCGTGCGAGCAGCGCATGGCGGTCGTCCCCGCAGATCAACGGCCTGACTTGATGTGCGCTGATCGTAGCGAGTGTCGGCGACGTGAAGTTTGCGTCGAGTCAAGCACGGTGTAAAGGTTTGTAAGGTGTTCGAGCCTATCCTCACCACATTCGGCCGTGAAGCCGACTCACGCATTAATCGGAGCCTCAACCGGGGCACTCTGGCTTTCTCTCTGGCGTTGTTTACTCCCGGCAGAGTCTAGCCAACACGCCTCTCCGATGGAATCGCTCTTTGGGCTGGATGCAAGACAAACCACATTCCTTTGGAGAGGAGACGGGGAAGAATGTTTTCTTGAGATCCCCTCTCATAGGATCTTGGCTAACGGTCACTCGCCCGGAATGCCCAGACCTCACCTCATCCGCTAGGCATTGCATAGGTTTCAACCTTCCCTCGGGCCGATAGCAACACGAACATGGCCCCCTCCTGAAAATGTGCGTTGTCAGTCACTACAATTCGCAGCTGTTGCCCACAGGGCAACGTGCTCATTGACCGGATCGCTGGCGTTTTGCTGGTTCCGGTTGGTGTCGCGCTGCAGTTAAATGTGTGTTTTCGGCAAGCCAGCGTAATCAGGAGAGCTGGACTTAATTCTTGGCGGCTTTGCCGGGACGGCGCTTGGGTGAGAGCATTCGGTTGACGTTTTCCACCGAAAAGTCCTGGGGATCGAAGCCATCGCTTATCCATTCGCTGATTTCTTCGTGCCGATCATGTTCAGGGTCAGCGAGGGCCTCGATAAGTTCGTAGTATCCGGGGATGCCTCCGCAGTCGTCCGGCGGGCACGCAAGCTTTCCGTCGATGCAGATTGGATACTCGAGATCGAGACTGAGTTGAGCGGGAAGCAGCCTCTCCAAGACGACGGCGTGTTCCCAGTTGTCACCGAAATCGTAGGTGTATATAAGCTTGGTGCCTGCGCTCCGGAGCACACTGCTGAGCCTGATACTACGTTCGTTTTCTACTTGCATTCCCATACTTCGGTCTTCAGGGTCGGGTATCCCGAAGTGTCGATCAGCAGTGCGGAATTCGTGCATGTGACCGCCCGCCCAGCCCATCGCGGTTTGCAGAACATCGTGCAGCTTCGCCAGAGTCATTGATGCAGGAACAAGCAGCCGGCGCCAGATTGGCGGTTTGGTGCCAAGCAGAGTGACCTTGATTTGATAGATGTTCTGAGAACTCGCGATCTTCTTCGTTGCCATATCAGCCCTTTTCCGATGTTAAGATACGGCGCACCGTAGTGCGGCCGATGTTGAGACGGCGGGCGATCTCGGATTTGCTGAGGCCGGAGCGGCAGAGTTTCTGCCGGGCATGGGCCAGTCCAGCCCGCACGCGCTCGCCAAGGATTTCGCGCCCTCCGCATTAGCGGCGAACACGGCCAGCAGTGCGGCCATTGCGCGACCTGCCGGTGTGGTCAGGTCCAGCGCCTCGGTCAGTGATACGAAGCCAACACCAAGATGTTCCAGTTCCTGCAGCGTGGCAAGCAGGTCGGTGACCGATCTTCCCCAGCGGTCCAGCCGCCACACCACAACCACGTCGATCTCCCTACGCCGTGCCGCTTCCATCACTCCCTCGCGGCGTTGCCGTTGTGCTGCGCCGGATCCGACCTCCTTCACCTGCATGGTGATGGTCCAGCCGCGCCGGGCAGCATACTCGCGCATGGCGCGGTTTTGCATAGGCAAGGTCTGCTGATCCTGAGTGGAAACGCGGGCATAGAGTCCGGCTCGGATCGTTTTGGCGGCTTTTTGCCCCTGGCCGAAAACCCTCCCAGATTTCCTGATGCCGAACCCTCGTTTTACGGGCACTTCACGATGCTCCCTGACTATGGCCGCATACTATCCTTTTCGGCCATGCGCGATTCATCATAACTTTCCCGCATCGGGGAGAGGCACGCTTCGCCCCAGAGTCTCACGATAGTTCCACGGCATCCATTCCGTGGGACAGGCGGCCAGTTCCCGGGCGTGGCGCTGCAGCTCGACCAGGTAGTCGAAGGAGTTCGCGCCACATAACTGGCAGGTGTGGATCAGGCTCATGAACAGATCGCCGACCTGGGCGCCATGCAGTGTGCGATAGAACAGTGCGTTCTTTCGATGTAAAATTGCCCGTTTCAAGGCCCTTTCTGCGATGTTATTGTCCAACGGGGCCGCAGCCTTCCTTAGGAACAACGTCAGGGGCTTCCAGTGCCGAAGCAGATATCCAATCGCCTGGCCCAGCCCGGAATTCGGCTCCGTCTTGCGCTCGACTAACTGCGCCTCCAGCCACGCGTGCAATTTGTCCATCACCGGCTGGCTGCGTTCCTGATGAAGCCGCAGCCGTTCGTCCGGCGTTAGGCCGCGCTCACCTGCTTCGGCATCGTGGACATACACCTGACCCAGCATCTCCAGCACATAGCGGCATTCGTCCGGGAAGTTCTCCGCCACATCCACGAACTGCCGTCTTCCGTGCGCCATGCAGTTGGCCAGCAAGATCTCCACCCCCGCGGGCAACTTTGGAACATTGCGCGACAACGCATCGCACATTTGAATCGGACTCGGCAGTTCGGCGCTCCGCTGCTTCAACACCTCAGCGAGGTTCTCGCCGGCATGTCGGCCGCCGGTGAAGTAGAGCGCGATCTTGTGCCCCTCACCGACAGACACGATACCGCTGGTAAACACACCCGTGCGCTCATCGGATGGATCGCGCTTCAGCATCAGCACGCGCATGCCAGTGTCATCGTTGTGGACCACCGTGCCCTGTGCCGCCTGCCGGATCAACTCATCCCGCGCCGGCTTGATCACCTGCGCTTCTTCCTCGACGATCTCCCACTGCGTGGCCGCCGGCAACGGGATACCTAACTGGCTTTCCAGTTGTTCCAGCCGGTTGAACGGAGTTCCGGCGCCATACTTGAGTTGAGCGATCATCGCCGCCGCCGTTTCATCGTACTTATCCGTTCCCACCCCATCCGGCTCCTGTGCCGTGAACACCTGCCCGCAGGCGCCACAGCGCAACCGTTCGAGCGAGTAAACCGTAGCCGAGAGCGGCGCCTGACCGACGATGCGCACCAGCACCTTCGGCTCCTTCTGCCCGTACACGTTGCCTTTTCCGCACTCCGGACAGCGATCGCCGTGCGTCAACTTCTGGTGCTTGATGTCAACCTTCCGCGCACCACCAAATGCCTCTGCTCCATTGCGGCCGTGCCCAGGGGGCGGTGTCGCGTTGTCGTCCGCCTGCGTCCCGGCTTCCGAGCCTTCCGGTTTCCCGATCACCTCGCTGGTCTTCTCCGTATTGCGCGTCCGCACCAACAACTCAGCCAGTGCGTGCAGCGCGTCTCTGAGCTTGCCGTGATCAGACTCGCTCAACGGCGCTTCCCGCGCTCCGTCCAGCACCCGGTCCAGCTCCTCCAGGTTCACGTCGATGCGGCGCCTGGCCTTCTTCATGCCGCTCCCCCCAGCAGTTCACGAAAATGCTTCGTCAACGGATAACCCAGAACCTCCTTGATCGACCGGTTCGGAACATAGCTGTTGGATTGTTTGCCTCGACCCGTCGTCCTTCCCATCAGCACCCAGTTGGCCGCACGGTAACAAGTTCCACGGAATCGCTCCGGATCGATGAACGTCTCGAGGAAGTAAATCGGATGCCCATACATCTGTTGCCAGTCATCGGAGATCCGCGCCGCCATCCGACCCAGGATATGCGACGCAAGATGGTCGACCCGTAGCCAGGGCAGGATCAGGAAGCGCGAGTTGTAGGCGATGAAGCGGATGCGGCTGCGCCGCGCTGCGGCATCCCAGCCGATGTAGCGATCGCGGCTGCCAAGGTGACGCGCAGCCGAGGACCAGGCCAGGCACGCGATGGGACGGCCTTCACCGGGGTCCCCGGCGACAGGTCCTCGTCGTTGGGGTGGTTGAGCCCACACCAAAAACTTCAGGTGCTCTCCCACCCCCTGCTCGTAGCCAAGGTAGTGATGCTCCTCCATCAGGCTGTTGAACAGCGGCTCCTGCGCGGTACGCCGCACCTGCTCGAACTCGAGCGGCTGCAGTTTGCACAACGGATCTTCGATGGGACTCTTATCGATCAGCACAGGTTCCGGCCGGGCTCGCATGGACAGCGGATTATGCCGCACGTAACTGACCGGCGGCAACGCGATCTGCCCTGCCCGCTCCAGCATCAGCAGCAGGCCGCGGCATACCATGTCGCGCAACGCACCATTCGCCTGGCGCCACTGCCAGGCTTCACATACTCTGACCGACAGCTTGCGCCGGCTCTCCTTCGGGTACCGCTCGATCAGCGTGCGTATATATATGATGTCTTCCTGATGGATCTCCCGGCCGCGATATCGGAACTCAGCCATTGACCAGCAGTATGAAACAGTCTTTTTTGGAACGCAAGGGAAAAATACGTGCGTGTTGCGATCTTTACTTCAGCACGCTGACTCGCCGCCACATCGGGGCAGCACGGACTCGCGACACATCCCCAGACACCGGATCGCCAGCGGTAATAAGATTCTCGACGCTAATTTCGTCGCACCAGCCGGCAACTCCGCCAGGGCTGCACTGCTCATCTGTCACGGAATCGGGGAAACCGTCGACCACTGG
>Ga0206838_10204_pt1 | contig 16183 bp, 12 predicted proteins | sample Alteio_BWOrgCont_26_FD_152879 | JGI IMG/M metagenome (GOLD analysis project Ga0206838, IMG submission 152879) | Enriched cells from forest soil in Barre Woods Harvard Forest LTER site, Petersham, Massachusetts, United States -... | ecosystem: Environmental > Terrestrial > Soil > Temperate forest >...
GCCCTCTGAGCCATACACCCGTTCGACCCGCGTGTACTGGCGCACATCGAGTTTGTAGTAGGCAGCTACCAGCCGGTAATACTCCAGCGCCTCATTGCGGTTGGGTTTGGCGTTGGTCGAAGGGAAGGGAATGCCGCCGATTTCCAGGCGCTCTGAGGTGGTGAAGAAGGTCATGTGGGCGGGGTAATGGAAGAGCGAGTTGCACAGGCAGCCTTTGTCGACGCAGACCGCGCGGAAGCCGGCCTTTTGCGCTTCAATTGCGCAGGCCAGTCCAGTGGGTCCGGCGCCGATCACCAGCAGGTCGAATAGGGGGTCGGTGGGTTCGTCGGCTTCCAGGTTGCTCATATATTTAGCTTAGGGCATTACCGGAAAAGGCGCGAATGCTCAGCCATAAAAGGAGCGCGCCAACAGGATTGCACGGAGTTTCACTTTGGCTTGCCCAAGACGTCCTCTGCATCCGTTACCCTAGAGGGTTGGGCCGAGGAGTTTCGTAATGACCGTCATCAAGCAGGAAGATTTTATATCGAGCGTGGCTGGCGCGCTGCAGTACATCAGCTACTACCACCCGGTGGACTACATTACTTCGCTCGCCAAGGCCTATGAGCGCGAGCAGTCGCCGGCGGCCCGCGACGCCATGGCGCAGATCCTTATCAACAGCCGCATGTGCGCCGAAGGCCACCGGCCAGTCTGCCAGGACACGGGAATTGTGAACGCCTTTGTGAAGGTAGGCATGGATGTGCGCTTCGAACCCGGCCCGGGCGAGGAAGCTCTCGACATGCAGCAGATGGTTGACGAAGGCGTGCGCCGCGCTTATCTCGATCCTGATAACAAATTGCGCGCATCGCTGTTGGCAGATCCGGCGGGCGCGCGCAAAAACACCAAAGACAACACGCCGGCGGTTGTGGCAGTGGAACTGGTGAAGGGCTCTACGGTTGAAGTGACGGTGGCCGCCAAGGGTGGAGGGTCAGAAGCCAAGTCGAAGTTCGTGATGCTGAACCCTTCTGACTCGATTGTGGAGTGGGTGCTGAAGACAGTGCCAACCATGGGCGCCGGCTGGTGCCCGCCGGGGATGCTCGGCATCGGAATCGGGGGAACAGCGGAGAAAGCAATGCTGCTGGCCAAGCAGGCACTTATGGATCCGATCGACATTCAGGATTTGAAAGAGCGCGGCGCGAAGACCACTACGGAAAAGCTGCGCCTTGAGCTCTACGACAAGGTGAACCGGCTGGGCATCGGTGCGCAGGGGCTGGGCGGATTGACGACCGTACTGGATGTGAAGGTGCTCGACACGCCGTCGCACGCGGCCAACCTGCCCGTGGCCATGATTCCCAACTGCGCGGCTACACGGCATGCGCATATTGTGCTCGATGGGTCTGGGCCGGTGTATCTCGATCCGCCTTCGCTCGACAACTGGCCGAAGCTTGGGTATGACGTTAGCGGCGCGCGGCGCGTGAACCTCGACACCGTGACGCGCGAAGAAGCGGCGACGTGGAAGCCTGGTGAAGTACTGCTGCTGAGCGGCAAGATGCTGACCGGCCGCGATGCCGCGCACAAGCGTATGACCGAGATGTTGAGCAGGGGCGAGAAGCTGCCGGTTGATTTCAAGAATCGATTCATTTATTACGTCGGGCCGGTCGATCCGGTGCGCGAAGAAGTGATTGGCCCCGCCGGTCCAACGACGGCCACGCGCATGGACAAATTCACTCGCCAGATGCTGGCCGAAACGGGACTCCTGGGCATGATTGGCAAGGCCGAGCGCGGGCCCGTGGCGATTGACGCTATCAAGGAATTTGGCGCGGTCTATCTGATGGCTGTGGGCGGCGCGGCGTATCTCGTATCGAAGGCGATAACGGGCGCGCGGCAGCTGGCGTTTGAGGATCTCGGCATGGAAGGTATTTACGAATTCGATGTGAAGGATATGCCCACGACCGTCGCAGTGGATGCAAAGGGAACCAGTGTTCATAACACGGGGCCGGCGGAGTGGCAGCGGCGCATCGCGGGGATTCCGATACTGCAGTGAAAGACAGTGGTCAGTGATCAGTTGTCAGTGCGGGCTCATTGAGAATTGCTCTATCCCCGGTCTCGAGATCGAGATCGAGACCGGGGGCACCCGGCTTTCGCTTGCAACGGAAATTCAAATGCGATTGCCCTGACACCTACCGGTTTTTGAGGTGAGTAGCGTGTCTGCCGGTAGAATTGCCCTACCATGCGCAAGCTACTTCTTCTTTTGCTGCTGTGCCTGAGTTCGGCTGGATGGGCGCAGATTCGGATCGACCAGTTTCCGGCGGGACCGGTGAAGTTGACGGATGGCTGGCGCTACCAGAAGGGCGACAATCTGGCGTGGGCGGACCCGCGGTACGACGACAGCGGCTGGCAAAAGCTGGCTCCTAAGCGGAACGATGAGTGCGCGCCCGCGTGCTGGTACCGGTTGCGGATAGAGTTGCCGCAGGGCCACGCACCGCTCGCATTTTTCCTGGAGGCTTTTGCGGGAGCGACCGAAGTATACGTCGACGGGCGGCGCGCAGGAGACCTTCAATTCCTGCCCTGGTGGCTGCAACGAGAGCCGACCGAACATGTCGTGGCGATTCAAGGGGACAACGGAACGGTGGTGCTGGCGATTCGCATCCACGTGCCGCGGGTATCGGACGACTACTTCGAAAATACGAAGGTGAGAGCCGAGATCGGTTCGCCGGAGACGGCTCAATGGGCGGCCGATCTGAATAAGGAAGACAGGCTGCTGGAGTTTGTGCTCTCCGGCGCCGTGAACGCGGCGATCTTTATTGCCGGGGCCGGGGCGTTGTTGCTGTTCTTTGGGCAGCGGGGCCGGCGGGAATATCTTTGGCTGGGCTTGTACCTTGTGCTGCTAGGCAGCTCGTTTGCGTTTCTGTCCGGCTCGCAGGACGCCCTCTTGCCCGGGATCGCGAACGATCTTTATGCCGATCCGGCCATCTATCTGTTTGTTTTGGCGCAGGTAGAGTTTACGTACGCCTTCATCGGCCGACATCCGAACCGTGTGTGGCGTGTGTATGAGGGACTGCTGCTGCTGGCCCCGGTGGGGGCAGTGTTGTGCGCGACCAGAACCGTATCGACTGACCTGTATTTTCTTTTCGAATCGGTGGTGACGCTTCCGGCGGCAATCACCCTGCCGTTCCTGTTGCTTTACTGGAGGCGGCGGGGCAATCGCGAGGCGCGCTGGCTGATTGCGCCCAGCTTGTTTCCGGCCGCGGGTGTGGTTATCACCAACCTTCCGCAGTTTGCGGGGCGCCTGGGTTGGGATGTAAGTTGGCTCACGCGTCCGATGTACTTGTGGGACGATGTACGGCTTTACGCATACGACGTGGCGGACCTGATTTTTCTGCTGGCCATTGGGGTGGTAATGTTTTTCCGCTTCAGCCGGCTGGCCGGAGAGCAGGCGCGTTCGGCGGCGGAAATGAGTGCGGCGCGGGAGATCCAACGGCAACTGGTGCCGGCGGCGCTGCCAACACTGCCCGGGTGTGAGCTGGAGGCGGCCTATTTGCCGGCGTCGGAGGTGGGGGGCGACTTCTATCAGGTACTTAGGCAGCCGGACGGCTCGTGGCTGATTCTGGTAGGAGACGTGAGCGGCAAGGGGCTGAAGGCGGCGATGACTGGGGCGCTGGCGATTGGCGCGCTGCGGGCGCTGGCGGCGGAGATGGTGTCGCCGGCGATGCTGCTGACCCGGCTGAATCAGCAAATGGTAGCGGCACAGCAGGGAGGGTTCATCACCTGCCTGTGCGCCTCGGTGGCGGCGGATGGAAAGATTGTGTTTGCGAACGCAGGGCATCTGCTGCCGTATCGGAACGGCGAAGAGGTGCAACTGGTCGGGAGTTTGCCGCTGGGTATCCACGAGGGCGAGACATACGAGCAGACCACGGTGGAGCTTGATCCGGGGGATCGGATCGCGCTGTTGACGGACGGCGTGGTTGAAGCGCAGTCGGCAGATGAGTTGTTTGGTTTTGAACGGACCCGCAGGCTGAGCCAGGATTCGGCGGGGTCGATAGCGGCGGCGGCGCAGTTGTTTGGGCAGCAGGACGACATTACAGTGGTGACGCTCACGTTTGCGCCGGCGTTGGAACTGCAGGTGTGAAATGGATCTCGCGCCGGGTAACGCTACCGTGGGGGAATGGGCTCGCCTGCCTGATCTCTCACAAGAACCCCATGCCGCGCAGAACGCCGCGCATGAACGCGAAGCTCTCAATTACTCCGGGCATGGGATCGTCGCCGTGGATTTCGTACTCGAGGTCGACGAAGCCCTGATAATTGATGGCGATTAGTGACTCGAATATGCCGCGAATGGGAATGATGCCCTGGCCTACGGCTACCTGGCTTTCTTTGCTGGTGAAGTCGGCGAGGTCTTTGGCGTGCATGTTGAAGAGGCGCGGTCCGGCGTCGCGAATGGCCTGCGGCAGGTTGGCTCCGGCGCGGGCGGCATGGCCAATGTCGATGCAGCAGCCGATGCGCGGGTCCAACTTGTCCACGGCGCGCAGCACGTCGTAGGGCGAGGGCCAGACCTTGTCTTCAGGGCCGTGGTTGTGGATGGCGAATCGAATATCGTACTCCTTGACGAAGCGCTCGATGCGGGGCAGCGTGGCGACGGCAGGATCGCCGGCCACGATTACTTTGACGCCGGCGCGCTTGGCGTACTCAAACTTGGATCGAATGTCCTCGTCTTCGTCTTTCTGGAAGTAGACGGCGCCGATGGCGTGTACCTTGATGTTGCTGGCGGTGTAGTCGGCCAGGGCTGCGGCTTCGGCTGTGGGGTCGATGGGCAAATGGTCTTTTGTGTCTTTGCAGTTCAATTCGGTGAGGTTCAGCTGCTTCATGAACCCGAGCAACTGCGCGCGGGTGAAGTTGCGGAACGTGTAGCTGGCCAGGCCGAGCTTGATGGGCGATGGCTTGCCGGTTTCGGGCACGGCCTCTGCCGATGCTGAAAGCGGAGCGGCTGCTGCGGCAATGGCCAGTCCGGAGGTGTGAAGAAAATTGCGGCGTGAGATAGTTGGCATTGAAGACTCCGTGGTACTGGTTGCGAGTTCCGCTTGGAATTTGAGACGTGGCTAAGACACGTCGCAGCCTGACCGCACAGTTTAATTGGTTGGCCGTGTCTTGTGCCCGTCCAAGTGCAAGGGCTCAAAGCGAGTGGTGATTTCTCTGTGGCTTTCGGCGGATGCGGCGATATGCTTCATCCATGCTTTTCAGAAAGGGCGCGAACGGATTGGAGAGGTCAATTTGAGGGAAAAACGAATTGGTGCTGACCCTGCAAAGAAATTCAACCCTTGGGACAATGTTCCCCGTTGGGTCACGGTCATTTTTCTTGTCGCCGTGTTCCTGACCTTCTCCACGATGGGGGTTGCAGGCGACATTTCCGACATGGGACTGGAGCCTCTGACTCGATTCGTGGGCGGAGTGCTGGTGTCAGGTCTGTTTGCGGTGGTTTATGCCTGGTCGGGCGTCAAGCTTCGGGGCCGGGCATGGATGGTCTTTGTACCGCTCTTCTTCGTTCAAATTTTTACAATGGCAGTGCTGCATAGTCGGTTTCCTAACCTGCACTACTCAAACCCGATGACCCCGGCGGAGGTCGACGGCCTCTCAAACCGCCTCAACTTTGACAGCATTGCCATCATCATCGCCACTTTTTTGGCGTACACGGGCTTTGTTTTCGTGTTCATCGGCGAATTCCGGCGGCGCATGCGGGTGACCACTGAAAAGACCGTGCTTGACAGCGAGATGGCGGCGGCACGCGAAATCCAGCAAGTGATTGTGCCTGAGGAAGCCGAGTGCTTTCCTGGATTTTGCGTGGATTCGACGTACGTGCCCGCGCAACAGGTAGGCGGAGATTTCTTCCAGATTCTGCCTGACGCTCACGGGGGAATGCTGGTGGTGGTTGGCGACGTTGCGGGAAAGGGATTGCCGGCGGCGATGCTGGTTTCAATGCTGGTGGGCTCGATCCGGACGGCTGCGGAGGATTCGCACGATCCGGCTCTCATTCTTCGTAAACTTCACGACCGCCTTTTGGGTCGCAGCAGCGGCGGATTCGCGACCGCGATCGCGGCGCGCATCGAGAGGGATGGAACGGTCACCATGGCAAATGCCGGCCACTTGCCGCCGTACCTTGATGGCAAAGAGATGGTATTGGCTGGGACGCTTCCTTTGGGATTCGCCGGCGGAGGGCAATATCAGGCGAGCACATTTGTGTTGGAACCCGGCAGCCGGCTCGTTTTCTTGACAGACGGAGTAGTGGAAGCGCAAGACGGCAACCGGGAACTGTTCGGCTTTGATCGCACCCGGCAGATTTCGACAAGAACCGCTGTCGAAATTGGGGATGCGGCCCAGGATTTTGGACAATCGGACGATATTACGGTTGTAGCGATCGAGAGAACCGCCTACCAGGGGTTCAGCGCTTCAGTGGCCTGAGATTTGTGGTCCCCAACTATTTCGAAATGAGATCAAAAAGCAGATCCATCGACTCCGCTCAGAAGGATGAGGCACGGGAGTTGATGGGTCAGGAGGTGGAAGAAATCTTGCACGGTGCGATACCGTTGGCTTGATCCCCGACCACTGACCCCCGACCACTGTCTTAAAGTTTGCCGAACCGATAAACGAAGCCGGCTGTGAAGCCGAAGGAGTTCTGGGTAGTTGAGCCGAAGCCGGTGGCCAGGTCTTCGCCGCTCAAACGCAGGCTCATGTGGGGCGAAGGATTGTATTGGCCCACGATAGCGCCGCCCGCTGCAAAGGTGGTTGCATCGGGCCAGATGCCCAGGGTTTTGGAGCCCAGCCCATTGGTGTCTCCAGAGAAATCGCTGATGGAGACGCCGCCCAGCACCCGGCCTGAGATCGTTACCTTGGGCAGGGTATAGAACCGATAAGAGGGCCCGGCCATGAGGTTGTACATGCTGATCTTGGGGCGGGTGAGGTTGTATTGGTTGAGGCCCGTATAGGCAATGCCGTAGAAGCCGCGGGAGTCAAAGGTGATGCCGAAGCGCTCGCTGCGAAAGCGGGTTACGCCGGCATCCCATCCGTAGAATGCCGTGCGCTGCAGCGAAGGGCCGGGCGAAAAGCGCAGGTAGCTTGCACCTGAAAAAGCTTCATAAAGATGGTCGTATGTGTCGCGGATGGCCGCGGCGCGGCGCTGTTCGCGGCGCTGCTTGATGCGGGCCGCCACGCTTACCTGGCCTGATTCCTGAGCGGGCTGCCCGGCCTGCGAGGCCGTGGAACTTGAAGATTGGGAACTGGGGCTCTGAGTATCACCGCTCGAAGAAGAAGCCGTGGATTGAGCAATAAGTGCGGCAGGCGCGGCCAAGGTCAGCACCAGGAAAAGGCGTCGAAAAGAGTGCATCGTGATCGGGATTCCTCCGTGGGAGTGCGGAAACACAGCCGCGCCGGTGGACCCGCGCGCAGTGCTCCCCCCATCTGGTATTAAAACATCCCGGGGGGCGGCATTGTGGGCGAGCCTGTCGCGCGTTAGAGCTTGTTGGTGGTTAGACGGGTGCCAGGGCGGATGGGCGCGAGCTTCGACGGATACGGGATGGTGAGAGCTGCTGATGGCCGGGAGGCCCTCAGTCTGGCCATGCCGGAGGCCGGCACGGTGCTATTTGCTAAACGATGCCGTTGAGATCGGTCTGGAGCTGTTGCAGGTTGAATCCGCCGGGGGAGCCTTTGGCGCCAATCCAATCCTGTGTCAGCAGAGCATGAGCTTCGTCACAATACTTATTCCAGAATGCGACGGTCATCACCTTTAGCTGACCCCAGGTGATGCAGGTAAAGCCCTTTTGGTCGTACTTGCATACGAAAACGCAGTGGCCGCCCCAACTGCCGGGCTTGGCCTTCGAGCCACCCTTGGGCACTACATCCCATACGTCCTGAGTCTGCGCCGTGAGAGGCAGGCTGAGGCCGATGTAAACGCCGCCAAAAAGGGCGATCGCCTGTCGCACTTCGACCAGGTTTGACACCTTGGGATCGGCAAATGCCGCCAGGGTATTGCCTGAAAAGCCCTTCTTTTTCCAGTCGTTGAGCACGTCGAGCTCGACGCCGCCATTGTCAGTGCTGGGATTTCCAGGGACGTAGCCATCCCACTGCTCGTAATACTTTTCGATGGTGGAGTCGGGAACCGTGACTTCAGCTTTGGTATTGGCGGTGAACACCTGGATGGCGTGGCCGACGCCGGCGATAGTGCAGCAACCCAGAGTGTCGTTCTTCATCATGCCCCATGAAGTGATGCCTTTGGTCCAGTCTGCAGTGGGCGGGGGAGGGGGCAGCGAAGGCGTCAGGTATTTGCCCAGCATAAGCGTGCGGCTGTCAGTCTTGATGGCCTTGCGGCCCAGTTTCATTTTGGAGTGGTCTGCCATATTTAGATCCTTTCTTTTGTGTAGGAAGGCCGCTCTCGAGTTTGGCGGCTAGCGGTGTGAGAACATCCGGGGAGAGGTGATCCTGGGTGAGTACGAGGTTAACGTTTCAAATCCGGAAATGAATGTAAAGTGAAATTGCCTGAGTGTTTCTGAAATGGTATCGGGGCTTGATTGCGTCTCATTTGGCATACGATAAAGGGACCGGAGATGGTTGACTGATGGGACGAGTCTTATTTGGCGTTTTACTGGGCTGCATTCTCTTTCCAGCGGCGCTCTTTCTTTACTACCAGTACGGCTTTCCGCCGCTGGCTGTAGGTGACCGGCCTTTTTATGGCGAAGAGAAGTTGATTCAAGCGCCGATCGACGGCCGAGTACCCCGCGAGGCGCCAAAGTACGCGCCGATTCCGTGGAGCGAAGAGAACCTGGTGGCTGGGGCGCATATTTATGTTGACCAATGCGCCATTTGCCATGGCATTCACGGCAAACCATCCTCCCTCGGCACGCGCATGTATCCGATTGCACCGCCGTTGTGGGAAAGACGAAGCGTTGCGGACGAGATTGGGGTGAGCGGCGATCCACCCGGCGTAACCTGGTGGAAGGTCTCTAACGGGCTAAGGCTCTCAGGGATGCCCGCTTACCAGGGAGTGTTGACCGATACTCAGATTTGGCAGGTAAGTCTGCTTTTGGCTAACGCCAACAAACCGCTGCCGCCGGCGGCACTGGCTCTGTTGCATGAACCAGCGGCCGAGAGCCCTCCTAAAGCGAAAAAGGAACCACCGGATACAAACGAATAGACGGCGCGAAGCTGGCTGCCAAGAAGACAAAGGGCTGGAAAGTGCAGGGTATATGAGCCTCGTAAATCTGCTGAAGAAGGGTTTTGGTTACGTGCTGATGAGCATGGGTGTCTCAAGCCCGAACCGCAAGCCCGCGGCAAAGGCGAAGGCGGCCGAGGCCGGCACGAAAAAGTCGGAGTGAAATTGGTGCTGTTGCGCAACCCCTTGGAAGCCTGGTTTCTGAACGGGGTTTGAATCGCCGGGGCGCCGGTACTGCGACATTTTGCGGCTGCCGCTTTATTTTCACATCCAACCAATGTACGCCGGGCGGCGTTGTCCGTGGCGGCGTGAGTGTGCCGGCGCTTACGACGGGCCTTTAATCCGGTAATAAAGGCGACCCGTACAATTGAAGTTGGATAAGTGATTGATGGCGGAAGCTGAGAAGGACAAACCCAAACAATCAAGCCAGCAAGCGCCGGCCCGCAAGCCCGATGAAGACCCCGTAGGCCAGGTCTACGATTCGCGGCTGGTGCGCAGGCTTGCGCACTACCTGCGCCCGTACTGGATGCAGGCGATAGTTTCTGCCATTTCCGTCACCATCAAGTCGCTTGGCGACGTGGCTGGGCCGTTTCTGGTGATGGTGGGCATCGATCACTACTTTCCGCAAAGCCAGGCCGCGAATGACGTGAGCCGCGCCACGCATGGATTCAGTTCGGCAGACTGGCTTACCAGCCGGCTTTCTCCCGATCCCTGGCGCGGAATCACGCAGATGTCCGAGATTTTTCTGGCCATCCTCGTGGTCTCGTACGTGTTTGAGTTCATCCAGACGTATCTTATGCAGTGGATCGGGCAGAAAATCATGTTCGATTTGCGCCGGGACATCTTCCGCCACATGCAGCGCATGCACGTAGGTTTCTTTGATACGCACGCGCTTGGTCGCCTGGTGACGCGGCTGACGTCGGACGTGGATGCAGTCAACGACATGTTCACTGACGGCATTTTGGCCATTGTGAATGACTTTTTCACGCTCACCTTTATGGCCATAGTGATGCTCAAGATCAAGTGGTGGCTGGCGCTGCTGGCCTTCGCGGTTCTGCCCATCATCCTGGTGGTCACGCGCATTTTCCGCGATCATGTACGCGAGAGCTATCGGCGTGTGCGTGCGGCCATTGCCCGCATCAACAGCTTTACCCAGGAACACATCAGCGGCATGAGCGTGGTGCAGCTCTTTAACCGTGAGAAACGCGCCTACAAAGACTTCGAGACGGTCAACGAGCAGCACATGATCGCCTTCAAAGACACGATCTTTGCATACGCGCTCTACTATCCTGCGGTTGAGCTGCTGTCTTCAATTGCCATTGCCATGGTGATATGGCGCGGAGGGTTTGGCGTAATTGCCGGCACGGTCACCATCGGCATGCTGGCCAGCTTCAATATGTACTCGCAGCGTTTCTGGCGGCCGATCCAGGATCTGAGCGACAAGTACAACATCCTGCAGGCGGCGATGGCGGCATGCGAGCGCATCTTCAAGCTGATGGATACCGAGCCTGAAATTGTGAGCCCGGCAGCGCCGAAGATCGGCGACGGATCGAATCGGATAGTTTTCGATCACGTGTGGTTCACATACCAGAAACTGACAGATGAGCAACAGTCGGTGGTTAATGCCGCGGTAGCGCCGGTTTCCAGACCGGCTGTGGCGACAGCGTCCTCGGCGCCGCTTGCTGCGCCCGACGCAGCCGCGCTGGCAGCCATCGATGGCATCGAATGGATTCTGAAAGACGTTTCGTTCACCATCGAGCCGGGGCAGACGGTGGCAATTGTGGGTCACACCGGCGCGGGCAAAACCACGCTTACGAGCCTGATGATGCGCTTCTACGAGGTGACGGCGGGGCGCATTCTATTAGACGGGGTTGACCTGCGCGAACACGATCTCGATGAGCTGCGCGGCCACTTCGCGGTTGTGCTGCAGGACCCGTTCCTGTTTACCGGCACCATCGGCGATAACATTCGCATGGGCAACCAGAAAATAAGCGACGCGACCATGCGCAACGCTGCGCGCGACGTAAACGTACTCGACTTTGTTGAGAGCCTGCCGGAGCAATTTAACGAGCCTGTGCGGGAGCGCGGCAACTCGCTCTCAACGGGGCAAAAACAGCTCATCAACTTTGCGCGCGCGCTGGCCTACAATCCGCACATCCTCATTCTGGACGAGGCTACGTCGAGCGTTGACACAGATACCGAGCTGCGCATTCGCGGCGCCCTGGAGCGGATGGTTGAGGGCCGAACCAGCGTGCTGATCGCGCATCGCCTGTCGACCGTGCAGCGTGCCGAATGTATTTTAGTGATGCACAAGGGGCAATTGCGCGAGATGGGCACACACCAGGAACTGCTCGCCGCACGCGGGCTTTACTGGAAGCTCTATCAACTGCAGTACAAAGATCAGGAGCTGGGCACGGGGGCTGCGGCGTTGGGCGAGCCGGCGGTGGCCCCGGCGGTGTGAATGATTCTCGCGCTGATACGATAACAGTAATATTGCATGCCCGCTGACGCGCCTTCACTTCCCCAATGGAAGACAAAACATAATCCCTGGCTGGTGGCGCTCACGGTCACCATGGCGACGTTTATGGAGGTGCTTGACACCTCGATTGCGAACGTGGCTTTGCCGCACATGGCGGGGTCGCTGGGCGCGAGCCTGGATGAAGCAACCTGGGTGCTGACCAGTTACCTGGTGGCCAGTGCCGTGATCCTTCCCATCTCCGGCTGGTGTTCAAACCGCTTCGGCCGCAAGCGGTTCTACATGACATGCGTGGTGATGTTTACCGGCTGCTCGCTATTGTGCGGAATCGCGCCAAATCTTCACTTTCTTATCATCGCCCGCATTTTGCAGGGGCTGGGCGGAGGAGGACTTGCGCCTAGCGAACAGGCGATCCTGGCTGACACGTTTCCCGCCAACAAGCGGGGACAGGCGTTTGCGCTCTACGGCATGGCGGTAGTGTTTGCGCCGGCGATCGGCCCCACGCTGGGCGGCTGGATTACCGACAACTTCAACTGGCACTGGATTTTCTTTATCAACCTTCCGGTAGGCATACTGTCGTTTTTTCTTACCAACCGCATGGTCGAAGATCCGCCGCAAATGATCGAACGCAGAAAAGCCTCGCAACACCTCAAGGTCGACTTCATGGGGCTGGGGCTGGTGGGACTGGGCGTCGGCTTGCTTGAGTACACGCTCGACCGCGGCCAGGAGAAAGACTGGTTCAGCGACCTGGGCATTCGAACCTCGTTTATTGCAGCGATTGTCCTGCTCATCGTATTTGTCTTTTGGGAGTGGCAGCATCCCGACCCGATTGTTGACATCAAACTGCTGAAGAATCGCAACTTTGGTACATCGGTTTTTCTGCAGCTTGTGCTGGGCACTGTGTTGTTTGGTTCAACGGTGCTCATTCCGCAATATCTGCAAACGTTGCTGGGCTACACCGCAGAGCGCGCCGGCATGGTGTTGTCGCCGGCGGGCTTTGTGCTGATGGCTATGATGATGGTTTCAGGCAAGCTGGTAAGCAAGCTGGATGCGCGGGCGATGGCGGCCTTCGGGTACTTCTGGACTGCTGTCGGGCTCTACAACCTTACTCGGCTCGATCTCACAACCGCCTACAGCGCGGCCACCATGTTTCGCATTTTTCAAGTGATGGCGTTACCCTTCGTCTTTATTCCCATCAGCACACTCAACTACGTGGGCGTACCTCTTGAAAAGAACAACCAGATATCGAGCTTGTCAAACTTTGCGCGCAACATTGGCGGCAGCGCAGGCACTGCGCTGCTCACCACATTCATTGCACGAACGGCGCAAACGCACCAGCAGGCACTGAGCGCGAATGCGATTCCGGGCAGCGCCGCCTGGTCGTATTACATAGATGGTTTCCGCTCGATGTTCGTGGGGCGAGGAATCCCGGCCGCGCAGGCGGGGCAAATGGCCATAGGGCAAGCCTATCGCGAAATGCAACTGCAGGCATCGATGCTGAGCTATCACAACGCATTTGCATTGCTGGCTGCCATCATTTTTTTCCTCGTGCCGCTGCCGTTTGTGATGCGGCTGCCCAGGAAGCGGCCGGAGAGCGCCGGCGGAGGACATTGATGGACAGCAGGAAACAATGAGACGAGGAAACAAGGGGACCAGGAAACAAGGGAACGTGGGCCGGCTTCGCCGCGAAACTTCATTCGGGATATGATGAATGCAGGGCTTTTCTCGCCGGTTTATCTCGACAAAATTGCAATTGAAGTGGATGCAGGGACGAATGGGTACAGGTGTAACCAGAAAAGTTGAGCTGTTTGACACCAGTCTGCGCGACGGGTTGCAGCAGCCGAATCTCGAAATCAGCGTGCCCAACGCAATGATGCTGCTGGAGCGCATGGGCGCATTCGGCATTAAGTATGCCGAGATTGGTTTTGCCGGAGCCAACAAGCTGGTGACCGATTTGTGCGCGGCCGTGGGCGACATCGATACCGGCGGCATGAAGCTGGCACTCTTCGGCCGCACTCGCGGCCGCGGAATGAAAATTGAAGACTGGCCCGATGTCAGGTTTATTCTCAATCAGCGCAATCGCATTCCCGTCGCGGTGGTGGTAGTCAAGTCGCGCCTGCTGGATGTAATGCAATCGCTCGAAACCACTCCCGAAGAAAACCTGCTGATGGCTTGGGAGACGGTGGAGTGCCTGCACGCCAACGGCTTCGAAGTCATTGTGGATCTCGAGCACGGCATGGATGCGTATTGCGGGCGGCGCGAGATGGGCGCGCCATGCGACCCGGATTTTGCCAAGCGCAGCCGCGACTACTTCGGCGAGTTGGCCGGCCAGTGTGTGCGGCAGAATGTTAGCCGCATCGTGGTGTGCGACACCAACGGTGGCTCGAGTCCTGAGGAAGTGGAAGAAGTGATTGGCGGGCTGGTAAAGGATTTCCCGCAAGCGGCGGTTGGATTCCACGGCCATACCGATCGCGGCCTTGGCGTTGCCAACACCCGCGCGGCGATACTGGCCGGAGCGATGCATGTGCAGGGCACTTTGCTGGGCACCGGCGAGCGCTGCGGCAATGTGAATCTTACAACGGTAGTGGGCGCAATGCAGGTGCGCGGCGAGGCTGAGTTTGTTCCTCCGCAGTCGCTGGCTGGGCTCGCCGGATTGGCGCACATGGCTTATGGCGCATTTGCTCTCGATCCGCCGCACGGCGCGCCGATTGTTGGACCCGGCGCATTCGGCACCTGGGCGGGCATGCACGGATCAAGTGAGAATAAGAATCCGGGCGCGTATCTGTGGTGCAACCCTGCAGAGGTTGGCGCGGTTCCCACTATTGGTGTCAACGGGCAATCGGGACGCGCGAATATCGTTTTGCTGTCGAAAGATCTTGGCATGCCGCTTAACTCAAAGCAGGCTCAGACGCTGCTTGACACGAACCAGGCGATGATTGAAGGCGGCGGATTCACAGCCAGCGAGATCTCGTTCAAACTCGCATGCATGCGGGTGCTTGGCACGATGGGCAACTGGTTCGGCATACGAAGCTGGCGCGTCTTTGATGAGAGCGACGAGATTGGCAACCGGTTTGTGCAGGCGTTTATGACACTTGCCGTGAGCGATAACACGGTGACAACTTCACGCGCCGAGGGCACCGGGCCGGTGGACGCCCTCACCAAGGCCATGCGCAAGGAATTGGAGAAGTGGTACCCGGCGCTGGCAGAGATGCGGCTGGGCACCTTCACGGTCGCTGCGCTCGATGTGTCGGCGCACGACTCGGCTGCGCACGTCCGCGTGACGGTGAGCTTCCACGCAGACGGGCATGATCCCTGGATTACTGCCGGAGTAAGCAGCGACATGAACCAGGCCGCGCTGATGGCGATTGTGGATGGATTCCACTATTGGCTTGAGATGGGGGACATCAGGACCGAAGAGCTTGATGGTCAATCAGGACTGGCCTCCCCGGTCTCAAAGGCGAGACCGGGGGCACCCGCTACCGCTGAGTTATAAACTTCACAATTTCATCCAATACGCGCGGTCCCTGATCGGTGCCAAAAAGATACTGCGCGTGCGCAGAGCCACCCACGATGATCAACTTTTTCGGTTGCGGGGCTTTCGCGTAGTGCGCCTCGATACCGGGCAGGCGCGGTCCGTCGCCGCTGGTATCGTCGCGAGCAACGAGGTAGAGTTTGCGGCCCTTGAGCTTTTCGGGGAAAGAGCCGCCTTCGGAGCCTAGAAAGACTACGCGATCAAATTCACCGGGATTCGACTGGGCGTCAGCATCGCCCACCGCGTCGCCGCCCAGACTCCCGCCAATAGCCGATACGCTCCTCAGGCCCTTTGAATGCAGATAACGGACTGCCGCGAGCACATCGGCGGCGTTGTCTTCATAGGCGCCTTCCGCACCGGTTGAACCGTCAGGGTTCTTTTTGTCGCCACGAAACTGAACTGCCAGCACCGTGAATCCCTTTTGAGCGAAAACCTGTGCCTGCGGCGCCCAGCTGTCTTTTCCGAATCGCCCGCCATGCGCCAGCACGATGCCGCGATTACCGTTTCCGTAAAGGTCGGCCTGGATGGATGCGTGGCCATCGGGAAGAGTAATCGTGATGGTTTGCTGGGAGATAGCGGGGCTTGCCAGCAGAGCAACTGCCAATCCGACGAGCGCTCGGGTCAACACGTTTCCTCCTCAACCGCTGCAGCATGGAGTGAATTCACACGGGGAAGCCGCTTTCACGCGTAGGATACCGCAAAGCGAGACTTGTGTCCGGAGTGTGACCTAAGGCACACTGGTTTCCAAGATCCCGGGTCAGAATTGACTTGTGTGGCCGGCGAGCTTGACTGCTCACCAGGCTTGGGAGGATTCGCATTTATGAGTGATCTTGCACCGCTCGCAGAAGATGTTACCGTTGACCCCCTCGTTGGTCATCCGCCCGATTTTCATGTCTTCCACAAATTCATTACGCGCTGCAAGGCTCTTCCGGCCCTTTCGACAGCAGTGGTCTGGCCGCTTTCTGAAGTTGCCCTGCGCGGCGCGGTTGAAGCTGCAATAGCC
>Ga0206838_10205_pt1 | contig 16137 bp, 13 predicted proteins | sample Alteio_BWOrgCont_26_FD_152879 | JGI IMG/M metagenome (GOLD analysis project Ga0206838, IMG submission 152879) | Enriched cells from forest soil in Barre Woods Harvard Forest LTER site, Petersham, Massachusetts, United States -... | ecosystem: Environmental > Terrestrial > Soil > Temperate forest >...
AAGCCTTCCCGTTTGGCAACGTTTGCGTTGAGTAAGGCATCTATGAACACATCCTGATTGATGGCTGTTTATCGACGGCGATCCGATGCGAACAGATAGGATGAACCAAACAAAAGGACAAGCTATGCCTGGTGCGCTGCCCATCATCAAGACCCAACAACAATGGATCATCGCCATTGACGCCGAGATATTCCACCTGCAACAAGTCAGCAGGCTGTTATCCGGTGACGGAGCTCGCGGAGCTAAACGCGTGATAAGTGCCGAGGGAAGAGCACGGATCAGTGCTGGGATGAGAAAGAAATGGGCAGAGCGGCGGAAGGCTGCTTGAGCGATTCGAAGCCGACTGCTTCGCGCCTGAACCACTCGCTTGCTCACATCCACGCTTACAAATCTGTCTGGGAGGCAGAGACTAATGGGGCGCCTGATTATTCGCGTTTCCGAGTGCTTTACCCGCTGGCCGTCGTTTTCCGGGGCTGCAGCCCAGCTTCCCAGTTGCCGACAAACCGGCGTGGCGGAGCAGTGCTGACGCCTGCAAAAAGAGCGCGAGCGAAATCGGAGAGGGCTCCCCGTTCTGTGATCCTTGCAGGTCGGTTTTTCATCACTCTCGTGATCGTGCTGATCATAGTGTCGCTATTTACTGAGCGCTATTGGACATTCGACAACTTTCCACATGGCGGCCAAGATTTTGAACTCACCCTCATAACCTTGATGGCGCTCATCTGCTTGGTGCTTTTGGTGGCAGTCTATGCCAAGCGTGGCGTCGAAATAATCTTCGACGTCGGGCGGATACTTTCTTTGATCTTCAGCAACCAAAGAAGTGAACAGAGCGCCGGCGTCGCTCTACCTCCTTCGTATCACGGGCCGCCCATTGCAAGTTCTGCACTAGCTTCGTACAACGTGCCCTTGCGAATCTGATCTGTTCTCCCCTCTAGAAGATGGTCTCCCGTGTAGCGGTGGCCTTTTGTCTTTTTGGCACGATCCCACGTTTGAGCGGGATTCGCGGAGAATTTGTGAAAAAATCTGAAGTTTTTAGTGCCTGGTCCTCTATTCTGTCTGGGCGGGCCCCCTCGCTTTCCATCGAAATTACCAAAGAATGTCCTCTGCGTTGCCAGGGTTGCTATGCTTTCGATTCAGCCCATCTTGGCAGCCATACTCTTCTTCGCCAGCTCTCGGATTTTAAGGGCGATGAACTGGTTACCCGCATTCTCGCATTGCTTGACGCACGCAAACCGCTTCACGTTTCGCTGGTGGGGGGTGATCCCCTTGTCAGGTACCGAGAACTTGAGCAACTTATTCCTCAGATCGAATCTCGGGGCATTCATACTCAGGTGGTCACCAGTGCGTTCCGCATCATCCCCGCCGAGTGGAATAAGTACAAAAAGCTGAATGTCGTAGTGTCCATCGACGGACTTCAGCCAGAGCATGACGAGCGTCGCAAGCCGGCAACCTACGAGCGCATTCTTAAAAACATCCTTGACGCACAGGTCACGATCCACTCCACGATCACGTCTCAGATTGCCTCGCGGCCCGGATACCTTGAGGAGTTTCTCGCCTTCTGGTGCGCCAACCCAGCAATCCAAAAAGTTTGGTTTAGCCTCTTCACACCCCAACGCGGTGCCACCGATCCAGAAATTCTCTCAGTCGATCAGAGGCTCTTCGTCGTGAACGAGCTCCGTCGCCTCCGCCGAGTCTTTCCCAAGCTCGATATGCACGATATCGTCATCGACGAAATCGCCACCCCTCCTTCTAATCCTAGTGAATGCATCTTCGCCCGGACGACCGAGACTATCTCGGCCGATCTCACCACTCAGATCACTCCCTGCCAGTTCGGCGGCAATCCGGACTGCTCCCAATGCGGGTGTATCGCTTCGATGGGCCTCGCCGCCGTCGGCCATTACAAGGTTGTCGGGAGGCTTTCCGCCGGCGATCTCTTTATGGCTTCGGACCGGTTTGGCAAGGGGTTCAGAAAATTGCGACAGGCCGTTTTCTCCAAGCCAAACGCGCCACCCGAGCCTGTTCCTTTCAAAATTCTTCAGAACTAATGTTCAAAAGAAAGTGTTTAGGAGCGCGACACCCTGAACAACAGCCGCTGCACGTTGGAAGACGGAGTGGGACCGGGATCTATTGCCGCTTCGGGCACAGTCCCTACGGGAGATACGGCGCGAAGGACAACCTAACCACGTCAATGACAGCACCTACGTCAACCGACTGCGGCCACCGCAGAGTCAGCGGATAGGTCCGATCTCCGCGCAGGTTTATGCGCATGCTTATACGCGAGCAACACGTTAAATCTCTATGTGGCTGAAAGCAAATCGGTATAAGTGTGGATAACCGCCGGTCCCAACATCTGGACGTGCGGTGATTGCCACCGGAGACCTGGCTCACGCTGTCAGGCTGGCATCAATGTTGCCCCACCCCTCGCGACACGTAATAGGCGCATTGCATCTTAGGTGATCAATGAACGGTAAATCCAATGTATGCAATGCGGACCGGGAAGCAGACCCGGTTGCAAAGTTCGGTGAGCAGCTGTCTATGCCTCACGAGGTGATGGCGAATCTGCCGTTCATCGCCACACACAAAGGGGCAGATTCGATATACGCCGAGTTTGGGGCCCGCTGCCGGTGTTTGAAGAACAGCTGCGAAAGGATCGGGAAGATTGGCTCATGCAGTTTCTTTCCGATGTGTGCCCGTTCCACAAAGATTCGTTTCCGATGCCAGTCTCAGAGAGCGATTGAAGTCGTGGATCGCTTTCCCTCTTTGGAGCCCTGGAAAAGCGCGCAGCAGGAAAGGAAACCGAATGCGACAAATCCCCGATGAAAACCATAATGCCAACAAACACGGTAAACACCACGTTAACGTAGGCGATGAGTCCAGGGCGACCCTTGGACGCAGACCTTAATCCATCCGTCGCCCGAGATACGGCTCAAGAAGAGAGGCTTGAAATTCTGATTCGGAGCGACGTATCTCCTGAGGCAAATAAAGAATAGGTCCTCTAACGAGCAAGTGAAAAATGTCTTCTGATATCGCCTACTGGTCCAAAGAGCTTGGCGTCACATGCGAGCAACTACACGAAGCCATTCTCAGCTACGGAACCACGTCGAGAAGGCCCGCGTCGCCCTCCACAAAGCCAGTCTGGGGTTAACTTTTATTTGGGGGCGATAGGACGGTTCCTGCGAGGTCGATCCTCTGGTTCTCCACCTTGTCATATTGCTGCTTGGCACGATTTATGAGTTGATCAAGGTTGTAATCGCCCAGGCGAGAATCGGTCCGAGCAGCAGCCTGAAGAGCCTTCCACAGGCACAGCTTGCCCTGAATACCGACCGCAAGAAGCTCCAGTGATTCAAACATTGCGAAATCCGTTGAGCCAGTGTGCCCCAGCTTTAGGCGGGTGGCCTTTTCAAGAAGCCAGCCGCCGGCTTGTTTGATCGCGCTGGGACAAGAGCCAATTTTCTCCGCAATGGAATGTAACGTCTCATCATCAGCTTGAATCTCCGGAAGGAGCGCGCTGGCGAATTCCCGAAAACGAGGATCATCATGCTGATCACGCATTGCCTCAAGTAGCTCAATGGCGATCTGCGCATCGCTGAGGTGATCAGCTAGGTAAGTGGCAAGGGGATCTGACATGATAAATGCCTCTATCGGAAATGGCAGCCGCCGACGATGCCGACGGCTGGGCCCGTCTTGTTATGCGGCGTTCGGAAGAAGAATGAAACTTTCGTCCAGCCTTCGTCTCGCTTATCGAAGTGTTTATAGGCACTGGGAGCTTCTTCAAGCGGCAGCTCGTGGGAGATGATCATAGACGGATTTGCTTTGCCGTGATGAATGAGATCGCGAAGATTGCGGTTATAAGCTTTGACATTGGCCTGTCCGATGCCCATCTTTTGCCCTTTAAACCAGAACTTGCCGAAGTCGAAGGCGATTTGGCCCTTCTTTGCCGAAGACACAAATCGATCGAAACAGTCCTATAAGAGGGGATGTCAAGAAAAAATTCTTCCCCTCCCTCTCCCAGAGGAGAGGGGATGTGGCTTGCATCCAGCCCAATCTCAGTTCTGGAGAGGCCGTGGGCTCGCCGCGTATTCCGGACAGACCAAGCAGTTGGCGGTTTGTACTCGACGGTTTCATGACGCCATGGTCATTCGACGCCTTCGGTTCTGGAGGCTGCGCAAGCAACCGCGTTGGCCTTAGTGCGCCAACCATGGTCCTATCTGAGACTCGAGGCCTACAGCTTTTTTGGGTTATGCGAGGGGGCATACGGTGACTTTGGAGGCTCGGTGCTGAACGACAGCACGCGGGGCCTAACTCATCGATTGATACTCTCCCTCGACCCCGAGCGTCGCAAGAACCGATCGGCTAACCATCGGGTAAGTAAACCTGGGCCGGCCTGGTTCCTGTAGACGCTCAAGCTGCTTGCGATTTCAGATGTTCTGCGTCGAAACGTTCTCCTGTTTTCCAAAGTGTCAACGTAATGGCCGCGATCTTGCGTGCGAGCGTGAGGCGAGCCATATCCGGCTTCATCCCCTTGGCCAGCAATCCTGCGTAAAAGTCCTGCAGTGGTCCCGCGCAACGACTGGCGCTCATGGCCGTACTTTTGAAGATCCTCTTCATCTCGTGATTGTGATTTTGATTCAGACCACGGATCTGTTGTGGCTTTTTGGAACGTTGCAGTTGTCCGTCCACATAACGATGCTGTGCGCTGTCGTGCGTCTCCACCCCCAGACCGCTGTAGGTCCACAGCTGCCGCTTGCTGCGGAACCGGTGGGGCGTCTGCATCAGGGCCAGCAATAGGGCAGCCCGCAGCGGGCCGATCAAGGGAATCTGGCGCAATATTTTCACGGCCTGATGTTTCCGGCTCTCGGTTAAAAGTTCCCCTCGCACCGTGTGCCGCACAACCAACAGTCCGTCCAATTGCTGATAGAACAGCTCTGCTCGGCGGCGCACGCCGGGTTGCGCAATCCTGCTCAGCCATTGGTCCCGATGGCGTGGGGCATAGACCTGCGTACCCGAGCAGGGAATGCCCCAGCTTCGATACAGCGCCTTGAGCCGACTCATCACCCGCGCCTGGTCTTTGCTGATGGTCAGATAACTACGCGCCAACTCTCGCAATGTCCGCAGTCCGTTTTCTCCGTGGTAGACCGCGCGCAGCAGTCCGGCGCGCAATAGCTCAGCCAGCTTGCGCGCGTCACCTTGTCACTCTTGCTGCCTTCTTTCAATAAGGCGTTGCGCCGCGGATTGCAGACCACCATTTCCTCGACGTGGGGCTTGAGCACGTCGTACAGCCAGGCCGCCCAGGTCCCTTCTTCCAATGTCACATGCAACTCGCCCCGCAGACCGTGCAGGAACTCCAGCACAGTGGCTGCTTTGGTTTCGATGATGGACTCCATCACCAACTTGCCCACGCCATTCAAGACAGCAATCGACGTTGCATCCTTGTGAACGTCGAGCCCGATATACTTGACATTGCTACTCAGCATGCTGGGTACCTCCTTGGGGGGGAAGGTGATTCTTCACTGAGACCACTTTCCCTCAAGGTAAAATGCCATATTCCTCAGAACTCTCCATAAAAAAACCAGCTTGTTTCCCGCCGCAGTAAGATGAGCCTGAACTGGGCGGAGGATAGGGCCCATGCTGGGAAGCAACCCGAGCGCCGACTCAGTGGCCTCGACCGATCAGGGGGTGCTGCGGCATCCCCTTTTCGCTGTCTGCCGGTCCAGATCGGGAGAGGCATCAAAGCGCTAAATCCTGGGGGAGCGGGGGCAAAGCCCCCGCAGCTTGCGGCGGCCCTAAAGCTTCCCTCTAAAACAGGGCGCCCTCTGATAATGCGTGAGTTGGTGAGATTATGCACGCATTGAGACCCAATTGGGGGAACTCATCTTTTCGAAATCAACCCTGATTTCCCTCGCCTCGTTGAATCTTGATTCCAGCTTAGTCAGGTGGGCTTGCTACGCAGTCAGATAGTTTTGGGAAGGCCTAGCGTCAGAGCACGTTTGGGCTTGCATAAGGAAGCGAGAAGAACGAGCGGGGATATGTCCCGCGCTCGTTTCCAAAGGGGTCCGTTCTTGGTTGAACCTGTAGTTTTTATTGCTGGGGAGCCTTGATGCGCTCCCCGTCGGACGTGGTCGCGAACCCTGGGTCGATCACCATCTCGTGGAGCGTATTTCCTGATTGGGCGACGATCATTTGCAGGTGAATTTGCGGCTGGTCACCGTTGGTCACAGTAATGGTTCCGGTGCAGTCCGGGTTCACCGAGTAGGTGCCCGTGTTAGAGACCCAACCCGGTGCCACGTTGCCGTTAGCGGCAACCGCGTCCAGTTCGGTTAGATTCCCTTCGCCATCAAACGTCGTCTTGGCGAGGCCATCGATGAATAGGGTAGGCCCGTTCGGGATAAAAACTTGCCCGTGGATGGTATAGGCGTAGCTGCCTCGGATGGTGGAGTTGTTGCAAACGGCAGCTTGGGGAGTCACTGCCGAAGATGCAGCAAGGGCCAGCCGCTGGCGAGGAAGGGGGGCCGTGAGCTTAGGTGTTCGCATTTTGGGAAGCAACGTTACGGTCTTACCGTTGACGATCAGAATTTCAAGCCACTAGGTCACGTTGGTTATGGGCTTTCCTATTGCCAATAGCCATGCGCGGCAGTCGAGTGGGTAACTTACATCCTATGATGAGCCTGCCGCAGCTCGCGTAGGCGAATGCGAACCGCCTACCAGAGTGGCAAACCCACATTGCCAAACAAGATGACCAGACAAAGGCGGTGCTCGATCAGGCGCTCAAGGTGAGCCAAATCAGGAGGCGTTCTCAACAGTAGCGGCCACTCGGCACAGTTGAACGACGCGTGCTGGGGTGCATTTTTGCTACTGGAAACCCCAAGTTTGTGGACAAGGTCGTGGATCAGTTGCGGTATTTCGACGAGCGCTCCGATGAGGCACTCTTTTTCTCGGGAGCCACGGCCATGTGGTCCCTGGCAACAAACTCCCGCACATACACTGCAGTCCGTTCGGCAATTGATAGCGCAAAGATCAATGCTGATAGGCGTACTCAAGATTTGATTGTTGAATCGCTGAGCGACGATCCGGCGCGAATCAAACAGCAAATCGCAGAAGTGGTTAGAACGCAGAGGGACGCTGGTAAATGGAAGTAATTTGTTTGTACCGGTCTGATGGGCTCCGCGATTTGTGAGCCAGTTGTGATGTTAGTCTTCGGGCAAAACTGAGCCTAAGGAAGGCGGAGGGATTTGCCGTGAAGAAGAAGCGACTTTCTGTAGAGCAGATAGTGGCGGTGATGAAACAGGCCGAGGCTGGGGTTCCGGTGGCGGAGCTGATCCGGAAGGTAGGGATCAGCGAGCAGACTTTTTATCGCTGGAAGAAGCGGTATGTCGGGATGGAACTGGATCAGGCGCGACAAATGATTACTCTCTAATATTCCTAAAACTGCGCCTTCGGGTCCGAGGTTTGGAAAATATCCCGCCCCATTCTCCACACGCGTGGCCATCTGAAACCCGTTACTCAACTTTTTGGGTAGGGGGTTGTGACGGCTCGACTTCCGATCCAGTCGTAGGTGGGGGTATTCACGTAAGCTCTGCAGCCCGCGTAAAAGCTGCGCCTTCTATACAGGCGTCCGCCCAACTCACCCCGGACAAAACCCAGTCAGGGATTCTATCCACGCTGTGGTTTGAATGTCGGCTCGCGCACCTCAGATTCTCCCTGATCGCGATCCGCCATGAAGCCGGGTGGAAACGGGGCTGCATCCAGCCTGCGAAAAATTTCCTTCCAGTTGGTGCGCGGGCCGGTCGAATCCGGCTGCTTGGCCTTCTTCTCGGTCAATGTATTCCCCTTTCTGCACCCCATTCTAAGCGGCGCTGGCCAGCCAACTGTAGCAGGAATCGAAACTCTGCGCCTCGGCCACCAGCCTGAACGTCCAGCCGATAACTTCACGCTGCACTCTGGATGGAGCGCGAAATTGAAAAGCTGCGCCTGCGAATGATTCAATTGCGTGGGGGAGTCAGGCGGGAGAAGAACGGTGCAGGGATGCCGGAGTCGAAAGCTGTTCAGACTAGACGACAGGCGAAGGATCAGCCGCACCCTTATACGCTGCTTTCGCCGACCGCATCGTGCGTGCGGGAGATGTCGTCATCACATTCAACTATGACGATGCGCTCGACCGTGAATTCGGACGATAAAGCGCGTTAGTGGGAATGCTCAGCTATAGAATCAGCAACTTACAGTGGATGGGGCGGTAGAGGCGCACCGGAGACTGCGATGCGCTGCTAAACTTTCTGCTTCAATAGTAATGGTGGCTTAGCGTGCTCAAATGTCCGAATTCTGACAGGACACCGTCCCGGCGGCGAAATCCTGGGATCGCATTTACGATGATGCTAGGATGCTCGTTGCCAGGAACGAAATCCCTGGCGGTTTACCACCGGAATCCTGAGGATGTCTCGCCGCAAAACCCCTGATCAGACCCTGTCTCGCCGGGCGTTCCTCAAGAGGATGGGGATAGCGCCGGTGGTCCTCCATCCCGCGTCCTTCTACGGGCTTAGGTTCGGATTTTCCTTCGCAACCCTTGAGCACCCGCCGCTGTCTCTGGCCGATTTTCGCTTGAAACCGAGCTATCCGGCCAGGTCTCCGCTGGAGGACGTGCTCCGCCGCGTCCCCGCGGGGTCCGACGAGCTTGTGACGGAAAAGTACGCTTCCGAAATTGAGATGGTCCTCCGGAACTGGAGTGAGTCACTGAGGAGGTGGCCTAGCGATCAGTCTGTGCTGGCGAGGTTTCTAGACCCGTCCATCACTGCCTTTCCGGTCGCTAATGCCAAGGAGAGCACTGTGCGGGCGGGCGAAGGGATCGACGTTACGAGAAGGCAGTTCGGCTCCAGCGTGCTTGCCGGACGGGAGCGTTTTCTCCGGGAGTTCGGCGACTACCTTGGACCAGACTCGCACGTAGAAACCGCAGAATTCGAAATCATCAGCATCGAAGAAATCGCGAGTGAGCCGGTAACGCTTCGCCTGGAAATCCGCTACGATTTCGTCCTCGCGCACAACGACGATCGCCGTGAAGAGCGTGTTGGACATTGGCGCACCGAGTGGTCGCGCAATGGATCAGACGACTGGAAAGCGCGAAGATGGGAGGCCAGCGAAGAGACATGCGGTAGCGCGCAAGCACCCGCCTTCATCGACGTCACCACCCAGGCCCTGGGCGCGACCGAATCGTACAGAAACCAGATGCTTCGCGGTGCCGACTATTGGCGCACAGTTCTCGATGGCGCCTGCGGCATCGATGTATACGGAAGCAACGGCATAGCGGCGGGCGATTTCGACAACGACGGCTTCGACGATTTCTATGTCTGCCAAGCCGCGGGACTTCCCAACCGACTTTACCGTAACAGCGGCGACGGAACCTTCGAAGATGTGACCGAGAAATCCGGCGCCGGCGTGCTTGATAACACCGCGTGTGCCCTGTTCGCTGACTTCGAGAACAAGGGTCTTCAGGATCTGCTGGTGGTTTGCGGCAGCGGACCACTGCTCTTTTTGAACCACGGCAACGGGACCTTCTCTCTCAAGCGTGATGCATTCAAGTTTGCGCGTCTTCCTGAGGGCACGTTCACGCACGCGGCCCTGGCGGATTATGACCGCGACGGACGCCTCGATATCTACTTCTGCTTGTACAGCTATTACCACGGCCTGGATCAGTATCACTATCCGGTGCCTTACTTCGATTCGAGGAACGGCCCGCCGAATTTCCTACTGCACAATGAAGGCAACGCCACATTTATCGACAGGACCCAGGCAGCCGGATTGAACGCGAATAACGATCGCTACAGCTTTGCCTGCGCCTGGGGTGCCTCTAATTCCAAAGGGTTTCCCGATCTCTACGTAGCGAATGATTTTGGTCGAAGCAATCTCTATCGCAACAATGGCGACGGAACCTTTACCGATGTCTCAGCCGACGCCAACGTCGAGGACGTCGGAGCAGGCATGAGCGCATCCTGGTCCGATTTCGACAATGACGGGAACCAGGATATCTATGCAGCCAACATGTGGTCGGCGGCAGGTCAGCGGGTTTCAGAACAAAAGATTTTTCAAGAAAAGACTTCCGAAGATATCCGTGCGCTGTACCGGCGGCACGCGCGCGGCAATTCTCTCTATCGAAATTCACGCGACGGCAAATTCCAGAACGTCAGCGGCCAGGCTGGCGTCGAGATGGGCCGCTGGTCCTGGTGCTCGGATTTTTGGGACTTTGACCATGACGGCTACCCCGATCTCTACGTCGCCAATGGATACATCTCGGGCCTGGATCGGAACGACCTCAGCAGCTTTTTCTGGCGTCAGGTTGTAGGAAAATCACCCAAGGACGCCACTCCGTCGCCGGCCTACGAGCACGGATGGAACGCCATCAACGAATTGATCCTCTCTGACAGCTCCTGGAGCGGCTACGAGCGAAATGTACTGTTCGCGAACAACCGCGACGGCACCTTCTCCGAGATTTCAGGCGCAGTCGGACTGGACTTCCTCGAAGACAGCCGCTCGTTCGCGCTCGCCGACATCGACCACGATGGGCGTCTGGAAATCATCCTCAAGAACCGAAACGCGCCACAGCTGCGAATCTCGCGCAATGCGATGAAGGATCTCGGCCGCTCCATCTCGTTTCGTTTACGCGGGCAAAGGAGCAATCGCGATGCCCTCGGGACCGCGATCACGCTTGAGGCAGGCACGCTTCGCCAGACGAAGTATCTGCAGGCCGGATCCGGGTTTCTCGCACAGCACTCAAAGGAGGTTTTCTTCGGAGTGGGAAAACAGGAGGGCGCGCTCCGAGCCATGATCCGCTGGCCCAGCGGGCTATCGCAAACTTTTGAAGGCATTCCTGTTAACCACCGCATCGAGATTGAAGAGGGAGCGGCGACATTTTCGGCGAAGCCCTTCGCTGCACCGCCTAAATCCTATGAACGGCCGGGACCCTTGCCGTCGCTTGATCCGTTGCCGTCCGTGATCGATACCTGGCTACTCGAACCGCTAAAGGCGCCAGAGTTTTCCCTGCCCGACCTCTTGGGCAGCGCTCGAGAGCTTCGATCATTCCAGGGGAACTTTGCTCTTTTGAATTTCTGGGCAACGAAGGCTCCGTCTTGCCGCGACGAGCTGACTCAACTCGATCGCCACCGTGCCTTTCTTGCCTCGAACAAGCTGAGCGTAATTGCAATTAACGTCGATGCCACGGCTGATGCTCAAGCGGCCAGATCTTACGCGACTCAGCTGGCTCTTTCCTTCCCGGTTGTCTTCGCCACCGCAGATACAGCCGGTATCTACAATATCATCTACCGCTATCTCTTCAACCGTCGCCGAGACCTCCCAATTCCAACTTCTTTCCTGCTGGACAACGAGGGCATGATCGTTAAGGTTTATCAAGGGCCAGTCGATCCCGCGCAGCTGTTGGAGGACCTACGATCTATCCCAACGACTGCAGCCGAACGGGTGCGAAAAGCGCTACCGATGGCTGGTGTGCTCTATCAAGACGCATTTGAGCGCAATGACTTCACCTACGGCGTAGCCTTCTTCCAGCATGGCTATTTCGATGCAGCGGCAGAGTCCTTTCAACAGGTCGTCGCCGAGAAACCGAACGATCCGGAGGCATATTACAACCTCGGCACTCTCAACCTGGAAAGGAATGATCTCCAGCATGCCCGCCAGTATCTTGAGCAAACAGTAAAGCTGCGTCCAGACTACCCGGAGGCGTGGAACAACCTCGCCATGGTCGCCGCCCAGCAGGGGCAGGCGGAGGAAGCGATTCAGAACTTCCAAGAGTGCCTTCGACTGAGGCCGAATTTCATCATTGCACTGCTCAACCTCGGAAATTTTTATAGGCACCAGGGCTCGCTTGATAACGCACAGGAGCTCCTGCGCCGTGCGCACGATCTTCAACCCGACGATCCTGAAGTCAACTATAGCCTCGGGATTTTCTACGCCCAGCAAGGCCAGTTACAACCGGCAGCGGACTATCTGGTGAAAGCGGTTGAGCTGCGCCCCAATTATCCCGAGGCCCTCAACAATCTTGGCGTTCTCTATGTTCAGACCAGGAATTACTCCAAAGCGGAGGAACAGTTTAAGACTTGCATTCGCATCGCTCCGAACTTCGATCAGTCTTATTTGAATCTCGCGCGTGTTTATGTGATTCAACGCGACACGGAGAAGGCCCGAACGGTGCTGGCCGAACTGTTACGCATTCAACCCGAGAATCGCGGGGCGCAGCAAGCCCTCGAAATGCTAAAATCGCAGCCTTGATGGGCAATTGGCTACGGTGTGGATGGATGGTAAGTCGCAGATCAGAGCGGTAGACAGCCAGAATCACGATTGCCCGGCCGATTGCGACGAGCGCGTGCGTGGTTGGCAGCGCCTGCCTGCTTGTCTCTTCCCTCCATATGCTCGCTGCGCAGCAGCCGAACACTACCGCCGCATCGAGTAAAGCTCATCAGTCTTTCCCGACCTCGCCAACTCTTCGGCAGGCGGAAACGTTGCTCGAGCAAGGCAATCTCGACGGGGCTAGGGCGAAGGTGCAGGAGGAACTCGCGCGGAATCCATCAAGCGCGGGAGCGAAAGGCGGGTCCTAGTAGGCTACAGCTGTCTTCTGAACGATGGAGCGAAAGCGAGGATCGGCGTGGAGAAAGTCGTAGGCGGGATCCCCCTGGATCCAAAGCGTGTCCGTGGCACGCTGGCGGTAGCCCTCCTCGAGTAGAGCGAGCGTACGCTCCTTGTCACTAAGCTGCGCGTAATAACTGGCCAACTCGACGGGAGAGACGTAGTGACTCTTCGCCTGGAGAAGACGCCGGTCAAGCTGCCAGCGAACGAAGCCCCGGGCACCGCCCCGATTGTAGGCACGCCGCAGGTCGAGGGCCGACTGAGGGTCTCCCATGAGAATGTGCCATTTGGCCCAGGTGTCCACGGCCTCCTTGTAGTTGCCCATACGTCGCTGTATTTCCATCTCCAGACCGATGAGATCGGGATTGTTGGTATTTGCTTCCAGTCGAAACCGTATCTCCGCCAATGTCGCATCGAATTGGCGCGTGTATTCGTAAAGAGACGCGAGAGCGTAGGGCCGTGAGAATGGATCAATTTCCATCGCCTTCTTTCCCAAATCGATGGCTTCTGCCTCACGGTTGACCGCCTGTAGCACACAGGCGCGCAGGTAATACAGATCGCCGTCCTGCGGACTGAGGCTAATGGCGCGGAGAGTCTCTCGGTCAGCGTCTGCCCAATCCCATCGATCGATGAGGAACATGGCACCCATGGCCCGGTGCGCTTCCGGCAGGTCCGGATCCAGTTCGAGTGCGCGTTGCGCTGCCTGCTCCTCGGGAACGATGCTGGTGCGGGGATCGAGAACATCGCCGGCGATACCCTCCCCGTAATAGTCGGCGAGTCCCGCCCAGGCCAGCGCATAATCGGGCTGGAGATCGATCGCTTTCCGGAACCAGGGCCCGGACTCCTCCATGTGGGCGGTGAACCAGAGATACCTGCCGTGCAGGTAGGCGTCATGCGCTGCCGGGCTTACATAGCGGATAGCCTTTACGATCGGAACTGCGCGATGCAGTTGCTTCGCAACGTCTTTGGCCGCCTCGTCCGGTAGTGCAACATCGTTCGCATTGCGCTCGTAACTTTCGGCCCAGAGATGTGAATCAGTATTCGCCCGGATCAGCTGAAGAGTCATATGAACTTGATCGGCGGAACGGGACACCGAGCCTTCGAGGATTGCGTCCGCGTGGAGCGCTCGGGCGATTTCCGGAAGAGGCCGGCGAGCCCCACGGTACTGCATCACCGAAGTTCTGGAGACAATGCGGAGAGTTGAGTCCTTAGCGAGCATCGTTATCAGCTCATCGGTCATGCCATCGGCAAAGTAGTCCTGAGAGGAGTCTCCGGACAGATTGTCAAGGGGAAGCACAGCCAACGATTGAATCGGTTCGCTCGGTCGCAGTCTCCAGCGGACCAGCAAACCTGCTGTGAGCGCCCCAAGCCCGATCAAAGAGGCTATAAAAAGCCAGCGCGCTCGCCGGCTTCCAGCGATTCCGGCTTGATTAGCGGAAGCGAGATTCGGTGGCGGTGGGGTATTTGTGTCTGACCTGGGTTCCCGGATTTCTGTCGGCCCGTTGGCGGGCCCGATGAAACGGTATCCGATTCGCGGAATCGTTTCGATGTAACGAGGAGAGCCTGCCGAATCGCCGAGAGCATCGCGGAGTTTCTGGATCGATTTGTTCAGTCCGTGATCGAAATCAACAAAAACATCGGACGGCCAGAGGCGTTCCCGGAGTTCCTCACGCGTGACGATCTCCCCTGGTTGTTCGAGGAGCAGCGACAGGGCCTGAATTGATTGCTGCGGCAGCCGAATCTTCACGCCGTTCTTCGTGAGTTGCCTGGTCCTGAGATCCAGCTCGAAAAGGCCAAAGCGAATCGTATTTTCGATAGGTGACACCGTCACTCGACGCTCCGCCAGGTAGTGAAACCGAGTCTAACATTCTCGCAACGGCGGGGATAAGTGCTCCTAACCTATTGCTGCCGAAAGAATTGCGTGGGGAGAAACAATTCGCCGCGCAGCCATTGCTCCGAAACCGGTAGTGAAAGAGACTCGGACCCAGTTTGCTCGCCCAACGCGAGGAAAAAGGAGAAGAACCTTGAACTCAGTCATGAAGAAACTCAAACGGCTCCTACCAGAGGCGCCGTTCACCAGCCGGATCTCAGGCGGCGCTCTGGCGCTGCTCTCGATTTCGGCACTCCTGTTCGGTGCGACCGTCGCACATGCTGCCTGTGGCCTGACGGGCATGGGGTCGAAGAGTCCGATTCTTCTCCCGATGCTGGCGCAGGCAGGAAACGATCAGCAAGAGGACTTCGCCCGCGATCACGGCGGCTCTATCGTGGGTCTGTGGCACGTCGTTTACACCGCGGACGGCAGTACATTCAACGAGACGCTCGATCAATGGCACAGCGATGGAACCGAGTTTGAAAATGCCTGGCTGCCACCTGATACTGGCAATATCTGCTTCGGCGTCTGGAAAGAAGTCGCGGAACGAACGGTACGTTTGCATCACATCGGATGGCTCTTCACTCCGGGCAGTACTCCCCCTACCGCCAGCGGCACCTTCACTTTGGACGAGACGAATGTCGTGTCTCGCGACGGCCAAACATACACTGGCACTTTCACCTTCAAGACGTACGATAGCTCCGGTGCCCCAACGGGTATCGAGGTAAAAGGCACGATAGCTGCGACGCGCATCACCGTAGATTGAGAATCGCATCAACTCTCAGCGTCTTTCCAGGGGCTCTGGAAGCGGTCTGTCCTTCACTCCAGTCACGGGATCTACTGGAGTGAAGGACTACACCGTGGTGGTCTTCTGGACGACCGCCTCACCGCGAAGGTTCTCGGCGCACACAAATCGGTAATGGTAAGTCGGCTAGGCTTCCGTAATTCGGAAGTGCCGTATCGCGGAAGGCTGCGGCGTTTGAACTAACTCGCTGGCGCGAGGGACGCTTCGGCATGGGGTGTTCCTGAACATTGTTGGCGGTGTAAGGGTTGGGTCACAGGAGGTTACCGTGACCCATCTTCGGCAGCGGATGCTGGATGAACTCCAGCGCCGGAACTACTCTCAGAGCACTGCTCGTTGCTACATTCACGCGGTGGAGGACTTCGCGATGCACTTCCATCGTTCGCCGGAGCGGCTTGGCCCGGAGCATATCCGTCAGTACCAGGCGTATCTGTTTCGCGAGCGTAAGCTTTCTCCAGGAACCATCGAAGGCCGCACTGCGGCGCTGCGTTTTCTCTTCGTCAAGACGCTGCGCCGGCCCTATCTTCCCGATCACATTCCTTTCCCCAAGCGTCAGAGGCGGCTGCCGACCATACTGGATCAGCAGGAAGTAGCGCGGCTCATTGATTCGGCCGGGAACCTGATGCATCGCACCATGCTGATGATGCTGTATGCAACGGGCCTGCGCCGCGCGGAGATGTGCCATCTCAAGGTCTCCGATATCGACAGCAAGCGAATGGTCATCCATGTGCGCCAGGGCAAGGGCGGCCGTGACCGCGATGTGCTGTTGACGCCGAAGTTGCTGGAGACTCTGCGTGAGTACTGGCGCTGGATGAAGCCTAAGACCTATCTCTTTCCAGGCACGGTGAAG
>Ga0206838_10206_pt1 | contig 16076 bp, 13 predicted proteins | sample Alteio_BWOrgCont_26_FD_152879 | JGI IMG/M metagenome (GOLD analysis project Ga0206838, IMG submission 152879) | Enriched cells from forest soil in Barre Woods Harvard Forest LTER site, Petersham, Massachusetts, United States -... | ecosystem: Environmental > Terrestrial > Soil > Temperate forest >...
GTGATAAGAAAAAATGATGAGATCTGCCAGAGTGACGTTCGCGGCGGTGAATCGGCCACCGGGAGCCACAACGAATGGATCTCGGTAAACAACTGGGGGGCCGGATTTATTCGCCCTTACTGAGGCGACTTCGAACTCGGGCCACACAGTGGCCGGAAGTTGGGCCTCGGCGTACGGCGTTATCGCGACCAAGAAAGCCAGCCTCGTCGTGGCCGTCGCTAACTTTGTCGCCTTCCAAACATTCCGAGTTGGAGAATTGAAGCTCATGGCCCCTCCCAGGTTCTCTGAACGAGTCCACTGTTGAAACTCAGTATCAAACACGCCCGAGCCTGACTCAAGGATTGATTACTGCATCGCCTGTCGCAATCTAGGGGCCGTCAATTTGGCCAGCTTCGGGTAATCCGGGCGTTATGTCGCCTCGACGCAAAGTGAGCGCATCCGCTTCCCTGCCCCGCCGTGTTCCGCAAAATAGGAATAGCGCAGAGCTGCGAAGGAGCAAACATAAAAAACCATCACAGAACAGAGCGAAACGGTCGCACCCAGATAATGGTTACCTCGGATACGGCGGGGCGATTTTCGAGAGCTATACTGACAGGCGAAGTGAAGAAGATCGGCAAGCGGCGGAGGCAACGCGAAGCGGCTCAACCGGTCGCCACACAAGGGTTCGTGGCTGGAGAGACAGTCCGGACGCGGCCACGACGCCACTGGTGGCTCCTTGCGATCTTGGGGCTGGTTTTTGTTGCGTATTCCAGTTCTTTTCATGGGGCTCTGATATTCGACAATTCCTCGCTGATTGGCGAGGACCCGCGCATTCGCGAGGCAACGCTACAAAATATAAAGTCCATTCTGCACGGCGGATATTGGCCTGTCAGCAAGGTCGCGGGGTTCAGAGCCTTTTGGAAGACCGCTTTAAGCTGATTCTGCACCGCACGATGAGAGTAATGAACGTGCTTGCGCTCACGGTTGGAAGCGACCAGCCTCGAATCCAGGAGTCAGGGGAGACCGAGGGAGAGCCGAACGTTCGAGGAGGGGAGCGTGGCCAAATGTACTTCCACAAACAGCCCGTGGTTGGACTTACCAGCACGATGGCGAATATTCTCAACGCGCCCGTAGTTGATCGAACGGGTTTAAGCGGCCGGTTTGATTTCACGCTTGATCCGGTCAAATACGCGTCCCCAACTCCGGGGGTCTACGAGAACTACGGTGATCTTCTTCTCACGGCCGTTCGAGAGCAGCTTGGATTCAAGGTGGAAAGGCAGAAGGCGTCCCTGGAAATCCTCGTCATTGACCACGTTGAACGGCCCACTGAGAACTGAGCCGATACTCTGCTCGAGTGCAGATGACCGCAGCCCGAGAGCCGCCCATGACCGGTGCGGAGGCCGCCCACCTGTGCGGTTTAATCTCACTTCCGTTACCTCAACCCCGTTCTGTCGATTGTCGCGCGCTGTTTTATTAGACGATAAAGTATGTTATCGTCTCCCATCAGAGTCAGACCGGGTTACTTCAACTCGTTCATCAGCCCCGGAAATCCCCACATGATATTCAAGCTCGTCGGAGCCAGCTTGTATTGATCCATCATGTACTTCTTCACGTCCTCTTCCGACTTGCCGGCGCGAATCTGCTCCCGGAGCCGGGTCGCCATGGTCTCCGCATTATTCCGGTACGTCATCAGCGCGGCCTTGTTCGTCACCGGACCATGCCCCGGAATCACCGTATCGAAATCCCACTCCTTCATCGCCGCGTCGATCGTCTTCGGCCACTCGACCAAGCTCCCGCCGCCAGGATAATCGATCAATGGAGTCGCCGCCGTGAACAGATCGCCGGTGTGCAGAATGCGCAGGGCAGGGAAGTACACCATCGCATCGCCGTTGGTGTGACCCCGGCCGAAATGCCGCGCGCGAACCTCTTTTCCACCTAAAAAAAGATCCGTCTCCTGCGTGTACGTCACTCGCGCCGCCACCATCCCCGGGGGAGCATTCGACTGCACGTGCCGGACGATATTGTTATGCGCGTTCACCGTCGAAATTATCTCCGCCACCGAGATGAACTTCGTGTTCCCGCCGCTATGATCCGCGTGATAATGCGTGCTCAGGATGTACTTGATCGGCTGGCTCGTCACGCTCTTCACCTTTGCCATGATCTGCTCGAAATCCGGCTCATACTTGTCGTCGACCATAATTACGCCTTCGTTGGTGATGTACACCGCGACGTTCCCGCCGTCGCCTTCGATCTCGTACAGATCGTCCGTGATCTTGTTGATTTTCAGTTCAGGTGGCTGCTTGCCCTGGCTGAACGCGTTAGTCGTGTATGCTCCCCAGCATGCCAGCACAAAAACGAGGCCTGCGGCTAAGCGGATTTTGAGTGTCCGGTTCATGGGTGGTACTATAACAAGTTTCGCGCCACGTTGCGCACGTTTTCCGCGTATGATGTTCTGAGGCAAACGTGACCATTCCGTTGCGCTCGCTGGCGCCGCTCTCTTCGATCCTGATCTTTTCTCTCCGATCGGTCTGCGCTCCCGTCCCGTCCCACTCCATCACCTTTCATAAAGACGTCGAGCCGATTCTTCAGAATCGATGCCAGGGCTGCCATCGCCCGGGTGAAGCCGCGCCCATGTCTCTGCTCACCTACTCGCAGACACGCCCCTGGGCGAAAGCCATTAAAGCCGCGCTTCTGAACGGGAAAATGCCGCCCTGGCAAGCCGATGCCCATTACGGCAAATTCTCGAACGACCTCACCCTGGCGCCTGGCGAAAAGGAAACACTCGTCGCCTGGATCGACTCTGGCGCTCCCGAAGGCAGCCTCGCCGACGCGCCCAAACCCCGCACATTCCCCGAAGGCTGGCGCATCCCCAAGCCGGATATCGTCTTCGAAATGCCGCGGGAGTTCAGCGTCCCCGCCACCGGCGCCGTCAATTATCAATATTTCCCGGTCGAGACCAACTTCACCGAAGACAAATGGGTGGAAACCGTCGAAGTCCGCCCCGGCGACCGCTCCGTCGTCCATCATGCCATCGTCGTGGTCGACTCCGGCGATGAATCCATGGGCCAGGATTACTTAGCCGGCTACGCCCCCGGCATGACTCCTCAGTTCTGGAAACCCGGCCAAGCCCGCCTCATCAAGGCCGGATCTCGCCTCGTCTTCCAGATGCACTACTCGACCAACGGAAAGCCCGCGCAGGACCGCACCAGCATCGGTCTCATTTTCGCGAAAAAACCGGCCACTTCCCAGATCGTCGGCCTGCAAGCCGCCGCCCCCTGGATCGCCATCCCGCCCGGCGAGGCGAACTACAAAGCCTCCGCCACCACCGTAATGCGCGAATCCTGCTATCTGGTCGGTCTCCGCGCCCACATGCATCTGCGCGGCAAATCCTTCACCTTCCGCGCCATCTATCCCACCGGCGAAACCGAAACCCTCCTCGACGTCCCCCGTTTCGATTTCAACTGGCAGCCCTATTACTACCTCGAAACCCCCAAACTCCTGCCGCGCGGAACCCGCATCCAGGCCAGCGCCGTCTACGACAACTCTCCCAACAACCCATTCAACCCCGATCCCTCTGCCGCCATCTTCTGGGGCCCCCAAACCTGGGACGAAATGATGATCGGCTGGTTCGACATCGCCCTGCCCGTCCATACCCCGCTCAACACGCATGCCGCGCGCTAAGAGCCGCGACCAAAGGAAGCAGTGGATTTCCCATCTTTGCAACGCCTCCCTAAGTCCACGCGAACGTCTTCGTTTCGCTTCTGTTAAGATTCTCTGTTAGACTCCTGGACTACTTATGAGCCTCTTTCGAACCAAGCCGCTATCTAAGCTTCTTATGCAGGCCGAATCCGGAGGCCTCAAGCGCACCCTCGGCGCTCCGGGCCTGGTCGCCCTCGGCATCGGAGCCGTCATCGGCGCCGGTATCTTCGTGCGAACCGCTGCCGCCGCCGGAGAAAAAGCCGGGTCCGGTGTCGTCTTTTCCTTCATCATCGCCGCCATCGGATGCGCCTTCGCCGGATTGTGTTACGCCGAATTCGCCGCCATGATCCCCATCGCCGGCTCCGCGTATACGTACGCCTACGTCACGATGGGCGAACTGATCGCCTGGATCATCGGGTGGGCCCTCATCCTCGAATACGCCCTCGGCGCAGCCACCCTCTCCATCGCCTGGAGCGAATATTTCAACAATCTTTTCCCGAATCTCATCCCCTGGGAGTGGCGTCACTCACCCCTGCAATCCTTCCAGGGGGTGCACGGCATCGTGAACGGCCCCGCCATCGTCATCCTCCTGCTCCTGACCCTCCTGCTGATCAAGGGAACCTCGGAATCCGCCAGCGTCAATGCTGTCATCGTGACCGTGAAAGTAGCCATCGTGGTTATGATCATCGCCCTCGGATGGAAGTTCATCAACCCCGCCAACCACACTCCGCTTCTGATCCCCGATAATTTCGACGCCGCGCACACCAACTTCTTCCGCCACGGCTGGGGAGGCGTGGTCGGAGGCGCCGGCATCGTCTTTTTCGCCTTCATCGGCTTCGACGCCGTATCCACCGCCGCGCAGGAAGCCATCAATCCCGGCCGCGACATGCCCATCGGCCTGCTCGGTTCGCTCACGGTCTGCACCGTCCTATATATCGCCTTCAGTTGGGTCCTGACCGGGATCGCCAAATGGAACGATTTCAATAACCCCCAGCTCGGCGGCGAAGCCAGCGTCGCCTACGCCATCAAAACCGGAATGCCCGGATACGAATGGCTGTCCACTTTAGTGACCGTCGCGATTTTATTCGGATTCTCTTCCGTGATGCTGGTCATGCTCCTGGGCCAAAGCCGCGTATTTTATTCGATGGCCAACGACGGGCTTCTGCCCCGCGTCTTTGCCGAAGTGCATCCCAAATTCTGCACTCCCTACAAGTGCAACGCGCTTCTGTTCGTCTTCGTCGGCCTGATCGGCGGTCTGTTGCCCGGCGACATCACGGGGGACTTGACCTCCATCGGAACGCTCTTCGCCTTCGTCCTGGTCTCTCTCGGCGTGTGGATCATGCGGCGCAAGAACCCCGGGCAGCCTCGCCCCTTCCGGACCCCGTTCGTTCCCGTGGTCCCGATTCTAGGCGCCGTAGTTTGCTGCCTGATGATCGTCGGACTCGAAACCACCACGCAGGTGGCCGCGCTGGTCTGGATGGTGATTGGTCTGGCGGTCTATTTCCTCTACGCGAAAAGCCACAGCCGTTTGAATGAAGCCGACGTCCCCGGAGTTCATGTGGCCGGCGACTGATCTCCCATGACGCACTCCATGGTCACCACCGCCTTCACTCTGGACGGCTACCGCATCGCCCGCAATTTAGGTTTAGTGCGCGGGATCGTCGTCCGATCCCGCTCCATCTTCGGCACCATCGGCGCAGGCCTGCAAACCATCGTTGGCGGCAACATCACGCTGCTCTCGGAATTATGCGAAAAAACCCGCGAGCAGTCCTACGAACTAATGTGCCAGCACGCCGACCAAATGGGCGCCAACGCCATCATCGGTGTCCGCTATGACGCCACCGAAGTAATGCAAAGCGTTACCGAAGTCCTCTGCTACGGCACTGCCGTGGTTGTCGAGAAAAGCTGATTCCCGTTAATTCACGTTCATTAACGGCTGGAACTAAACCTTCCCCGCCTCTTCCTTCTTCAGCTTCTCCCGCTGCTCCTTGAGGATCGCCTTACGGCTCAGCTTGATCTTATTCCCCTCAAGCCCCAGAACCTTCACCAGGATCTGATCCCCTTCCTTCAACTCGTCCCTAACCTGCTTGATCCGATTCTCGGAAATCTCGGAAATATGCAGCAGCCCGTCGGTCCCCGGGAAAATCTCCACAAACGCCCCGAAATCGACGATCCGCACCACTTTGCCCAGATACGTCTTGCCAACCTCGGCCACCGCGCAGATATCCGTCACCATCTGAATGGCCCGATCCGCCGCCGCTCCATCGGAGGAGAAAATCTTCACGCTGCCATCGTCCTCGACGTCGATCTTGCAACCCGTCTGATCCACGATCCCACGAATCACCTTGCCGCCCGGTCCGATCAGCTCGCGAATCTTGTCCACCGGAATCTGCATGCTGAAAATCCGCGGAGCATACGGTGACAGCGTCGCCCGCGCCGTCTCGATGATCGCGTTCATCTTGTCCAGAATGTGCAGCCGCGCGCGCCGCGCCTGCTCCAGCGCTTCCGTCATGATCGCGTGCGTCACGTTGGCCACCTTGATGTCCATCTGCAGCGCTGTGATCCCGTCCTTCGTGCCGGCGACTTTAAAGTCCATATCACCGTAATGATCTTCCGCGCCGGCGATGTCGGTGAGCACCGCGTAATCCTTGCCCTCCAGCACCAGGCCCATTGCAATCCCCGCCACCGGAGCCGACAGCGGCACGCCCGCATCCATCAGCGATAGCGACGCTCCGCAAACCGAAGCCATCGAGCTCGATCCGTTCGACTCGAGAATATCGCTCACCACGCGCATCGTATACGGAAACGCCTTCTCATCCGGAACCACGGCCGACAATGCGCGTTCCGCCAGCGCCCCATGCCCGATCTCGCGTCGTCCCGCGCCACGCATGAACCCGACTTCGCCCACGCTGAACGGCGGGAAATTGTAGTGCAGCATGAAGCGCTTCGATTTCTCGACCGGGTCCAGCAGTTCGATCCTTTGCTCGTCATCCTTGGTCCCGAGCGTTGCCGTTACCAACGCCTGCGTCTCGCCGCGCGTAAACAGCGACGATCCGTGCGTCCTCGGCAGAACCCCTACCTCGACATCGATCTTCCGCACCTGGTCGAACTTACGTCCATCCGGCCGCCGACGCTCTTTCAGCATCTCGTCCCGGAAAATCCGTTCCTTCAACCGGTCGAACAAATCCTTCGCCTCGGCCTTCTGCTCTTCCGCGATCCCTTCCATCGCCTTTTTCTTGGCCGCGTCCACGCGAGCGTAGCTTTCCAGCTTCTCGTACTTCTCGGTGTTCATCGCGTCTTTCAGTTCGGCCTGAATGGACTTCGCGATCTGGTCGTACAGCGTTTGATTGATGGCCGGCGGCGCGTACTCCGCCTTCTTCTTGCCGGTCTTCTTCATCAGCTCGCGGATGCCCGCGGCGATCTTCTTGCAGCAATCGTGCCCGAACTCGATGGCCGCCAGCACTTCAGCTTCGGTAGCCTGCTGGGCGCCCGATTCGACCATGACGATCCCGCCCTCGGTCCCGGCGACCACAATGTTCACCTTGGACGCTTTGGTCTCTTCGTAAGTGGGATTCGCCACCAGCTTGCCGTCGACCATCCCGACGCGCACGCCGCCTAAGACATGCGCGAATGGAATATCCGAAATCGCCAGCGACGCGCCCGCGCCGACAATCGCCAGCGTGGAAGGATCGCGCGCCGGATCGGCCGACAGCACCATGCCGATCACCTGCGTCTCGTGCGAATATCCTTCCGGGAACAGCGGCCGGATTGGCCGGTCAATCAGGCGGCTGGTGAGAATCTCTTTCTCCGTCGGCCGGCCTTCTCTTTTGATAAATCCTCCGGGAAAACGCCCGGCGGAGTAAGTGTACTCGCGGTAATCAACAGTTAGCGGAAAGAAGCTCGCGTTCGGCTTGGGCTCCGGAGCGGTACAGGCGGTCACCAGGACCACCGAATCGCCCGAGCGGACTATCACCGCTCCATTGGCCTGCTTGGCCATCTTCCCGGTTTCGAGCGTAACAATCCTACCGCCCCCGAGGTCCACTTCAACGGAATGAAACATGTTTGGAAACGTCCTTTAATCAAAAACCGCCCGCTTCCGTCCACGGATCGCGGTGCGGTCTGCTTTGATTAAGAGGAGACTGGAGGTTTCTGCGGTGGGACGGCCGCAGTCGGCCGTTTTCTCGAGAATCGATTTCTTTAGCGACGGATGCCAAGACTCGTAATCAGCGTCTTGTACCGCTCCGGACTACGGCTTCGCAGGTAATCCAGCAATCTTCGGCGACGCGCCACCATCTGCAGCAAACCCCTGCGCGAGTGATGGTCTTTCTGATGCGTCTTGAAATGCTCCGTAAGCTCGGAAATGCGCCGGCTGAGGATTGCCACCTGCACTTCTGGCGAGCCGGTATCCGACTTATGGACCCGGAACTTAGAAATTACGTTGGTCTTTGCTTCGCCCGCCAATGCCATTCGGAAATCGAAACTCCTCGTCTATTCTTAATCGTTTTGTACGTAACAAGAATAGCACAGGTTTCACTTGGAAGCGGTACTTCGAGGACGAATCATCCGGCCACCGGACCGCATCTCGATCCCCAGGCCCCGCGCTAAAATGGTGCCATCCCCTTCATGAGCACCGAACCGGCCGCCCTGAAACAGGCAATCCTCCCGATCGATCCGGTCCAGACCCGCATTCGGTCCGGGATGGTCGCCCTGATCCTCTACTCGCTCGGCCATTTCTGCGTCGATCTCTACTCCGGCGCCATTGGCGCCTTCCAGCCACTGTTTGTCGATAAGCTCCATTTCTCGCTGACGCAGGCGGGAATGCTCGGCGCGGTCATGGTCTTCTCCGGCTCCTTCGTTCAGCCGGCCTACGGCTATCTCTCCGATCGTTTTCATTCGCGAATGTTTTCCGCCCTGGCTCCCGCCTTCGCTGGAATCTTCATCGCGTCCCTAGGCCTGGCCACCGGTTTTACCACCGCCGCGCTGCTGGTTTTTGCCGGCGGCGTCGGCATCGCCTCATTTCACCCGCAAGCCTCCGCTCGCGCGACCTTTGGAATCAAGAACAACCGCGGCCGCTGGATGGCCGTCTTCATCAGCGCCGGCACCCTCGGCGTCGCCGTCGCCCCCACCTATTTCACCGCCATCATCCAATGGGTCGGTATGCATCGCACCTATCTGGCTGCACTGCCCGGCGTCATTGCGACAATCCTCCTGGTCTTCCTGATTCATTCGCCCGAGCCCGAACGCGTCGCGCGCCGTCGCTTCGATCTCGCCTCGCTGCGCGAGGTCCAAAAACCGTTGACCATCCTCTGTCTCCTCGTAGTGCTCCGCTCGACCATCCAGATCGTCTTCGGCCAGTTCCTCCCGCTATACCTGTATCGTGAGCGTGGCTTCACGCTCCTCGCAGCAAGCGGAGCCCTCTCGATGTTCCAGATCGCCGGCGCTCTCGGCGGATTTCTCGGCGGCCACTTTACCGACCGCTTCGGAGGCCGCCGCGTCATCATGTTCTCCATGCTCTTCTCCGTCCCCTTCCTGGCGCTCTTTTTCTTCGGCCAGGGCATCGCATCAATGACCGGCCTGATCCTTGGCGGCCTGATTCTTCTCTTCACCGTGCCCGTAAACGTGGTCATGGCCCAGGAACTCGCGCCCTCCCAGGCCGGCACCGTAAGCGCCCTGATGATGGGCTTCGCATGGGGTTTGGCTGGATTGATCTTCATTCCCCTCATCGGCTGGAGTTCCGACCGCCTCTCCATGCAAACCACCATGAGCGCCTTGACCGTCTTCCCGCTGCTCGGCTTCTTCCTGACATTAAAGCTTCCGAAACCGGCGAAACTCCCGAAACCCGCCAAATGAAAGCAGTCTGTCTTCTGAGCGGCGGCCTCGATTCCTCCACCTGCCTCGCCATCGCCCGCCGCGACGGCTACGACTGCTACGCCCTCTCCTTCGACTACGGCCAGCGTCATCGCATCGAGCTCGCCTCCGCCGCCCGCGTCGCAAAATTCTTCTCCGCCCGCGAGCACCGGACCATGAACATCGATCTCCGAGCCTTCGGCGCCAGCGCCCTCACCGCTGACATCGCCGTCCCCAAATCCGGCATCGCTTCCGGTATCCCGATCACCTATGTCCCCGCCCGCAACACGATCTTTCTGTCTTTCGCGATGGCCTGGGCCGAAGTCCTCGACAGCTCCGACATCTTCATCGGCGTCAACGCCATCGACTATTCCGGCTACCCCGATTGCCGCCCCGAATTCATCGAAGCATTCCAAACAATGGCCAATCTCGCCACCAAAACCGGCGTCGAAGGCCGTACCCACCTCAAAATCCACACGCCGCTGGCTCGATTGAACAAATCCGGAATCGTGAAACTCGCCGCCAAACTCGGCCTCGACTTCTCTCTGACTCATAGCTGCTATGATCCCGATGAGAACGGCCACCCCTGCGGCGCCTGCGACTCCTGCATCCTCCGCCGCAAAGGGTTCGAAGAAGCCGGTATCGTTGATCCGCTTCAATGAAGATCTCGGAAATTTTCTACAGCGTCCAAGGCGAAGGAACCCTGGTCGGGGTCCCCAGCGTCTTCATCCGAACCAGCGGCTGCAACCTCCGCTGCGCCTGGTGCGACACGCCCTACACGTCCTGGAATCCAGAAGGCCTCGAAATGTCGATTCCCGAAATCCTCGAAGAATCCCGCTGCTATCCGGCACGCCACGCCGTAGTCACCGGCGGCGAGCCCATGCTCTTCGACGAAGTGATCGAGCTGACGAAGGCGCTCGACATGCACGTGACCATCGAAACCGCCGGCACAATCTACAAACCTGTCAAGTGTGACCTGATGAGCATCAGCCCCAAGCTCGCGAATTCGACGCCCGAAGGCCAATTCGCCGCCCAACACGACCGCCTGCGCTATCAGCCCGAGGTCTTAAAGAAACTGATGTCGGCTCACGATTACCAGCTAAAATTCGTAATCTCCGATCCAGCCGATCTAGCCGAAATCAAATCGATCTTGACCGCCACGGACGCAAGCCGCGAGAAAGTGGTCCTGATGCCCGAAGGCACAAACAACGAAACCCTGCGCTCCCGCGCCCAATGGCTGACCGAAGTCTGCAAACGCGAAAATTTCCGCTACAGCCCCCGCCTCCACATCGACCTCTACGGCAACCGCCGCGGCGTCTGACATTCACGTTAATTCACGTTCATGAACGGCCAAAAATGTTCTTCACTGTATCGCCACTGTCGATATCTTCGCCGCGCTGGTAACCGACCCATCCGCCGACTGAATCTGCAAACTCACCGCGCCGCCCGTCTGAGCATTCGCCGGAATCGTCATATTTACCTGATACACGCCCGGATACCCTGGAGCCTGCGCCGCCGTAACGCCCGGCGCAGTGATCCCGCCTACCATCACCACCGGCGCGTTCACCACGTTATGCACCGTCGTCCCGCCCCCATCGCCGTCCGCGACCGGAGGCATCATCGCTCCCAGCCCGGTGACATAAAAGAACGCCGTCTGTCCTCGCGCGATAGGATGCGTCGTCAGACCCGGAATCGATCCGGTCGGTGCAGCGATCGAATAATCCTTGAGATTCACCAGCACCGCGTTCCCCGATCCCGAAGGAATCGTAAAAATCGCCGGCGCCTGCGTCACAATCTTCACCTGCTGCGCATTCGACTGTACTCCATTTACGCTGATCGTCACCGGCACCGTCGCTGACGTTTGTCCGCTCGACAGTACTTCAAACGGCACCTGCGCGTTAATGAACGGATATGCGCCCGCCGGAAACACGTCTCGAATCGGAGCGTCAATCCCGTTGATCTTTACGCCGACGCCTCCAAGCGTCGTCCCGAACGGGACGGTCTGCGCATCCACCTGCGCCGACCCGACATTCGTTCCGAAAATCGATACCAGCGATCCCGGTGCCAGATCCGCGGTGTAACTAGCCGCATTTCCGATTCCGCCCGACAGAATCGTCGGCGCAGGCAGCGCCGCTGCCGGTGTCAGCACGTAACTGTTCGTATACACGTGATCCCCCGCATCCGCGTTCTGATTGTCGTTCACGACATTTCCAGCCACATAAAAATGCACCGGCCCCACATTCGTGGCTGGGGGCATCCAGGTAAACGTATACGGTGTCGACTGCGGAAAGCTTCCCTTCGGGAACGAATGCTCTACAAATTCGATCGACGGACTCCCGTCGATCATATTCGGCCCGCAGCTATTCGGCGCCGGTTCCGGCGTATCCATATATTGCACCGAAAGATAATCGCACATCACCAGTTGATTGGCGCCCGGCACGAAATATCCCGCCTGTCCGTTCATCTGGTCGCTATCCAGCCGCGCCGTCATCTGAAACCCGAAGCTCGTGTTCACTGGATCTGTCGCCAGCACCGTAATTGTGATCGGTCCGCCCCCCGGCTTATACGTCGATCCCGTCGAAAACGTCGCTGTGACGTTACCGCCGTAATGATTCACAGGCCCTCCGTTTTCCAGCGCCGTGTGGCATTGGCCTATATCCGCGCATGAAAACGTTGCATCCCCCGGCGCGCCCGAATGCCGCGCGTCCGGACCCTCCACATGCGCCCACAGAATCGCCGGAAAAATCGCCGCCAGCGTTCCAGCCGTTCCCCAGAAAATTTGTTTCGAAACTCGTGTCATACCACTACCTTGATCAAACACCGCAGCGCCTTTTTAGCTGTGGTGCTTAATGGGATTTCATGTAATTGTTCTTCCGCGAACCAGCGAAACGCCTTAGGAATCCTCGTTACCATCGCCTCCCGTACCTCAAAACGGTAGCGATGGTGCGTAATACTATGCCCGAATTCTCCCACAACCGGTCCGAGCCTCGCCGGCCGGATCCCCTCTGGCAGGTCCCAAAACCCCCGCACGCGTTGCCCCGGCGCGAGCAAAATCTTCCCCCGGCGCCTCACAACAAATAACGTGCGCGACAGCCGGACCGTTTCCGGTTTCACCTTCTTGAGCGGCAGCTCATTCTGTGTGCCGCGCGCCCGAGCCTCGCACCACTTCGCTGCCGGACACGCCCCACACAGCGGATCTCGCGGCAGACACACGGTCGCGCCGAGCTCCATCATCGCTTGATTCCACAGCGCCGGATCGCGCCGGTCTAATAGATGGTTTGCGATCTTTGTAAAGTCTGCGTTCCCATCTCCGCTCAGCCGCGCAATCACTCGCCGCACATTCCCGTCGACTGCGGCATACGGCAATCCGAACGCGATACTCGCCACCGCCGCCGCCGTATAATCCCCGACTCCGGCCAGCCCTCGAATCGCCTCGTAATCCCGCGGAAACTCGCCATCGCCGATCTCCCGCGCGGCTTTTCTCAGATTCCGAGCCCGCGAATAATATCCCAGCCCGCTCCACATCCGCAGCACACGATCCTCATCCGCCGCCGCCAGCGCCTCCACATTCGGAAACGCATCGAGAAATCTCTCGTAATGAGGAATCACCGCCGCAACGCGCGTCTGTTGCAGCATAATCTCCGAAATCCAGATCGCATACGGATCACGAGTCCGCCGCCAAGGCAAATCTCTCTTGGCCTTCTCAAACCACCTCTTGATCCTCCTCCGAATCTCCTTGTGGGGCAGGCTTGCAGCCTGCGGTGGAGTTGTGATCCGCCCATCCGTTTCACGCATCACCACTTCACCAACCTCACCTCCGGAAAATCCGGTTCCAACATCCACACCGACCGATCCGGATAATACCCCCGCAACTTCGCATTCTCCACATCCCCCAAATCCCGAGCCCACACAATCCGCGCCCCATCGATATCCGCTGCGTTATAAACCCACTCGTCCTGAAAAATGTGCTGCGCCGAGTACCGGACAAAGATCAGCAGCTTCCCCGGAATCCGCGCCAACTCCCGATTTACCTCAATCCTCTGCGCCGGATTGCGATGATTCAACCCATCCCAGGTCTCATATGCCCGAACGCTCTGCGAAAACTCGCGCGCATCGTAGACATGCAACGTGTACCAGAACGCGAAATAAGCGCCGCTCAACAGAATCAAAAACCGCGCCGCCTCCGGACTGAATCGCGCGATCTGTTCGAGCCCCATGATCGCGGCCAGAACAAACAAACACGTCACCGCCGCCAGGTAGTGAAACTGAAACGCAGGGAAAAAATTTATCCCGAGCGCAAACATCACCAGCGTCCCCGCCACCCATCGCGACCTCCGGTCCAAAAAGAAAAACGGCAGCGCCACCAGCAGCGGCGGTAGAAAAAAGAACCGATAATACCGCACGCGATATTCGAGCCGCAGCAAGTAACTCTGCCACGTCTCCCCCGTAGCCTGAAACGCGAGCTGAGCCTGATACTCCAGCCTCTGCTGCGGCGTCAACTCGCGATGCGGCGCCGGCTTACTCTGAAACGTCAGCGCCGCCGGCACACCATACTGATACTGGCTGAGCGTATAAGGCAGCATCGTCCAGTGCCCCGTCACCCTCCGATTCTGCAGAGCCGTAATCGCGACCGCCGGAGTCATCAGCGCCGCCGTCACCGCTAATGGTCGCAAGAGCCCACGCAGATCCCGCCTCAAGAAAAGAATCCCACTGAGCACCAGAAAAACCGATTCGTAAGGCCGCGTCAGCAGGTTGATCGAGAGCCCGAGACTCAGCAGCGCCGCATCCCGCAGATTCGGCCGCGCCCGAAGTCTCGGAACCGCGCCAAACACCAGGCAACCTCCCGCCGCGGCCAAACCCCCGCCCCAGTACGAGTTCATCCATTGGCTCAGCGGCCCGAATTCGAAAACCGCGAACAATCCCCCCACCAGCGACCACAACGGCGTCGTCCACGCGCGGAGCATCCAGTACGTCAGCGCAGACAAAGCCGCGGTCGACAGCAGAACCCCGGCCCACGCAGTGCCGAAAACCAGTTTGCCCACGGCCAGCGCCAGCCCCTGCCCGATCGGATAAATCGAGCTGTACGTCGGCTCCTGCAATACGAAAAACGTCTCGAGAAACTGCGGCAGCGCATGCGGAGGATTCGCCAGCCGGAAATGCAGCAGCGTGTCCGCCACCAGCAGATGCCCGAATTCGTCGTAAATATCCGGCGTCGGAACGGGATGATGCGGTAGCAGCGCCAGCCGCAGCGCAATCGGAAGCGCGGCGAGGAACAGCATCGACCACCCGGTGCGTTCCGCCAGCCTGGCGGCAAACGGTTCGATCACCGGCCGCCAGAATAGAATCGCCAGAATCAGGCAGCCCGCCAGCGCGAACTCGATGAAGTCGCTGGCTCCGAAACCGAGTGGATTTTCGAGAGGCGCCATAACCGTCGTTTAGCGCACTTCTTCAAATTTCAATTGAGGACGCGATGTCTTGGTCGAAGGCGCCGCCGGAGCCACCGTCGGCGTCGCTTCCGGCTGAACCTCGGTCGAGGGCTCCACGTACGGAATCAGCCGCAGCGGTCGGGCATCCGGCGCAAGCATCCACGCCGTCCGATGCGGATAATAGCGCCGCAGCGTTTCGTTCTCATCGGATCCCAAGTCGCGCGCCCACACTACCCGCGCATGGTCGATATCGGCGTCGTTATAAACCCACTCCTGCAACGTGTGCTTCGGAGCGTACCGCACGAACACCAACTGCTCCCCCTTCGCCGCCGCCAACTGATCGTGAATCGCGATGCGCCCTTCCGGGTCGCCGTAATTGATCGTGTCCCAGGTCTCGAACCGCCACGCCGCCACCGCGAAATCCTGTTTCCCCGCAAGATGCAGCGCGTACCAGAAAACAAAATGCGTCATACACAAAAACACGATCGCCCGGGCCGCCAACATCCCGGTCGCCTGTCCCCGAATCGTCACGCGGCTCAAATGTTCAAGTCCGACCACCGAAATCAAAACGAACAAACACGTCAAAGCCGCGATGTAATGCGCATAGAAGTAAGGATAAAAATTGGTGCCCAACGCGAACAGCAGGATCGTCACCGCGACCCACCGGAACCGGGCTTCCCGCAGCGCCACCACAAACGCCAGAAGCGCCAGATACAGTGGCGCCCAAAAAAAGAATCGATAAAACCGCACCCGGCTAGCCAGCCGCGCAAAATAACTTCGCACCGTTTCTTTCGACGCCCCGTGAACCGAGCTTTGCACCTCATAAGCGATCTGCTGCTGCGCCGTCAACTCGCGATGCGGAATCGGATTCGCCTGCACCGTAAACGTAGTCGGCACGCCATACTGCTCGCGGCTCAACTGATACGGCATCGTCCGCCAACTCCCCGTCACCTGGTGATTCTGCCGCGCAATCAGGAAAATCACCGGTAACACAGTCAGACTCGTCACGATCAAGGTTTTCACCAGCCGTCCGCCGGAGAGCGACGGCAACAGAAAAATCGCGACACTCGCCATCAGAAACACCGATTCAAACGGCCGCGAAAGCAGTTGAATCCCGATCCCCAC
>Ga0206838_10208_pt1 | contig 15840 bp, 19 predicted proteins | sample Alteio_BWOrgCont_26_FD_152879 | JGI IMG/M metagenome (GOLD analysis project Ga0206838, IMG submission 152879) | Enriched cells from forest soil in Barre Woods Harvard Forest LTER site, Petersham, Massachusetts, United States -... | ecosystem: Environmental > Terrestrial > Soil > Temperate forest >...
CTACAATTGTTGCGTGTTGGCCTTTAACGTGGCCTGTAAAGCCACTATGGATGGGTATTTGAACTGGGTGAAATTGGGGAACATAAGCGGCATGGGCATGCAATGGAATACTGGCTGCTGTGATACCGAACAACAAAAGCGCCATAGGCTTAACGGCTTTTGATAAAATTTTCTCAGGGATTTGTAGCGGGCATTCCTGCTCTAATTCAACGACTACACTTTCAGGGTAGAAGTAGAGGATTTGTTTGCGATTTAAAAAGGGATTGCCATCCATATTATATGCTCCAGGTCACTGCATCCCGATATTCTTTCAGCGAAAGACAAGCAGAGCTTGCTTAAGCGTACATCAAATATACTGGAAACACAAAGAATCTATACTCTATGTATTAATATAAAAACAATATTAAGATCGAAATTGATCAATTGTTACATTTTTTTACGTTTGGGCTCAAACTAGCACAAGTTTTTTTTCAGCGCCTTCTATAGTAATGAAACCGGATTTCAAATGACCCCCCTCAGAAAGATACGAATGTTTGTAACCCCTCCCCAAATTAGATCCATATGCGATAATCAAGCAAGATTGGTAGAAGGAAACCACCCATGGCGAAGATGACCCCCCTTGGCGAAAAATTTGGTCTGACGACCGATGACATGGTGGACTGGGACATGCCGGATACAGAAGGCGTAAAAGCCCGGTTTGCACAAGGTTTTTCGGCCTATGTCTCCGAGAAAAAGCGGCAGGCCGTTCAGGCTGTGATGGCTGAAGACTTTCCCCATCTGGTTGAAAACGAAGGCTTTGTAGAAAACGTCTTGACCACGCTGGGAAACAACCTGGAAGACGAGCGTCGATTTGTATTTCTCGTGGTGAATCCCAAGTACCGCCGAGACATCTAACCTTTCAGCTCCCTTGGACAGAGGATTTTTATACAACCCGCAAGGTTGGGATAGAGAAATTGCTGACTTTTGCCGATACTTCGTTACACTGATCATGTGTCGCACGGATGGTGTCTATGGCTTCTTTTAATTATCGTCTGCAGAAGGTCTATGACCTTCGCGAGCGTAAAAAGAAGGAGCAGGAGCGCCGAGTCCAGCAGGCCGCCCAAAAGGTTAAACAGATCCAGCAGGATATTCAGGCCAAGAAACACGAAATCCGGGTCCTGCGCCAGAACATGATGACGGCCCCCCATGTCTTGATGGAAGCCCATGATCTGTTTATCCACAAACTGAACGATCAACTGGATCAGCTCTACCGGGACCTGGAAATTGCCAAACAGCAGCTGGCTTATGAAAAGCAAATGCTGATTAAAGCCCAGGCCGAGCTGGAAGCCCTGGTCAAGCACAAGGAAAAAGCCGTGGAAGTATATCGCGAAGAGGAAAAGCAAAAAGAAATGAAGCTTCTCGATGAAATCGCAGGACAACGCTACTTTCGCGCCCAGCAAGAAGATCTTGAAGAGGAGCCTTTTTCGCCATGAGCCAACCTGCCGATAATTCTCAAGCCATTACACCGGTGGTTTCCCTTCAGGAGATTGCCCATGTCAATCAACAGCAAGCGTATTCCCCGACGCCCCGGGATCTGGATTTTCTCTCTTATCTGGCTTCTCCGGTTTTGGACATGCCTGAGCTCAGTGAACCGGAACCGGAAGCTTCAACCCCGGCACCGGATACCAGATTACCGGACGCTCCCAAAAAAAAGACGACCGAATCCAAGACACAAACTTTGGATCCAGCTCCGCCGGTTGTGTCTGCCGGTATCCGGTATCAACAGGAAACCGACGATACCAAGGACACGATTTCTCTGGATCTCTCTCAGCTTCAGCTTCATGATGTAACGGCCTTACAGGCGCTGCCCAATGCGGCCAACATGCAGCATTTTGTGCTTCAAAACCTTAGCCCCTCTTTATTAGAGACGATGCCTCAGCTTCATTACACCAGCTTGAACGTCTCTGCCGGGTTGCAGGATGCCCTGGAAAACGCCTATAAAACCCAGCGTCCGATACGCATTTCATTGGCCGATAACGCGGATATGATTCTGCATTTGGGACGAGACGGTCGTGTCTCCGCCGAATTTTTGCCCAATGATCGAGCCGCCGAAGCCTTTTTTCGCCAGCATATTCTGGATTTGAAAAATCGCCTGGATGAAAAAGAATTGCCCTACAATTCTCTATCGGTGCGCAACTGGCAGGATCAGCAGCAAAAACAGCAGCAGAAGCAACAGAATGAAGATTCATAGGAAAGGACCCCCCTTATTATGATGGATCCGTTTGTCACCTCCGTAAACTCCGAACTGGCCGCGCTCAATTGGTTTGGTGACCTGTCTGAAAACGTGTCGAACATTTATACGCCCGGCTATCGGGAAAAAAAGTTCCTATTCTCCGACTACATTAACGGCACCATGTACCAGGACGATACCTATAAAGCCGAACAAGGCAAAGCCTTGCCGGGCCGTGCCCCGTCCAACCTGTTTATTGACGGCAAAGGCTATTTTGTGATGAGAAAGCCCGATGGCAGCTTGGTTTATACGCGCCTCGGCGATTTTAAATATGATGCCGGTGGCAGTCTGGTCAGTGATTCAGGGTACAAAGTGCAAGGGTATATGACCGACGAAAAAGGCAATATCCTCAATACCGGCGCCACCCAAAGTAACCCCGGTGGCAGCCCCAACAACCCCAACCACACGGCAGGGGGCCCCGGCCATATGCCGACCACCGAAATTAACCTCTGGGTCGACCCCAGTAACGGCAAATACTTTGGCAAGTATGACGAGTACAAAGTCAAAGCCGATGGGACGGTGATGGGTCTGGCCAACGAAGGCAAAACTTCCGTGCCCCTCTACAAAATTGCCCTGGTCAATTTCCCCGAGCCCGGGGCCATGTATCAGGTGGACAATTATTACTTCGTCCCCACGGCAAAATCCGGTCAGCCCGTGGAAGGCAGCGGTGAAATCATGAGCGGCCTGATCGAAAAATCCAACACCTCCCTGCGAGAAGACGCCAATTACTTGCTGCTCGCTAAAGTGCAGTTAGACACGACCTCAAAACTGATCAGCACCAACAAACAACTCTTGAGCGAATCCCTGCGGCTCATTCAGTAGTTCTAAAATTTTCGATAACGCATAGCGGGTGTGGCTGTAGGTTAGGCCGCCTTGGAGAAAGACACTGTAGGGTTCTCGCATGGGGGCGTCGCAGGAGAGTTCGATGGTTGAGCCGAAGATGAAGGTGCCGCCGGCCATCACCACCGGGTCGGCGTAGCCGGGGGTGACCATGGGGATGGGGGTGAGATGGGCATCGACCGGGCTGACGGACTGAAGCGCCTTGCAAAACGCCAGTACTTTTTCTGCACTGCCTAGCTGGATCACCTGGATGATATCGGCCTGGGGCTCTTCTACCCGGGGAAACACGGGGTAGCCTAACTCTTGAAAAGTTTTGCCCATCAGGCGCATGCCTTTTAAGGCTTCTTTCACCACCGACGGGGCAAAATACAGGCCCTGCATAATGGTTCGGGTCATTTCAAAGGTATATCCGCCCTTGGCGCCGATACCCGGCGCGGTTAAGGCATCTGCGGCGGCTTCCACCAGGTCTTTCCGACCGGCGATATAGCCGCCGGTGGGGACAATGCCGCCTCCGGGGTTTTTAATCAGAGAACCGACAATTAAATCCGCGCCGACGGCAGTGGGTTCTTGGGTTTCGACAAACTCGCCATAACAGTTATCCACAATGACAATCGCCGAAGGGTTCACCTGTCGAACTTGATCGATCATGGTTTTTAAATCGGCAATGGTCAGAGAGGGCCGTAAGCTATAGCCTCGGGAGCGCTGGATAAAAACAGCCTTGGCCGATTCCACAGAGCCCCCTTCCTGGTAATGAATTCCTTGGGCTGTGAGAGACATGGGACTGTCACCGCGCTTGCCGATGACTTCTTCCAGGGTGTCGTACGGGGCACCGGTCAAACTGACAAGGGTGTCTCCGGCTTGAAGGCAAGCGCGCAAGGCGCAGCTGATGGTATGGGTGCCCGACACAAATTGCAGGCGAACCAGGGCCGCCTCGGCTTGAAAGACCTCGGCAAAAATCTCGTCCGTGGCTTCCCGTCCCAGGTCGTTATGCCCATAGCCAGTAACCGATAAAAAATGAGACTCGCTCAAGCGATGCTTGGCAAAAGCATCCAGCACCCGCGCTGTGTTTTCGTAGCAGCGCTCCTCTAAATTCAACGGAACAAACTTTCTTGAGGAACCGTGGTCTGTGTTTTTTGCGTCATGTCTTTTAAGGTCACCGTGCCGTTTAAGCGTTCGGATTCTCCCAGAATGGCCACTTGACGAACTCCCAGTTTATCGGCCTGAGCCAATTGTTTACCCAGCGCCTTGCCCGATAAATCCAAGTCGACGCTGTAGCCTTGCTGGCGGAGTTTTCTCGCCAAGACCTGGGCACTGAGCAGATCATCGGACGCAACATAATAGTCTAAAGATAGCGTATCTTTCTTTTGAATCAAGCTGATGAGGCGTTCCATCCCCATGGCCCAGCCGACGGCTGGTGTATCCGGCCCGCCCAGGGTTTTGACCAGGCCATTATAACGACCGCCCCCACATACGGCATTTTGAGCGCCCAGGTGATTGGAGGTGATTTCAAAGACAGTGCGCGTGTAATAATCCAGGCCCCGGACCAGCATTTTGTTTCGGTGTGCAGAAATTTCAGATTTCTCCAGCAAGTCCAAAAGCGTTTGGAAGTGTGTTTGACACTCACTGCAGGTTTGGTCTTCATTTAAAAACGCCTGAATATCCGAGCGTTGATAGACGGCCTTGCATGTCGGGTTCTTGCAATCGAGCATGCGTAAGGGGTTGGTCTCATAGCGTTTGTTGCAGTCTTCGCATAACTCGCTGAGGTAGGGCTTCACCAGGGCCTTGAATTTTATTTTGAAGTCTTCGCGGCAGACAAAACAGCCGACATTGTTGATCTCCAGCGAAAGATTATTTAGCCCCAGCAAAGCTAAAAAGTCGTAAGCCAGGGCGATAACGGTCAAATCCGACTGCGGGGTATCGATACCGAACAGTTCCGCCCCAACCTGATGAAACTGTCGTTGTCGGCCGGCCTGAGGCCGTTCATATCGAAACTGCGGGCCCATGTAAAACAACTTGACCGGTTTGGGCCAGCGGTCCATGCCGTGCTGGATATAGGCGCGAACCACGCCGGCGGTATTTTCAGGCCGCAGGGTGAGTTGCCGATCCCCTTTTTCAAACGAATACATTTCCTTGTTGACGATATCCGTGGAATCGCCCACGCCACGGGCAAACAGTTCGGTGTATTCCAGAATGGGGGTGCGGATTTCCTGAAAATTACTGCGGGCAAACGTTTCTCTGGCCATGGCCTCCATGAATTGCCAGGTGCTCAGGTCTTCGGGCAACAGATCATGCGTCCCCTTGGGGGTGCTTAGCATGGCTGCAAGAGCTCCTCCAGCGCTTCTTCCTGTAATTTCAGCAATCTTTGGATGCCTTGGGCGCCAAAGTCCAGCAGATGATCCAGGCCCTCGCGGCTTAAGGGGGCTTTTTCGCTGGTGGCCTGAAATTCCATGATTTCACCCTGGGCGTTCATCACCAGATTGGCGTCCACTTCGGCCATCACGTCTTCTTCGTAGTTCAAATCCAGAATGGGGGTGCCGTTTAAGACGCCCACACTGATGGCCGCGATGGGAGAAATAATGGGAATCTCTGAAATCAAACCCTGGGTGTGCAGTTGCCTGAGCGCATCGACCAGAGAGATATAGCCTGCCGTGATACTGGCTGTTCTCGTGCCGCCATCGGCCTGGATGACATCGGCATCGATGGTCAGCGTGCGTTCGCCGATTTTGGTCAAGTCCACGCAAGCCCGTAAACTACGGCCAATCAGGCGTTGGATTTCATGGGTCCGCCCGGAAACCTTCACGCGCTCACGGGGCGCTCTTTCATGGGTGGAGCTGGGCAGCAAGGCATATTCTGCCGTCAACCAGCCTACGTTATCCGGTACATGACGCGGGGTTCTGTCTTCAATCGTCGTGGTTACCAGCACTTTGGTATCGCCCAGCTCCATCAATACAGAGCCGGCGGCAAACTTGGTGTACTGGCGGTGAATCTTGACCGGCCTTAAATCACCGGGAGTGCGCCCATCGCAACGTTCCAACTGAATCTCCTTTTTAATCAACCATTATACTTGGGATACAATCATCTCACCATGTCCAAGCCAATACGACAATTTATCTTTGAGACGCTGTTGCCCTACGAAAGCCACAAGGCCCATCGTCTGCATGTGGAAGACGTATTGAATACCGGGTATCACCATTATGGCTATGCGCCGCAAGACCGGCGGTTTGCCACTTATTTGGCCTATGGCATCCTTCGATCATGGTTTTTACTGGAAGCCGCCATGCAATCGCTGAGCCATATTCCCAAACTGGCGCCCGATGTGCGGTTGCTATTAAGAATGGGTCTGTATCAACTGGCGGAAATGGACAGCGTCCCGGATTACGCGGCGGTCTCGGAAACCATGGCCTTGGCCGAGGCGTTGAAACTTTCCACCAAAAGCCGGGGATTTATTCATGCGGTGCTTCAAAATTTTATTCGGCAAGGCAAAAATCTGCCGACCGATCCGGAAATAGCATTTCCCGTTTGGTGGGTAGATCGTCTCAAAGCCCAATATTCGCCCGAAGACGTGACTCAAATTCTAACGGCTTTTTTAAAACCGCCCCAACTGAGTATTCGCATTAACACGTTAAACATCTCTGTGGAAGAGTATAAAGCCCAAATCACCCAACCTTATGCATCTTCTGAAGTAAAAGAAGTGATCCGGTTCACGGATGCCGTAGGGGATCCCCGGCAATTGCCGGGGTATGAGGAGGGTTGGTTTGTCGTGCAAGATGAGTCTTCCGCCCGGGTCGCCCATGTGCTGGATCCCAAACCGGGTGAAACCATTCTGGAAATCGGTGCGGCGCCCGGGATGAAAACCACGCATATCGCAGCCTTGATGCAAAATCAGGGCAAAATTCTGGCGGTGGATATTTCTGAAAAACGCATGAAGTTGTTGCGGGAAAATAGCCGTCGGCTGGGTGTAACTATTATTGATGAAGCGAATTCCTCTATTGAGGTTGATCGAGTGCTGGTCGATGCGCCATGTTCCGGTACGGGAACTATCGGCAAGCATCCGGAGATTTTACAATCGCTGGCCGAAAAAGATTTCAAAATCCATCAACAAACCCAGCTGAAGTTGTTACAGCAAGGGTTTTCACAGTTAAAGTCCGGCGGGGTGTTGGTGTATAGCACATGCAGTATTGATGTGGATGAAAATAAAAACGTCGTGGATTTATTTTTAAAAGATCACAATAATATAGACCAGCAGCAGATCAGCGTCATTTTGCCTACAGAAATCCGAGACGGCTTTTTTATTTTTAAAGCGGTAAAGGCCAGAGAATGTTAGCTTTTAACGACTTAAGCCTTCAATTCTCTTTAAAAGAGCTTTCTCTGCATTGGCATTGGAAGATGCTGGAATGCTAACTTGCCATGCTCCATCCACCTTGATTAAGTCAGCCGTGAAAACTTCTGTGAGAGAGCCATGAATTACAAGTTTTCTAGTTTGTGACAGGTCCGTAATTAAATCTATTTTTAGGCCTTGGGGTGTTGGCCAAGTCTTAAAAAAGTGATGTTCATGTCCTTGTGTTTTTGATTTACTTCGCCTGTCAAGTAGCTGAAAAGCCTGGTATATCAGGAGTTTTTGTTGATAGGTAAGATTCTCGCCAAGATGCACATTTTTAAGAGCGTAGCCCTGGATAACTGAGGGAGGTTCAAAAGATTTGAGAGCGACTCCTCTGTCTGCAAGTATACGAGAAATAGTTTTAGGTGGAGACCTCAGATCATCAATTGTCAAACCTCTACGTGCAATGTCAGAGGGTGTACCTTTGGAAATAGAAATTGATCTATCATTCAGGGAAAAGTTTTGGATGGTCCTTTTTGCTTTTTGACGGGGAAATCGAGACGAGCCGAACTCTAACGGTTGAGTTGGCAAAATACGGACATAGCCTATGGCATGAGCTTGCATTTAAATATACCCTTCTGATTGGACGGTCACTTATTCTATATAAAAAACGGTCCATATCAAAAATTGCCATTTTAATTAATGCAGCCTTAGCCGGCTCTGAAAAACCTTGATTCTGTCCCGCCGGGGCCTATTTTGGCGCTCACTTGCAGCAGGCATTTGGGGCAGCGGCCGGTGTAGGCGGTGCCTTCTGCGTTGATGTAAATGCGGTTGTAGACATGGCAGCAGTCAAACATGATGCTTAAAAACTTGCGCTTAGAGGTGTCCGGCGTGGGGTCCGTTGGCGGCATCCGACTCTACTCCGATTACTTCATGGGTTAAGGGGACGGGCAGTTCGCGAATCAACAGGGCACTGGCAACCGGCGCACCTCCTGCCACGGTGGGGTCGTTGACCACGTGGTTTTTCACCACCATCTGGGTGGAGCTACCGCCGTCAAAGTTCATGGCCTCCTGGGCCCCCAGCGATTTCATCAGGTGGGCCATTTCGGTCAACGTCATGCCGACCGACACGTTTTTATTGCGGCCATCGACGGTCACCATTAAAAGGTGGTTGTCTGCCGTCACACCCACGGCGGTTCTGGGCGCCGGTTCCGTAAAGGCGCCGGGACGAAACACCTGCTGCTTCAAATCGACAAAAATTTCGCCGTCTTTTACCAGATAAGGGCCGCCACTGACGGCATAAGCCACATTGGCCCAATCCGGCAGGGTGGAAACCTCGGTGGTCACTACGTCATTGGGGCGAAGCATGGTTTCCAGCAGATCTTTGGGGCCGGTCAAGACATACCCTGAGGGCGGAATGGACAGATGATTGGTGGTGACCTGGGTAATGCGATTTTGATCAATTTGAACCGACACACCATCTCTGGGGGTGGGGGGAGCCCAGATACCCCAGCGGCTGCTGTATAAAATAACTTCCTGCTTGTTGAGGCGAGGCTGGTTGACGTTTTGGATGCGGACGGTGTTTCCGCCGGCCGTCATCAGCTTGCCTTCCAGCTGGATACGGGCCATCTCTATTTTTTTGTCGGGTGTAATCCCCAGGCATACACGGTTATACAACGGGCCTGCAATCAGTTCCCGGTTTAAAATCAGCGTCCCTAAGGCGGTTCCCACATCGGGTTTAAAAAACGATGCGTTAATCCCCGCCACGGCATTGTATAAATTGACCAGTCTGGAGACGCGCGCCTTGCCATGCATTTCGTTGGTGGCCAAGACCGGCTCGATAGAGATCAGCGGGTTGGATAGATCCACGTCAATAATATTGATGTTTAAAGGGCCATGCCCGGATTGTGAGACAATTCGCCGGTGGATGACGCCAGGGGCAATATGGGCGGAGGCCGTGTTGTCCTGAAATTCGTTGACGCTGATTACCAGCCGGTCCGGACTCTGCAGCGCATAGACGGAGATGGAGGTTTTTTTATCCCGTTGAATAAACAGCTGCACTTTATTGTCTTTTTGTTCCACATACACGGACTTGGCGACTTTTTGATCCGGAATCGCCAAACTATGAGAAGACAAAATCCCCGCCAACGCCCCGGTAAACTGCACTGAAATTTTCTTGGGGTCTTTTTGATCCACCTGAATGTCTGTAGGTTGCCCTTTCAAGTCAAAAACCAGCTCGGTTTTGTCGTCTTGGGGTTTAATCCGAATAAAAGGCACCACGGTTGCAACGCCAGCGGTGGCCTCCAGGGTCAATCCCAGCAGAACCATAAAAACGAGACAAACCTGAAACAGGTGCTGTTTCATCACAAGGACAATACTCCTGGACCTTTCTCTAACATCTTTCCCTTTGACACACTCGCATGGCAGAAATGCCAAAGCTCTACTATACTAATTATAGTGTATCTTTCGGCAAAAGAAAACGTCTCTGAAGGGTAGGGGATAAAAAATCCTTTAATTATTCGACTTGTATTGTAGTTGTATATATTGTACAATTTGTATAAATGGTACAAAGGTTTTGATATGTCTGAATTTTCCACTTCGCAGGCTCGCGAGCAGTTTGCCGAACTGATCAATCAGGCCGCTTACGCCAAGGAACGCGTGGTATTGACGCGTCGAGGCAAAAAAGTGGTGGCGATAGTGCCTATTGAAGATTTAGAGTTAATCGAATCTCTGAATGAAGAAGACTTAAAAGTCGCCCAAGAGGCTTTGAATAAACATAAAGGAACGGGAGAGTTTATCGCTGAGCATTAAAACCAATTTGTCATTTTTTATTACGACTTGTTTTGTCCAACCCTCTTCGTTGTGCGATTTTCCATCGCTCTCCATTGGCACCCTCATCAATAAAGGGTTGAATTAGGCGATTAAAGGCTTGTTGCTGTTCGTACATATCGGATACTTGATTGAAGGCAGCTTTACCAGAAATATCCGGAAATGTTTCCCTTACTTGTTTTGCAAGACGATGGATGGGGAAAAAGCCCTGTTCTTGCAAGGCTAATATTTTTTCTCTTTGCGCATCATAAAATGGGAAATTGGGATGTGCTTTTGGTCTTGCAGAATCGTTACTGCGGAAATTTTGAAAAATCGAGGGCTTTAGGTCAAACAGATGAGTTTTTGCAATCTCTTGCTGGGTGGTTGGATTTTGACTCCATGGATACTCGACCTCTTTTTCTTGGGGGGGTGTGAACGACATGGTGAAAGTCTTAGGATTATAGTCGATGGAATAGTGGGGGTGAAAATAGTCTTTAGCAGTTTTCATGTTCTGGAACCAGTCGGTTTTGAATCGGTAGGGAAAATCTGCCGCGCAAGTGTTAATTTGTGTACGTATTACCCGTTTGGTTTTTGTATCGAGGGTGTGAGTGCCAATCTTTTGAAAACGGAAAGTTTGATTCTTGATAGACCCCAAATAAGGTATTCCCACAGCTTCAACACAGTTGGGATGCCCTAAAGTATAATGACTTGAATCAACCGTAGGGGATGGGATGCCACTTCCAAACATATACTCAGCAGAGTCAGCTTTCCATTCACGCGTAAGCCTGTTTTGCTCTTTCTGGGCCGAGCGTTCAAGCATTAAACGCATTTGAGCATCGGAAAAGGTAATTGCCTTTAAAAATTGTTTTTGCTCTTCAGGATCGGTAAACTTGACTGAAAATCCGCCCGCTTTCACACTACTGAAAGTCATTTTTTGAAGCGCAGGGGGTGCAGACAATGCTCTGAAAAAACCGACACTTTGCATCACTCAAACCTTTCTTAACGCTGTGTACTGCTATTAAAACCCTGAAGATCTGGGATTGCCCATAACTGCTGAGATTTTTACATTTCTTAACCCTGTCGCCGTTGACGCAGGGCTTCGAAAATCAGGATGCCGCCGGCTACGGAGACGTTGAGCGATTCCACGTTGGGGGCAAGGGGGATGGTGACCCAGTGATCGCAGTGTTCCTGAACCAGGCGGCGCAGGCCATGGCCTTCACTGCCCAAAACAATGCCGGTCGGGCCTTTGAAGTCGTATTGATCATAGCGAACCGCTTTTTCTCCCAGCATGGCTCCCACCCACCAAAGACCTGCATTTTTGGTGCGCTTGAGGGCATCCACCAGGTTGGGCACCACGCAGATGTTGATGAGTTCTATCGTACCGGCGCTGGCTTTACCCACAGCCGGGGAAAATCCGGCACTCCCGACTTTGGGGATAATAATGGCCGTGACGCCAGCCGCCGCAGCCACCCGGATAAGGGCACCAAAATTTCTCGGGTCGGTGACGTCATCCAAAGCGAGCACCAACGCAGGGGTCTCTTGGGGGAGACTTTCCAGATGGGACAATAAATCGTTCAGATCCCAGAGGGGTTTGGGAGACACCATCGCGGCTACGCCTTGATGCGGCGTTTCCCGGTCAGGCAGCAGATCAAGCTTGGCCTTGGGCACAAAATTAACGGTGATGCCGCAGGATTTGGCTGCTTGCACCACTTCTTTCAAGCGTTTGTCGTGGCTTAATTCTTCGGCAACCAGCACTTTGAAAACCCGGTCCGCGCTGTGTTTAAGGAGCATTAGGATCGGGTTTTTTCCAAAAACGTATTCGGTTGTTCCGTTTAGCGTCATTTGTGCCTGCCGAGGGGTTCATAAACTTAACGACATAGCCGTTATGGGCGATGCGATCGGGGGAAATCTGATCGCCGAGGTTTTGAAGAATTCCCGCCATCGTATCATAAGACCAGAACCCGGCAGAGAGTTGATGGTCGTCCTTGAAAATAACCAGCTGAATCAAAATGGCCGAAGGACTCTGAATATCCCACCCCAGAGGGCGGATATCCCATACCTTAATCTGTTGGGCCACTTGGGGTTGCTGGATTTTAAAGTTGTCCCAAACGCCTTGGGGCAGGCTGGTGAGACGAGAGCCGTCTCGGGTTTCCATGTTATACAGCACAGGAATGGTTTTATAGATACCCAAATGATGGATACCGGGCCGATAGATGCATAACAGACGTCTGCCGTCCAGAGACCAGTCTGCTACCTGGAGAATATCCACACGGTAGGACTGGGTGCGTTCAAACCCCTGATCAAACAGCGTGACAGCCTTGGCAGCCTGTTTATCCGGGATATACCGGTCCCAGAAGGGTTGAGGATTCTTTTCGTCTTGGACTTTGGGCAAGGGCCCGACGGGATAAATTCGAATTTGGGAAATGGTTTGTCTCAGATCCGGAATAAAAAGCACTTCGGAGACGGCCATTTGGGTTTTATCCGGGGATAAAATAGGGGTACTTTGCACGGCCTTTTCGGTTTCATAGCCATAGAGATTTAAGCTTCCCAGCTCCAAAGGCGTCACGGGTTTAAACGCGATAAATTTCTGCTCCAACACTGCCGGATCAGAAGCGGCGCCTGAAAAAAAGATAAACAGTCCAATCAGTCCCAGCAGCCAGCAGGTGTGTTTCATCTTTCTAATACCGGCGATTCTGTTCCCACTGCCAAGCGGTTTCAATGGTACGACGCAGGTCAAATTGCGGTTCCCAGCCCAGTATGGCATGGGCTTTATCGGCCTGGGCCACCAGCATGGCGGGATCGCCCGGACGGCGAGGTGCTTCTTCAACGGGAATGGGGTGTCCCGTGACTTGGCGACAGAGATCGATAACCTCCTTGACGGACGCGCCATGGGTGGTCCCCAGATTAAAGGCGTCCCAAATCCCTTCTTTTCCTTGCAGATAATCCAGCGCCTTTAAATGGGCGTCGGCCAGATCGGCCACGTGAATATAATCCCGAATACAGGTACCGTCAGGGGTATCATAATCTGTGCCGTAAATGGAAATCGCCGGGCGCTTGCCCAGTGCCGTTTGTAAAATCAGCGGAATGAGGTGCGTTTCGGGGGAGTGGCTTTCGCCAATGTCGCCCGATTCATCGGCTCCCGAGGCATTGAAATAGCGAAGGCAAGCCACCGACCAGCCCCGGGTTTGGGCATACCCGTGCAAGGCCTGTTCCACCAGATGCTTGGTTAAGCCGTAAATATTAATGGGAAGTTGCGGATGCGCCTCGGTGATGGGGATCGATTGCGGATGGCCATAGGTGGCGCAGGTGGAGGAAAAAACAATTCGCCGGACCTGGGCTTCTTCCATGGCTTCCAGCAAACGCAGTGTGTTGATGACGTTGTTATGGAAATACTTTTGCGGTTTTTCCTGGGATTCGCCGACATAGCAAAATGCGGCAAAATGAATGACGGCGGTGATGGGATATTGTAAGAATAAGGCCCGCATGGCCTCCAGATCACCCACATTGGCTTGAATCAGTGGAATATCCGGCGACAGAGACTCCCGATGCCCTTCCACCAAGCTATCGACAACCACAACCGGAGTTTTCAGCCGTTTGACCAATTGGCTGCCAATATAACCCGCCCCGCCTGTGACCAGAAGCACTAGCTAAATGCCACTGGCTGTGGCTTCCCTTACAATTTCAGTGACAATGGCCAGCACTTCCGCTTCGTGATTGGGCAAAATGGGCCAAAAGTCTTTTATCTTCTGATTAAATGTTTTTTCAATATGGGCTTTTTGGGTTTCATCTGCGTCATCATAGGCGTCTTGAAGCAAATGTCGGGCTTTATTCAATTCGGGACCACCCGAGTCATCGCCAAAAAAATGTTTAAAGGACATTAACTGGCTTTACCCACCGAGACGACAGAAAGCAACTCGGCGCTTAAGGGAGGCTGTAAGCCCCATTCTTGCAAGATAAAATCAAAGATCCAGCGGTTTTTGCGATGATGTTTCGGGTAAGCATCCACTACGGCCCGTTCGGCGGTGTGACCGATACGAATCAAGGTCATCGAGGCCACCGAGCGAATATTCAAGCTTTCGGCATGCAGGCTTTTAATGAGCTCCGGTACAGCCAGCGCGCCAGCTTTGACCAGGACGTTTTCTATTTCGGTAGAAAATTCAGAGTCGGCATAAGCCAATGCTTTAAGCAAATAATGGACGCCGTCTTTGGTTAACAGGGGATCCGATGCATTGTGAAGGTTATTGGATGAACTAATGAGTCTTAACTTCAGGGTCTCAAGGCTTACGGGTGCCTCTGGCATCATACAAACCGTCTCCATTTTGCTTCTAAAGCGCTTTATATGGTTATAGCGGATCTGGCCGAATGGTGCAACGGTGACCGTTCAACCCTTCGGGTAATTTGTACGATATCTTTACATCACGACGGATAAAACCTCTTAAAATGGGGCTCGCATCTTTAACCAATCTTTATATGATCTTTACGCCTGAGTGACGTATCATAGGGGGCATGCCGGTTCTGGTCTACTACGGAGAAGAGGATTACCTGCTGGAGCAGGCTGTTTTGGATGTGCGAGAAAAAACGGTGAACCCGGCCATGGCGAGTTTGACGCACCGGGTCCTTAAGCAACCCTCTCTTGCGGCCGTTTTGGAAGCAGCCGGGAGTGTATCGCTGGCCCTTGGCGGCAATACATTGATAGAGGTACGGGATTTCCCTTTTTTACATCAGGCGTCCAAGGACAGTGCGACAGATGCCCAGCTGGAAGAGCTTAAAAGCTTGCTGGAACAGATGGCGCCGACCAAAACGTTTTTGTGGGTGTCGGCCAAATTGGACAGTCGCCTTAAATTTCCCAAGTGGCTGACGAAAAACCCGCAGTTTCACATCCAGAAGTTTGAGCCGTTGTCGTTTTGGCAGGTGGACAAGGCGGCCCAGTTTGTCCTTCAGTACGCCAAAACCCGAGGCTACGTCATCCAGCCTGACGCAGCAGAGTATCTGGCCCAAAGCGTGGGGTGTGACCTGCGGCAGTTGTCGAACGAAGTGGAAAAGCTGACCCTTTTTATTCCGGACCGGCCCATTGCCATGGCCGATGTGAAAGCGATGACCCCGCAAAGCGATAACCTCTTCACCTTGGCCCGGCGCTGGATTCTTCAGGAGGCGGCCCCGCAAAATTATGCCGATTTGGGAGAAATTTTATTGAATAAACACCCGGTCGAAATTTTTGCCTTGCTGCAAACGTATTTTAATAATATTTTCCGGGTGCTCTATCTGAACCGCACCGGCGCTTCGGCCAGCGAGATTGCCCAGCGAACCGCGCAAAAACCCTTTACCATTCAAAAGCACTTGCAGGATTATTCCCGGGTTTCTTTGGATCGGTTGAAAACCCTGAAAAAACTCTTGGTGGAATTGGAATGGAAAACCAAAACAGGGCAGTTACAAGGCCCGCTGGCTCTTGAAATTTTGTTAGGGAGTTGACCCATGGCTTTACATTTGGATGATTTTAAAACCACACAACCTCTGGCGACCCGGTTTTTTGGACAGGCGCTTACGCAGAATCAGCTTATGCATGCGTATCTGTTGACGGGAAGCGACTTGGCCGGGGGTTATCAAC
>Ga0206838_10209_pt1 | contig 15773 bp, 10 predicted proteins | sample Alteio_BWOrgCont_26_FD_152879 | JGI IMG/M metagenome (GOLD analysis project Ga0206838, IMG submission 152879) | Enriched cells from forest soil in Barre Woods Harvard Forest LTER site, Petersham, Massachusetts, United States -... | ecosystem: Environmental > Terrestrial > Soil > Temperate forest >...
GTTTTTTATTTTTTGTGAAGACTCGTAAAAATACGGTAATCCAGATTCTTGCCAATTAGCTGGCAACATCCTTAATGAAGCTTGCCAATCCTCATTGGCTGTCATATCCTCCACCGCACATCTGCTTGTATACTTTTAGCGCAGCATACAAGAATGAAGCCTACCGTCTATTTCCTTAAGTTAGCGCTTATGGGGGTTAGGGGTGGGGCTTTCGTTGTTTAGACTTTCACTATCCAGCATCACCAAGGTCAATTGTCTCACTTCCAAGAACATGCTAAGCTTCGCAGCTATGTCAAACCTAGAATCCATTGCTCAGCTAACTGCCCCTGGTCTCCTCACCGACCATGACGAAATCGTTTTCCCCACTAAAGATCAAAAAAAGCTAGCCCGCGAAGACATGCTCGCTGGTTTTCGCCAATGGCGCATTTGGTTCATGCTCGCCTATCAAGACATCAAAATCCGCTACCGGCGTTCGGTGCTCGGCCCTTTCTGGATTACCCTCAGCATGGCCATCACCGTTTATTCCATGGGCTATCTCTACAGCCACCTGTTCCATATGGAGCTGCAAAATTATTTTCCCTTCCTGGTTGGCGGCATGCTGGCTTGGAGCTTCATTTCCAGCACCATCACTGACCTTGTGGAAACCCTCACCCAGGAAGAGCAAAAGATTAAACAAATCAAACTGCCTTACAGCCTGTATGTCAATAAAGTAATCGCAAGAAATTTCATCATTTTTCTGCACAACCTCCCTATTCTCCTTCCCATCCTTGCCATTTTTCATGAAACAGCAAAAATTAACCTCAATAGTCTGCTACTCTTTCCCGGCCTTGCCTTGTTTTACCTCAATGCCCTCACCTATGGCTTGACCCTCTCGATGATTGGAGCCCGCTTCCGGGATGTTGCACAAATTGTTAAGAGCCTGGTCCAAGTGGTGTTCTTCGTCACCCCCGTCATGTGGAATCCGGAAATCCTACCGCCGGCCAAACGCTTTATTGCCAACTTAAACCCTTTCTATGCCTTCATCGAATTCATTCGCTGTCCTTTAATCGGCGCCCGGCCTTCTCTCACCAGTTGGCTCATGGTCACCTTCATCAGCCTTTTGGGCTGCTACCTGAGCTATGCCATGTTTAGCCGTTACCGCTCGCGAATTGTCTATTGGCTCTAGGATCACCCCATGGCTCGAATTGATTTACGCAACGTTTCCATTGAATTCCCCGTCTACAACGTCAATGCGCGCTCTTTTAAAAAGAAATTCCTGCGACTGGCCACCGGCGGCTCAGTGGTCAAGGACGCCAATCAGCATATTGTGGTCAATGCGCTCAAAGATCTTAGCATGACCTTAAAGCACGGCGATCGCCTCGGCTTAATTGGCCATAATGGCGCTGGCAAAAGTACTCTGCTGCGCTTGCTGGCCGGTGTTTATGAGCCCACCTCGGGTGATATGCGCACCGAAGGCCATGTGTCGCCCATGCTGGACATCATGCACGGTATTGAAACGGAATTCACCGGGTATGAAAACATTGTCCAACGCGGCATTTTGCTCGGTCTTTCCCGCGCGGAAATCCAGGCCCACATCCAGGAAATCGCCGATCTCACTGGACTTGGTGATTATCTCTCCATGCCTATGCGCACCTATTCCTCCGGCATGATGGTCCGTCTGGCTTTTTCCATTTCCGCCAGCATTAAACCCGAAATTCTCCTCATTGACGAAGTGTTCAATGCCGGGGATGCCGATTTTGTAGAAAAAGCACGCAGTAAAATGGTTCAGTTGCTGAATCAATCGAGTATTGTTGTCATGGCAACGCATTCGGATGATTTGATTCGGGAGTTCTGCAATAAGGTCCTGCTGCTCGAGGGCGGCCAAATTCAATATTTAGGGGACCCGGAAGAGGCTTTGCGGTTATATCACCTTGACTCAAACTAATTTCGTGTTCCGTCATTGCGAGGAGCGCAGCGACGAAGCAATCCACAATCTATCTACTACCCTGCTCTCCAATATTTTTTATTCACCCCCCACCGCTTCTTAAGCACCAAGGGCACCCACCGCTCCCTCAAACCCAACTGGTAGGCAAAATAGCTCACTCCCGTTGAAAGCACTGCATAAGGCAGCCAAAGCAGGCGTTTATTCTTAACCAAGTACCGCAATTGCGTAAACAAATAGCGTAAACCTTCCGAGGTGGTGCCGGCAAAAGCCTGGATCAGCCAGCTTTCCTTGCCGTGAAAAACACCGATCGAAAAATAGCGGTGAAATTTTTCCAAAAGAGGCATGTTATGGGAATGATACACCTGAGATTCGGCCACGTAGTAAATACCATAGCCCTGAAGAAGCATTTTCGCACCGACATAAGCATCTTCGCTCGAAATAAGTTTCGCGGGAAAACCACCGACCGCCTGGAGTGCCTGCTTCTTGTAAGCGGCAAAGCTATTGGAGATAAAGCAGGTTTTAATGCCGTATTTATCCCGGTCTGCATAAAAACGCAGTTGGCTGTTTGCAGGATAATTAAAGAGACGATCATAGGCACCGAGTAGATTGGCATCTTTCTTCGGCAACTGCCTGCCATAAGCGCAGCCAGCCTGGTCTGTCGCTGCTAAGGCTGAAACGAGGTGGCGGAAAGTGTCGGGATTGGCGGGGATGGCGTCTTGGGTCATAAAGATGTAAATATCCGCATCCACCATTTCTGTGGCCAAGCGCCGCGTGCCGCCGTGATCAAAATCTTGACGCCGAATGGTGTGGACCTTGACTGGGTATGCGCTCAGCAGGTCGCGTGTTTTGTCATTGGATTCGGAATCCAATACGAGAATCTGCTGGGGTAGATAATTCTGCTGAAAAATAGCGGTAAAAAGCTCAGGAATATAATTTTCCGCATTTAAAACGGGGATAATTAAAGCGATTTTTAAGTGAGTATCAATTTGCATACGTTTTCATCATAGGAGGTCACTAAAAATTAACAAACTTTGTAAGGCTACACAAGAACTGCCTGCTTAGGCCGTCATTGCGAGCGCAGCGCGGCAATCCAAGATGCGGCATGTTTTCTTATCGTTATGGATTGCCGCGCTGCGCTCGCAATGACGGCTTTTTAGCTCTCTTTTTCGCAGGCAAACAACTCCTGGTGCGTCGCAGAAAAGCCAATCCAAGGCGTGAAACAGCGCCGTCGGCCTCAGCGAATGATTAATCAAGCTCACGGATTATTCATTGTTTAAACTACTGAACATGAATTTGCATAAGTTTTCACCAAAGCAGGTCAGAAAAATTAACAAACTTTGTAAGGCTACACAAGAACTGCCTGCTTAGGCCGTCATTGCGAGCGCAGCGCGGCAATCCAAGATGCGGCATGTTTTCTTATCGTTATGGATTGCCGCGCTGCGCTCGCAATGACGGTTTTTTAGCTCTCTTTTTCGCAGGCAAACAACTCCTGGTGCCGTCGCAGAAAAGCCAATCCAAGGCGTGAAACAGCGCCGTAGGAGTAGTGGCCGGGCTTCAAAAGCGCCAAATAACGCGCTTGCAGTAAGTGGTCCGCTGCGGTTTCCTGACAGTGGCCCTCCAAGCGATCCAGCATTTCTGTGACGAGATCCTGAATGTCCGGGGGCTCATTTTCATGCACCTCGACATCGGCTTCTTGATATTGATGGGTATAAAAATAACCACCGATCTTGGAAGAAAACAGCTCCTCAAAGGAGAGATAGCGCTGCAGTGGCTTGCTCCACACGAGCTTTGGAATACTCAAGTCGCCGCGACGAATACCGAGGGTCTCGACGGGAATCATGTTGGCATGCGCCACCGGCACGCCAAAAACCGCGCTGAGAAAAGCCAAGCCGGAGGTGCAACCCAGGAAGAATTTTGCCTTGGCACAGAGAATGATATCCAAACGCTCGGATTTTGCAGGATGCCGCGCATAGTCAATGATTCCCGGCAGCGCCTGCAAAGGCGCCATGGAGGCATCCCCCATGCGCACCACCAGCCCGCCGCGCCGTACTAACTCTTGCATAGCAGGTAGGGCGTTCTCGATGGAGGCATTGCGATGCGCCTGAATCGCCTCATTGCCAGGCAAAAAGCCACCCTCACGCACATGCAAAGCAACAAACCAGCGGCCTTGCGGGATGCCAAGCTCCGCCAAGGCCTTGGCAGACCACTCTTCATCTTCCGGATTCAAACTCAAAAGCGGCGGACGCTTGTCCCAAAGCTGGTTAATGCGATAAATTTCCTGGGTGCCAAAATGCCCAACACGATGCAAGCCTTCTCGATAGCAAGCAAAATAACGCCGGGTCATCATGGCAAAGAGAAAACATTGCCAAGGCCGGGTGATGATTTTGAAATGCTTCTGCCAATAGCGGAGGAGGTGTTGATTGGCCACTTTATTGGAAGGCGCCAGGATGAAATACCGGGCGGGGGGGATGAGGCCCAGTTGTTGGGCTTTTACAAAAGTATCGAGCTCTGTCGTCAAATGGCCGATGTGCTGAGCGAGCACTGGGACGCGGCGGAGGCCCATGCGGTGGAGCATAAAGGCACTGGGGAGCAAAAGTAGCCAACCGAGTTCGAGCAAAAGACGCTGGGAAATTTCTTTGAAAAACCATAGAATTCCCTGCGATCTTATTTTGACCAGCTTTACAGCAATAAACACCCCCAAGGGTCGACTCTGTTTTCTTAGGGCAGCTAACATGTGATACCTCATTATTAAAAATCCCAAGGATATATAAGATAAGGAATTTTTAGAGAAAAAGGAAAATATTAATGAAAGCTCCTTTTATCGCCCAAAATGCCATCTTTTGTCATGCTATAATTGATCATAAGAGCTAAATTTTGGGAGAATATCCATGTTCCGACAAAATAAATCACAACTCGAAGAAGAAGCGGAAAAACGAAAGCAACTCTATACTTATTTAAGCGACCTTGAAAAAGCTGTACCCGAGACGGATGAGGCCAACATCCAGCGGAGAGAGATAATCGCTTCTTTAAAAAGGCTCATAAAAAATGGAAATGCGATGAACGACTCCGCCTTTCTCAAGGAAATAAATACTCTGATAAAGGCTAGCAAGGCGGACTCGCTAGCAGATCTCGATGGTGCGAAGTCATTAGGTGATTTTTTAGATCCTTTTGTAAAACTCCAAAGTTCTACTCCTACCTCTACAAGATTAAATCAGTTGCGCAAAATCATGAAGCCTCAGGCCCCATCCAGCTCACGCTTCACTTCAAAACTACAAGAACTACAGAAAGATATCGATGAAATGCATAAGTATCATGCCGCTATAACTGATCAAGGGAATAAAAAAATTGTCTTTACCGCCATAATAGCCCTGCAGGATATTTTGCAGGCTTTGAGAAATCTGCAAAGCGACGCAGGACAGATACAAAACAACATTCTCCGGGTGAATACTAATATTCAAAATGCGCAGGGTAAAGTAAAAGCCGTACTAGCACTGGGCGACGTCGAAAAGCCAACCTCTGGCATCTACGCAGAAATAAAAGATTTTTTAAAAAAATTAGCGACCAAACTTGGAATGCGTTCCGAAAGCGAAGAGAGTACTCAACATCATTATTTAAATTTTGGTAAAATGTTGCAAGAAATTTACGATGAGCAGTCAACAGGCGGATATGAGAGAATTAGAGATAGAATACTGACGCCGAACAAAGAGAAGAAATCCTCACCCGAAGAGTCTAAGTCTCCAAAAGGCTACAATTCTGTTTAATTAAATAAAAAAATTGCGATCCTCTGCTTCACTGTGAAGAAGAAAAGTATTTGCATGCTTCTGAAGATAATAAAGACTGGGTAAAGCAGCGCCATAAAACTCTGGAAAATCGAGGCTTCTTTGCCAACGCGAGAGAAGCACCTGCTCTTCCGGGAAATCTTTTTGATAAACCTCCATTTTCCCTAGCGCCAGATGGAAAACTTCTTTAACCGTTTCTAAAATTTCATCCGCCGTGTTATTTTGAATGCGGGCACCATAACGCTCAAGAACTTCCACATTAAACGTTCGCCAACGCCAAGGCGTAGAGCTCATTTGCAATTGATTCAAAGGCTGGCCATTTTCAGCGATGATGGGCTTAAAAATAAACCGCACTTTGCTACTCCACAGCTGGGCATCGGGTGAGGCACAGTTGACCAATGCGCAAGGCCCATTAAAGCTAATAGCGACATTTGTTAGCCCAGAAGTCGTGCCAATAAAAAAGCGCGCATGACGAATCAGGTAAAGATCCAGAAGCTCTGATTTTGCCGGAGAACGAGCATAGTCCACCACGCGGGGCATTGCTGGTAATGCAGGTGCTTTGGGACCGCCAAGCTTGATCACCCACCCACCTTGATCCGTAATATATCGTATTGCATCCTGATAGGTTTCCAGGTCGCCGCTATTGCGGATGGCCTGCCCAAACCCTCGCAACTCCCCATAAAACTCAGCATCGCGCACATGCAAGCAAACATACCAATCCTCCGGCTGCATGCCCCATTCGCGCTTCAATGCAGCAACGTGGTCGCTTAACGCCTGAGAACCACCCTGCCCCTCATCAAATGCCTGGCGCAACGGATACGGCTTTTGCGCTGCCTCCCATTGTCGCATCAATCGCGCCCCTGCCTGCTGCCACGCCACGACCTCACCATCCGGAAACCGCCAAGCATTAAAATGGGTACCGCGATAACGCTGTAGGGAAAACAACTCCTGTGCCAAATTTTCACTGATGTTGACGCCGTTGATCAGGATTTTGGCTTGCTTCTCGAAGAGAGAAAGCAGGGCTTTATTCGCCGTCTTGTGCGGAGGCGCTAAAATAACCGCCGGCCCTGACCACCATCCCAGGTCCCGCATTTGAAATTGAATGTCCAGCATGCCTAAATGGCCAATTTGCGTCACCCATTCCCAAGGAAAAATGTGCAGATCTTCCAGGCGCAGCTGTTCTTGCTGGAGCCAGTGCTGCAATTCCTCGGAGATCTGGGGCTGGGTTTTTATTAAACTGTCTTGGATTTCGAAAGTCTTGCGATAAAGGTCTATCGCAAGCTCGCCACGGCCTACCCGAATAACACGTTGCCCAAGAAAGTTGTAGGCATCATAAAGCAAGCCCAGAGAACCGGCATTTTTATCGGTGGGTTGTGGTGCGTAAATTTCAGGGTAACGGGCAGCGATATTTTGATGCGGACACCAGCCATTTGCAGCATGATCGGCGTAGTGAAGCAAACAGCGAACCGCAAGCGCTTCGTTATTATCGAGTAAGGCGATACAGGCTTTATAGTACAGCAGCAGAGGCGTTGTGGGCATATATTCAGAGCAGCGATGGAGGATGCTGGTCGCTTGTTCAAACTCACCCCAGTCCAGGTAATCCAGCGCCAAGGCGAAGAAATTTTCGTTGGCATACAAAACGGGATCGCAGTCCGACAACCACTCCCTAGCTTGCTGGAAGGCACCAAGACAAATTAACGTGCCGGTGGCTTGCAAAGGAAAACGCGTGGTAAAAAGAGAGGAAAAATTAGAGTGAACAGGACGCATGTTTCGCTGGAGGACTGCTCTAAAATCACTAACCAAGAAAAATGAAATTCTTCGATCAAAGAAGCGGGTCAGGGTAATTAAGAAAAAGGACGCTTTTAGTGGGAGTACGGCGAATAAGCGCCGCGCCCCCGCAAAAAAAACAGCCTGTGTTTTTTTAAAAAAGCGGCCTTCTCGGTGACGCATGAGAAAAGACATTATTTTTTTGAATAGTATCATTTGTATTTATGGATTTTTGGTTCCTAGCCTCTCTTCCCTAGCGGATAGTATACTCGTCCTTGTGAAGTTTGTGGAGAAGAGGGTTGCTTTTAGCTTTGTGAATTCCCTTTTCTTAACGTTTCACGGGTACAAGTCAATCCCTTCGCCAACCTTGTAAAATCTTGATAATCCCCCTACAATTCAAGCTGAAAGAGCAAGCGACTCAGCGCGGGTGTCATTAATTAATATAAAAATTGGGATTTTGTACCTATGGAAGAACTTTTACTGCACACCTTTTTAACTAAAACACTGAGCGCGATGAAAAAACGTGTTCCCAAGTGTGTAAAAGAAACAAGATTATTTCAATATCTAGTTTATTCCGTAAAAAATGTCGTTTTTATTATCATTTTGTTTCGCTACACCCTCAATCCCAAGCATCTGACGGGCCATGGCAGCCTCATGGAAGTGGTTGCTAAGCTGCACAAAATTAATTGGACAAAATATCCAGCCGCCAAGTTATCAAACAAATTTTTCATCACTCGCATGATGATCGAGCATCGCAACTATGAATATGAACGCCGCCTACTGACTTCGAAACCGGAGCTTAAAGAGAATCCTGACAATCTGCCGATCGAACACTATTGCGCGCTTTTTTTCCGAGATCAAAATGTGGCTTTATCCCTCGCCTCCGAATTAAAACTGGATAAAGCCGTTTTCCAAAAGATTCATGATTTGGCTTCTCAAGGCTACTATTTTAACCTCACCCCCGCCACTCCGCTGGAAGCTCCGATCATTGCGGATATCAATCTATTCTACGCCTACCGTAACTTGGCTTTAAAAACCTACCATAGCGGTGAAGGTCACTTAATACCCACCGTTACTCACAACCTCGGTCTTGTTCAAAAGCGTCTGCTGCCTTCTTTGCCAAAACCTTCAAAACCCTTAAAAAAATTACTCGACCAACTGCAAATTGAACTTCCGGAAGTGAAACTGCTCTCGCCCGACTGGAGCGCCTTAATTGGACACAACGGCCATCTGAATGTTCATTTAATGATGCGAAAAATGGGTTGGTGGACAGGTTCGCCCCTTTTATTAGCTTACAAAGACCGCATTGCCAATCAACCCTTCCTCTCTCTTTTCGATGAACTTTGTCCAACACTCACCTTGGGTGAAAACATATCCACGCCACTGTGGTGTGAATTAGCCAGCTTGACACCCTTTTTAGGCGTATCCCATCAATTATTTCAATTTGAAGACGGCAGAGCCATGTATTGGAATGACGCCGGCTCGATGGCGCTACAAGAATGGGAAAACCAAGATCGCGGCTTTCCTTTACGCGATATTTACGACAAACGCTACAACACCGATGAAACGCAGCAAAAATTTTCTAGCCTCTTAAAAAAATGGGGCCTGCAAACGTCTGACTGGTATGTTTGCTTGCACATGCGAGATGGTCAAACCCGCGGAGAAAAAGAAGGTGCCGGTGAGTCCATCCGCAATACAGCCATTGAAAACTATATGGATGCTATCCAATTTATCACTGGCCAAGGGGGGTGGGTGATACGCATGGGCAGCAATAAAGCACCGAAATTACCGGCGATGCCGCACGTGATCGATTATGCACATAGCGCGGACCAAGCGCCTCTCATGGACCTGCATTTAGTGCGAAAGGCACGCCTTTTTATTGGCACCACCTCTGGCTTTGCTTATGTGGCTTCGAGCTTTGGCATTCCCACAGCGATGGTGAATGCCATTAGCTCTATTGGCCTGCTATGGTCAAAAGATACTCGCTTTGCTTTAAAACCGATTCAAACACGGGAAGGGCGGCTCCTCAGTCAGCGTGAAGTCATTTCAGAAAAATGGCGCTGGGCTTATCCTACCCACGAATCCTTATCGCAGGCCGGTTTGAGCGTGCGTGAAAACACGCCGGATGAAATTTTAGAAACAGTCAAAGAAGTTCTGGCTATCACCTCGAACACCTGTACGAGCTCACCACTCTTGAAAACCTGGCAAGCCTGCTTGCCTCTCCCCGCTTTTTATGCGAGTGCCCTACCCAGCAGTTATTTCCTGGAAAAGTATGCAGACTCTTTTTTAATATAAATCACCCAGAGGTTAACTTCGTGAATCGCTTATCTGCCACCACCGCAACTCATTATCGACCTGACATTGACGGCCTGCGTGCCCTCGCCGTATTAGCGGTTGTGGGCTACCATGCTTTTCCCAAACTGTTTAGCGGCGGGTTTATCGGCGTCGATATCTTTTTTGTCATTTCGGGCTACTTGATTGCTAAAATCATTTTTCAAGAAATGTTACACGACAAATTTACGGTCCGCGGCTTTTATATAAGACGCATTAAACGCATTTTTCCCGCGTTGATCCTCGTGAGCCTGACCACTTTTTTAATCGGTTGGCATTTTCTATCGCCCTTTGAATTTCACTCCCTGGGAACCAATCTGGCAGGCAGCTCTGCCTTTATTCAAAATTTTGTTCTCCTCAATCAAGTCGGTTATTTTGATCTTGCCGCCGAAAAAAAACCACTATTGCATCTGTGGTCGCTCGGCATTGAAGAACAATACTATATTTTCTGGCCACTGCTGCTATTGGGCATGTACCGCTTGCGGCTCAATGCTATTAACCTTACCTTCTTTCTGTGCCTTCTCTCGCTAATTCCCTGTTTATTACTTTACAAAAAAAACCCGACGCTGGCCTTTTATTCTCCTCTGACACGCTGCTGGGAATTATTACTGGGAGCAAGCCTCGCCATTCAAAGTGTACTCTCTAAAGAATTTGTGCCGTTTGCCAGCCTCCGAAAGCATAGCCTCCAATTCCTGAAAAAAATAATTTGGGAAGAACCGCCTGCCGCATTCAAAGAAACGACTCGCCATAATATTTATGCCGTTATCGCTCTGGCTTTAATTATTTATGGATTTTGCCATTTTAACCAGCACACCCACTACCCCAGTTATAGGGCCTTTATACCTGTTATTGCTGCGATGCTGCTGATTTCCGCCAGCTCTTCTTGGATCAATACGCGTTTTCTTTCTTCACGACTGATGGTTCTCATTGGCTTAATCAGCTATCCCCTGTACTTATGGCACTACCCCTTAATCACCTATGCAAAAATTTTAACTACCAACAACACTTCTACCCTTCTGATGGCTGGCCTGGTTTTCTTAAGCTTTCTGCTCGCCGGCTGCACGTATTATTTAATTGAACGCCCCATTCGTTTTAATAAAACGCATAAAATCGCTCCTCTTGTGGGTAGCATGATCCTCCTGGGTTGTTTAGGTCTCTTCGTGACCTTTACGGAGGGCTTACCCTCTCGTATGCCGCCGTCCATTCGCCCCTTCATGTTGACCGGCGAAGAAACCTCCATCCACTGGCGACGCGGACAATGCTTGCTGCTTCCTGAACAGAGTGCTGCCGCCTTTTCACCGACCTGCACAGATCAAACCGGACCGAAACCCTTAATTTTTGTCTGGGGTGATTCCTATGCCGCTGCGTTTTATGCCGGCTTAAACAATCTTAAAAAAACTGAGGGATATCGTGTCGCAGAATATACGGCTTCCGCCTGTCCACCCTTGCTTGGTTTTGTTCATACACAAAGACGCTTTTGTAAAGGCATTAACGATCGCGTTTTACAAGAAGCCGCAGCCGCAAAACCCGATATCGTGATTTTACATTCCACCTGGCGCTATGCTCCCACCGTCATGGCAGAAGGCTTGCGTGCCACCGTGGCTGCACTGCGTGCCTTAAACATTCACCGCATTATTCTTCTAGGACCCGTACCCACCTGGCTCGGTGACAGTTTGGCGCAAAATGTTTTTGATTATTACTTATCCAACCACAAACAGGTTATACCTGCGCGCACCCAGTATCGTTTAAATGCTCAATCCGATGAGGCGCTGGATCTTGAACTAAAAGCTCAAGCGGCTCTTTTAGGCATAGAATACCTAGCACCACGGCAAATCATGTGCAACAGCGAGGGTTGCTTAGCGCGTATTGGTCAAAATGGGAATGAGCTCAGCGCCTTTGATACTGGACATATGACCCTGGCAGGCGCAACCTATTTGGTTCACGCTTTTTTGCCGAAGATCCTTCCCTCTTAAAGACAGGACACAGAAACCTATAAAAGGGCCGCATTGGATTCCAGAAATTTGCGGCCCAACGAAGGGCGTCCGTAGGGACTCTTGATCCCGGCCAGTTCACGAAATTGCGCTTGTCGCTGGTCGTTCTCTTGATCTCCTGGCAGAGTTCCATCCAAGTGATCTAACATTTCAATGACCACCTCACGCAGCTCTTCGGCAGTATTTTCTTCTAAAATTAAATTAGTGCGCTTTAAGGCGAGATTGTAATCTGTGCACATGGAAACGAAGCGCGAGTAAGGGGCTTTTTGACCTGACACACTATCGCGATGCGTTTTATGAATTAACAAAGCCTTGCCATGATAAGGATAATCCGCCATGGGCATCCAATTGGTATAGACACAAGGCACACCAAAAAGCGGCGGCACACCGGCCGGACCCGAAGCAACACCAATAAAAAAACGGCAGGCTGCCAGCAAAAAGACATCCATCCAATCACTCTTCCAGGGAGTATGGGGATAATCTAAAAATCCTGTTTTTTGGGGGACCTGTTTCATGCCTTTATCGCCCACACGAATCACCCAGCCGCCGCGGGCATTGATTTCCTGAATGGCAGGTAAATAATTTTCGATAGAAGCATCCCGCGGCGAGGTTCCGGTTTCGTCAGAGAAACCCGATTCACGGATATGCAAGGCGACAAACCATGCATTTTCCGGGACCCCCATTTGGCGCAATGCTGCACGCCCCCTCTCCAAATGAGAAGCCTTCATCGAAAAGAGGGGCGGTCGTTTTTCAAACTCCCACTGATGCCAAGCTAAAGCCGCGGCTTGCTTATGGTATAAACAAGGCTGCGTGAGCGTTCCCTCAAACAAGTGGATATCGACTTCCAAAATTTTAGCTTCCAGAGCCTGTCTGCGATAAGCCCTTCTGCTAACAATCACTCGAATATGCTCTTTCCAATAATCGAGTAAACAATTATTAGCAATTTCTTTCTTATTTTTACACATAATAATCAAACGATAGGGCGGTATGAAGCCGAGCTTCATGGCCTTAAAATAAAACTCTATTTGCGCTAAATGCCCAATTTTACGAACCCAATAGTTGGTCATGTAGCGGACTGGCGCTTCTGTTAAACCCAGACAGGAAATAAGCTCTTCTTGAATCTGGCGACGCGCCCTTAGCATTTTAATAAATTCTTGCTCATCTCCCAAAATACCCACCATCAGTTCAGCCCGTTGTCGCGCTTGACTCATCGCGGCTAAGGCTCTGCGAATGGGTTGCCTGAAAGCCCATCTTAAAAGCCACATATTCCTTATTTTGCCACTTTTATTGTAGTGAACAGGGAAATAACGGCCTAATGCATGCCAGCGTTCGGGTAACTGGAATTTATCAATGGCTAAGAGTTGTTTGATCTCTTCGTCGCGGTGGACGCGATGCAAATCATGGACCATCGACGCTAATTCGTGCGCAGGGTTGATGGGCCGTCGGTAAAAAGAAAGTAACCGTGCAAGATATTTTCTCATGACAAATAGCCTTCTGCGGTTTCTAATCGACTCGCATTTTTGACTGGCAGTTCCGCAAATGAAATACGCTCATCAAGCCAGTCGCCTAAACGACGGGACCACTCGGTTGTATATTGATCCAGGTAGCGGTAGAGAATATGCGAAACGAACAGCACCACAATCACGGTAGTCGCAGCCGTTAACAATGCCGTTAGATTGTAAGGGAGGGCCCGAGTCAGGTAAGCCACCCATGCGCTATAGCTACAAATAATAGGAATATGAATTAAATAGAGCACAAAAGATATCTTCCCTAAAAATTTACAAGGTTTGGAACTCAGAATTAACTGCAGGGCTGGGGATTGTAAAATACAGGTCACTAGCAAAACAGCGCCCGCCATGTAACTCGACAATGGCGATAGTTTCTTTAACCCCACATACCACGGCGAAACCAGCGACGGCGGTGTATTGGGGTAAGCGCCCAGATAAAGAGCGGTAATAAAAACCAGTAAAATAAACAAGCGCTGCAAGGGCATGAAAGGCATACGCTGTCTGAATGCACTCCACTCCGGATGAAAATCATACAGTAAGGCACCGACAGCAAACATCAGATAATAGCCATGAAACCCGGACCCGAGAAAACATAAAAGCGCTATTAAGCGCAAATAGCGATTCTTAAATAGCATAAATAAGGCAAAAATATAAAATGAGCCGATGATTTCAATCTGCATTGTCCACAAATTACAATTATAACGTGCATGGCCTTGAACAAAAGCACGCAACAAGGCTTCAAGGGCCATATTGAAAAAATTGGGATGGAAATTGTACCATGTGGCTAACCACCCGCTATGGGTCACCCTTTCCGCCGCTACAACATTTTTATACAAGCCAAAATGCAGCAAAAACCACGCAAAAGTCGAGGTCAGAAGCATGGGAACCGCCAGCCGGCAATAACGCCGCGCTAACTGTGCCGGGAAAGATAGCCGTGTCCTTTGGCAAAAATCAGAAAGCACAAAGCCACTCAATACAAAGAAAATACAGACTGCAAAATTCCCTGTCCATAACACTGCGAGTGGTGAAAGGCCTAGTGGAATATCCCAGGCTGTATGTACTTCTGCGGGACTAAATGTCACCACGGCTGGAAACAGAGAAATCATGAGGTGCGCCATGAGCACCATGAGAGCAGCCACACCGCGAAGACCGTCCAGATAAGCAATCCGAGGAACTTCACTTTTTTGAATCGTGCGCATACGATAAGGGCCTCCTCTCCCTAGCCCTCTCCCCCACTGTAGGGGAGGAGAGGGGATTGTAGACTTACTTGCTAACGATTTTCATCTCCGGTAACGGGACCAAAAATTCGCCGCCTTCCTCAATAAATTGTTGATGCCGTTTAATAATGGGATCTGCATAGATCCAAGCAAGAACCACCACAATATCCGGGCGGCGCACATACAGTTCTGACGAAGGGAGGACTGGGAGATGGAGGCCGGGGCTATATAAATTTTGTTTAATGGGATTATCGTCGACGATAAAGTCCAAGCGGTTGCCGAGTTCGAAATGATAGAGCAGCGTGGTCGTGGTCGTGGAAGCTCCATAAGCAGCAATGGTCTTGCCTTGCTGTATCGCTTGATCCAGGTAAGCGAGCGTGGCCTTCTTGCGTTCTTCAATGGCTTGGTAGAAATTACGATACAGATCCGGGCTGGTGATACCACGGCGTTCTTCTTCTGCGATCATGCTCATCAAGAGTTCAGACTTGGGACGTTCACCGGTCGAGAGTGGCTGTGCAAAACCGCGGATGGAGCCACCTTTGGAGTGCACGCGTTTGACGTCGAAGAGCGTCAGATCAAAGCGGTTAAAAAAGCGCTCGAGAGGAATCAGAGCGTGATGGGAAACGTGCTCGTGGTAAATGGTGTCAAAGACGAAATTATCGATAATGTCGGGCACATAGGAAACTTCGAAGATGAAAACGCCGTTTTCGGCGAGTAGGTTGCGAATGCCGAGGACAATGTCGGCCATATTATCAGCATGCGCGAAAACATTGTTGGCGCAGACGAGCGTTGCTGGGCCATTTTCTTGGCGAATGTGTTCGGCCAAGGCGGCGGTGAAAAATTCCGGGAAGGTGGGAACGCCACTGGCGGTGGCGGTGGCGGCAATGGTGCGAGCGGGATCAACGCCGATCACATCCATGCCTTGATCTTTGAAAGCTTTTAATAAGGAACCGTCGTTGCTGCCCAGTTCGACGACTAAAGAGCCGGTGGGAATCTGGAGGGTTTGCACGGCGTCGCTCGCGTAGTGGCGGAAATGCTCGACCAAACCGAGAGAGACAGAGGTGCGATAGGTGTAGTTTCTAAATAAAAGATTCGGGTCGACAATATCTAAGTTTTGGAGGTGGCCGCAGTTAATGCAGAGATAGGTGTCGAGGGGATAGGTGTCCTGCTTTTCTTGGAGCTGGTCTTGGGAGACGAAAGCATCGCCGATGGCGGAAGGGAGGATGGGGAGCACCAAATCCAGTTGGGTTGACTCG
>Ga0206838_10194_pt3 | contig 15740 bp, 5 predicted proteins | sample Alteio_BWOrgCont_26_FD_152879 | JGI IMG/M metagenome (GOLD analysis project Ga0206838, IMG submission 152879) | Enriched cells from forest soil in Barre Woods Harvard Forest LTER site, Petersham, Massachusetts, United States -... | ecosystem: Environmental > Terrestrial > Soil > Temperate forest >...
TTCTGCGCATCGGCCAGCATCTGGTCGAGAAAAGCATCGTCGTGCCCTGGATCGTGATGAAAGAGGAGCAGCTTCTTTACCTGCGCCTGCCGCGCTGCATCGATGGCATGCGCATAACTCGAGTGTCCCCAGCCAACCTTCGACTCGTACTCGCGGGGCGTGTATTGCGCGTCCATCACCAGAAGATCGGCGCCCTTCGCTACGCGCACCAGGCCGGCATCGATCTCTTCTACGCCGGCTTCATGATCGGAGGCGTGAACCAGTACGTGCCCATCGCGCTCAATGCGGTAACCGAGGGCGCCCTGGGGATGGTTGAGCTGGAATGGCTCTATCTTCATCGCGCCAATTTGAAATTCCATTCCGCACTCAACCTGGTTGAACTCGACGTGCGAGCCGAGCTCATGGAACGGGACCGGAAAATACGGGTCGGCCATCTGGAAACTGAAGAGGGCACTGGCAATTACCGCGGGCTTGCTTGAGTAAAACACGACCTCAATTCCCGGCTGAAAGATCGGCGCGAACGACGGCAGGCCCTGGATGTGATCCCAGTGAAAGTGCGTGAGCATGATGTGGAATCGTCTGACCGATCGATTCAGAAGTTCATCGCCCAGGGCCCGAACACCGCTGCCACAATCGATAATGACCGCTTCCCCGGGTTCTGGAGCGCCGATTTCGAGGCAGGTAGTATTGCCCCCGTAGCGCAGCCGGTCCGGTTCAGGAGTCGGAATGGAGCCGCGCACTCCCCAGAATCTTACATTCATGGTCGATGTCTCTTTCAGCTGACAGCCTACACGGAGGGATGCGGTGCTGAGCATAAAACAACTACCCATGATCTGCAAACACCGAATGTTGGGTAGAGCAATGACTCTTCAGTATCAGCCCCGGCTATAAAATCTCTATTCGCAGACCGGTCCGGGGCGGTATTATTGATCGGTATTTCCCCCACCCACAGTGGTTCTCCAATTTTGGGGACGTATGGGAAGGGACGAACCGGCTGGTTTTTCGGTACGTTGAATCGCCAGATTCCGAATTCGGCCCTGCCTGGCATCAGTCGGAGAATCGCTCGGAGAATTGCAATAAACGACTCGCCGCGGGATGCGTCATGAGACATTCGGAGCACTTGGCAACCCGAAGTACAAGATAAAGCCGGCCCCATAAAAGAAAACGCTGGCAACCGCATCACTAACTTACTGGCTAAACGAACCTCCGAAACAGAAATAAGGGCTCTCAATTCGACTCTTCCCCGGCGCAGCAGAAAGGCTCTATGCGCAGGCTACTGTTTTGCTTCGTTCTTCTCCTCGCCTTGGCGCCACAGGCCGTCCCGGCAACCCCTTCCACCGGAAACGTGAGCCTCATCTCGATCGTGCTTGAAAAAAAGCTCGGCGACCAGGTGCAGACCGTCGATCCCACGCACATCTTTACTGCCGGCGACACCGTCAGGTTCAGGCTGCGCCCTGCCGTCGATGGATTTCTCTACGTGATGGATCTGACCACCTCGGGTAAATACGAGGTGCTGTTTCCGTTGCCTGAGACCGGCAATGACAACCGCATCGCCAAGGGACACGATTACATCATGCCGGCCACCGCAAACGGCTGGTTTGAGATCGGCGGACCGGCCGGCCGCGAAACCATCTACTTTGTGCTGAGTCCGATTGAGCTCACCATCGGCCAGATGCAGAATCGCACCACCGCAAACCTGCCTCCGCAGGGAACCGCGCCTGGGTCAATGAAGCCGCGCTGCGACGACGCCATCTTCAAGGCGCGCGGAGATTGCGTGGATGCAGGCGCCGGCCCCAAAGTAGTGGGCCCGACTGAGCCTTTGCCACGCGAGATCACGCAGGCCACTGCCACCAACGGTGCTTCGCGCGACCTCAAGTTCACCTCCGACGGAGCCAGCGCTACAGTCACATCGGATTCGCCGTTGGCTGGCCCGGTGGTTTACGAATTTCTGCTCTCGCACAATTAAGAAACTGTCACTCAGCCAACTTTTGATGGGACTGGAACTATGAATCGAATCCAAAATTTGGGACTGGCAGCCCTCGCACTTTCAATCAGCGTTTCGCTGGTCGGCCAAAATGTGCCTGCGCCAGCCACAGCCGCTCCAGCACAGCAGCCCGCTACGCAGGATCAGAATCGCGACCTTACCTTCAAGAAGACTGGCCCCGCGCAGCAATCACAAACCACGGTGCAGATTCCGCGCAGCTACGCGCTGGTCGTCGGCATCTCAAACTACGCGCATCTGCCGCAGAACGCGCAGTTGCAGTTCCCCGATTCCGACGCCGAGTCGGTCTACACCGTGCTTATCAGCCCCGAGGGCGGGCAGTTCCCTGCTGAAAAAGTGCACAAGCTCATCAACGGCCAGGCCACGCTTGAGAACATCCGCAAGGAGCTTGAAGTCTGGCTGCCATCGGTCACGCATCCCGACGACCGCGTGGTGGTCTACTTCGCAGGCCACGGGTTCGTCTCCAACGGCACTGCCTACATTGCGCCGTATGACATTGACCTGAACAACATCGCCGCCTCGGCGTATCCAATGGAGTCGCTGGGCAAAGACATTGGCACGCACATCAACGGCAAGTGGAAAGTGTTGATCACCGATTCGTGCCATTCCGGCGCAATCACTCCCGAGGCCGACCGTTCCACCGTCAACCGCACACTACTCGATCTCGACAAATCGCTATTCTCAATTACCGCCAGCCGCGACCGCGAGCAGAGCTTTGAGAGCAATCAATGGGGCGGCGGCCATGGCATATTCACCTACTACGTGGTCAAGGGCCTTGAGGGCGAAGCCGACACCAACGGTGACGGAATTGTGTCTGCCGACGAGCTGGCCGAGTATGTGCACACAAATGTTCGCGACGCCACTAACGCTGCTCAGAATCCAACCTCGGAACGCGGCAGCTTCGACCCGAACATGGTGCTGGCCTATAATCCCACCCACGTAACCGCCGCAAACCTTCCGCCTCCCAAGTTCGGAACGCTGGTGATTGAGACCAACATGGACGGTGTGGAAGTATTTGTAGACGGCACAAGCGTCGGAGTAGTCAACAAGGCCGCCGCGCTGCGGCTGCCGGGCATCAGCCCTGGCGCACATACGGTTGAAGCCGTGCACATGGGCTATGAGCCCGATGGCCCGCGCCAGGAAGAGGTTTATCCCGGGCAGGACACCACGGTCACGGTCCGCATTCTCATTGCGCGCAATCGAAGTCACGCCGCTGTCGAACACTTCAATCAGGGCATTCAGTTTTACAACAAGGGCTTTGAAGAGAACTACCGCAAGGCAGCCGCAGAGTTCGAGGCCGCGCTGCAGATTGATCCCAAGTACAGTCAGGCGGCCCTGTACGCGGGTCGCGTTTACAACGCCCTCTACGATGACAAGAAGTCGCTGGAGTATTTCAAAGAAGCAATCTCCATCGATCCCGACTATCTTGAAGCTCGTTCAAGCTACGCGGGCGCGCTGCTCGACGCCGGCGATATGGACGAGGCGATCCGCCAGTTGAACATTGTCACCCAGCGCGATCCAAAAAGTGGGATGGGCTACTACTTACTCTCGCAGGCCTTCGCCCGCAAGGGCGACTACGACGACGCGGTGCAGGCGGCGAGACAGGCCATTGCGCTTACTCCGGCCAACGCTGAAGCGCACTTTTGGATGGCGGAGTCGTTGCGGCAAAAAAATGGCTGCGGCGAGGCTGAGTCGCAATATAGCGATTACCTTACGCTTTCCAATTTCGACAGCGGGCTGGCCGGAAAAATCAATTACTACGCCATGGGCTATTTGTTTGGCATGGGCTCGAAGAAGCGCGCTGCGCAGACTGACATCTGGAAGGAACTGCGCGGCCAGGCCAACACCGGGCTTTGCGATTGTGAGTGGATGCAGAAGCGCTTTGACTCCGCGATCCGGTATTGCCAGACCGCTCTCACCTTTACGCCCACTGATTTGTTCACCAATTACCGGCTCGGAATCCTCTATTCGGAGGAGTACAACCAGAGCGGCAATGTCGCCGAGTTGGCCGCAGCCCGCAAGCATTTTGAAAATGTGATCGAGTCCAACCCCGACGCAAATGAGGCCGACCGCTCACGAAAATACGTGCAGAATATTGACGCTGTGCTGGCTCGCCAGCCCTGAAACCTTTCCCCATGATGCGCCGCATTCCAGACCGTCTGATCGTCGCCAGTATCGCAGCGCTCGCCATCACCTTGGCGGTGTCGATGCTTGAGCGCTGGACTGCGTTCAGCGATCTGACCAACTGGACCTACGACTTTCTCGTGAATCACGGGGGCTATGCCCACCCATCGAAAGATGTTGTATTTGTGGATTTCGACGATGCCACCTTTGCGCAAATCCAGAAGTTTCCCATTCCCCGGTCCACGGTCGCTGACGTCGTCACCAAACTCGGGCAGGCCAAGCCCGCCATTATCGGTCTCGATATCTTTCTCTCTGAGCCGCGCAACCAGGACGAAGATGCTGCCATGCAGCGCGCCCTGGCTTCTGCGGGAAATGTTGTCATAGCTATCCAGGCAGGAACCGGCCAGCTGCCGGCTGTGCCCCCATTGCCAATGTTCTGCCAGCCTGAGAATGCCGCGCTGCCCACCGGATTTTGCAAAGAGGGCGCGCCCGGAGCCTTCGCTTACGGCGCAATTAACATGCCGTTCGACAGCGATGGATACGTACGGAACGCCGAATTAGTGGCATGGGGCAGCCAAAATCACAAGGGCGAGAGTTTTCCGGTCTTCATGGCCGAGGAGTACCTGGCCCAGGTCGACCCCAATTGCAAAAACTGCACCCTCTCGCCGCTCGACAAACGGAATGCTACATTCCGCGGCCATCGCGTGCCTTTCAGCGATCCTGAGGCCGGCACCTTTCGCATCGGCGACTGGGCGCCGCATGTGGCCACGCATATCTCCGCCTGGAGCGTGCTCACGGGCGCGGTCAATCCAGCAGCGCTCCAGAACAAACTTGTGCTGATTGGGCAAAGCAGCGATGCGGCTCGCGACCAGGATTTTTCTCCGCTGTTCCGTGTGCGTGCAGCCAACGGCACACGCCAGCGCCTCGGAGGAACTGAATTGCACGCGGCCGCCATTGAAACACTTCTCGACGGTCACGCCGTCGGTGAAGTGCTGCCTTGGCAGCGCTGGACAATTAATTTCCTGGTGCTGTTCGGCGCCTCGTGGGCGTTCACCCGGTTGAATCTGCGTATGGCCTTCGCCGCCGACGTGATTTTATTCGTCTGCATCTACATCGCGGCGCAGATTGCATTTTCAAAATTTCATCTTTGGTTTCCCTATCTCGAAACCATGCTCGGCGTTTCTGCGGCGTTGCCCTGCGGGGTGGCCTGGCAATATGTCAAAGCGAATCTGTTGCGCTCTGAGACTGAAAAGCAGCGCGCTCAACTGATGTCTCTCTTCTCGCGATATGTCGATCCAGCTGTGGCAAAATCCATCTGGGACCGACGCGATGAGGTCAGCCTCGAAGGTCAGGAGCGCCTCGCGACGGTATTGTTCAGCGACATTCGCAACTTCACCGGCATCAGCGCCGGCCAGCCGTCGCACACCGTGCTGAAATGGCTCAACCGGTACTTCACCGCCATGGATGAGGTGATTCGTGCGCACGGCGGCTTCCTCAATAAATTTATCGGCGACGGGCTGCTGGTGGTTTACGGAGTGCCCCTCTCGCAGGGCGAGGCCGAGGACGCGTCGAATGCCGTGCGCAGCGCGCTGGCCATGCTCAAGCGCGTCGAAGAATTAAACGCAGAGAAAGTCGAGGGTGAGGAATTCCCTGCTCTCCGCATCGGTGTTGGAATTCACACTGGCGTGCTTACCAGCGGCAGTGTTGGCTCCCGCGACCGGCTTGAGTACTCGGTGATTGGGGAGACGGTGAACCTTGCCTCAAGGCTCGAAAGCCTGAACAAGGACTTTGGCACCGAAATCACCCTCTCAGAAGGTACATGGGAGCGCGTCAAGGATCGAATTGAGGGAATTTATCCTCTTGGAGCCACACAGGTGCGCGGATTCGACGAACAGGTTACTCTGTATGGAATAGGCCCCCGTAAAACTAAATCTTCAAATGTAGAAGCAAAAGAACCGGAGGTTCTTGCATGAAGCGATCGATTACAGCTTTGCTGGCGGCAGCGTGTGCGTTGCTGGCAGTTTCACCGGGCAATGGGCAGGCGCCGGCTAACGCGCCACCAGCCCAGAACCCTGCCGCACAAAACGCTCCCCGCCGCGTCAAGACCAAGGTCGACGGCTTCGACCTGGCGCCGGATAAGGCAAGCGCGAATCAAATCGGAGGAGCTTCGCGCGGTGAAGGCGCGAAGACGCTGCTCTACGCTCCGCACAAGGCGCGGGTTTATTCCCTGCGGCCCAACTTTGCGTGGAAAGGCGATTCAACCGCTACCTACAAATTCCATATCCAGGACACGCTCGGCACTTTCTCGTGGGACCGCGAAGTGACAGGTGCCACTCTGGCCTATCCGGCCGACGCGCCGGCTCTCACGCCCGGCGGCATCTATCTCTGGAAGGTCGCTCCCGATTCGCCGCTGCTCGGGCCTCCGCCGCCAGCCTCGATCATCGTGGTGCTGGGCGGCGCGGACCGCGCTCAGATCGACGCCGGGCTCAGTCAGATTCAGGGCTCAGATGCGGACGCCTCCCGTGCCAGGTATTTCTATGATCAGCGCCTGTGGTATGACGCGGTCGATGCCTATTCCAACCTGATCGCGATGCATCCATCCCAGGCTTCCCTTTACCAGATGCGCGGAACACTCTATGACCAGGTGCCGGCTGCCTGGCTGCTCGCCGACGCCGATTTTGCACACGCAAACTAGGTGTTTGTCCTGAATCGAGATAGTGATCGCGGGTTGCTGCTTTGTTTCAAAACAAATCGCTGCAACCCGCTCCGCTTCTGCGCGCCACATCTGTTGTCTTTCATCTCACTTCATAAAAAATGAGTTGACTGAAGGGTACTGGAAAGGCTAAAGTTCGGCCATTCTCTGAGAGATTCCAGCTCTAGGTTCCCCCTGTTTCCGGAGTGAAGTTTAAAGGACGGTTCACCCCCATGAAATTGCGTTCTTGCGGGCGGCTTAATGCCAAGCTCGGCAGTGCCATTTGTGTCGCCATTTTGCTGCTTACCGGCTGTGGCAAGTCGAACATTACCACCACCGGTGGAAATCGAGGCATTCCTGCTGGCACCAATGTCTCGAACGGTGCGCAGATGGGACTCATTTGGAACTCATCCGATTCAACCCTGCGAGCGCTGGTGGGCGTGCCCGGCGCAACCCAGCTTGGCGCCGCCATTTTCCCGGCAGGCACCTATTCCAATGGCGCGTATGCAGGCTTGACTCAGACCGCATTACTAATCGACCCCAAAGGTAATCTCAAGGTGATGACCCTGCCTTCGCAGCAGCCGATCTCAATCGCTGCGAACGTCGCTCCTTCTTCTCAAATCTCTTTTTCGCCGCACGGCGGTTATGCCACGATTCTTGCTCCGGGCGCATCTTCACTGCTGCTGGTTACAGGCATTCCACAATCGCCTGCCGTGGCAAACATCTCTTCAACCACGCAAATTCAGGGCGCAGCCGTTAGCGACGCCGGAACGCTGCTGGTTGCCGCAAATGGAACCACTACCGGCGTCACCGTCACTTCGACAACTGCAGCCGGAACACGCTCAATGCTGGCGACGCTTGCCGGCTTTGGCGGAATGAATTTTGTTCCAGCCTCTGAAGATTCCCTGGTTGCAGACTCCTCGGCAAATACTCTCACCCGATATCACAACGGAACACCCGCAACACTGGCCACCGGCGTTAATGGTCTCAAGCAGCCGATAGCGGTTGCAGCATCGCAGGACGGTCACTGGGCTGTTACGGCGGACGGGGCTGACGGTTTCATTCTGCGAATCGACCTCACCGGCGCAACTCCACCGACTCAATCTTCATGTACCTGCTCACCAACGCAACTTTCTGCGCTTAGCGGCAACGCGGTCTTCGAAATGGTGGCGCCCGGAGCTGCTCCGGGTTGGATGATCCAGGCCGACAGCCCCACGTCGCGGGTTCTGTTTATCCCGGCAGTTCGGAGTGGACAATGATGCGTCGATTAATAAATAAGTTCGCCCTTCTATTTATTCCCGCCGTCCTTGCGCTTGGTTTTTCGCTGCCCTCGAATGCGCAGACGCTTAGCGGATTTGCCCTTGGAGCGCTTCCCAATCCTGTCGGCGCGCAGTTTTACACCACCATCACCGGCGTCGTCTTCGGTAATGGCCAGATCACTCCCGACGGAGAAATCGACTTCTTCATATCTGGCGATCCCACGGACTGCAATAACTTCCAGACCGATATCGGTACTGGCTTTGTGAACGCAAGTGGCGTTGCCTCAGTGAGCTTTTATGCCTATTCGTCAGGAACATTTGCCGTCTGCGGTAATTACACTTCCGGCCAATCGGGTTACGCTCCCGCCACCGCCGGCCCGTTCGTGCTCACTGTCTACGCGCCCACTCAGATGTTTGTGATCGTGCCCGGCGCCACCACTTCCGGCGCCTCCATCACCTTCAACGTGGTCCTCACCACGCCCTCCGGCCAGCCCAATCCAACCGGTTCGATCCAGCTTGAAGATCCTCTCAACGGCGATAACATCGTTGCCGGGCCTACGCAGGTCGGCCTCATCACCGTAAACGGCCAGACAGTTCTTGGCGCCACCTTCCAGACTGCCGCGCTGTCAGGAAATCAATACCTCGCGGTCTACAACGGTGACAGTAACTACTCGCCTCAATCGGCACAGGGACAGTTCTTCATCGAGAACCCGCTCACGTCCATCAGCCCCGCTGCGTTTATGGCGGGTGCGGCTGTCACGTCACCTAATACGTCTTGCCAACTGGCTACCGGCGCTCCTGGCCTCCAGGTCACGCTCACAGGCATCGGTTTCAACACCGGCACAACTGCCCAGATTCATATCAATGGAGCCATCGTACAGCTCTCAGGGACTGCAACAAGCACGACGCAATTCGTCGGCTGCATGCCACAATCTTTTCTCACTTCGCCGGCTGTCTATCAGGTTGAGACCGATACTTCACAAATATTCGGCGGTCCGGTCAATTTCACGGTCTACGCGCCCTTTGCGGTCACCACCACCGACTCTTCCAATCCCTCCACGTTTGCGTATGGCTCTGACCTCTCCGCCATTATCGGCGGAACCGCAACCCGCACTGCCACAACCGACGCCGCCGTTCCTGCCGGGACTGCAACGTTTACGATCACCCCGGTGGTCTCCGCTAACAACCCAATTCCGCTGGCGATTGGATCGGGACCACTCACCCAGGTTCCAACTCTAGGAACCTATCAAAATCCTTTCGCTGAGGCGATCGACAGCAACTCGAGCCAGAAGCTGATTTCCGCCGATCTTAACGGCGATGGATTCGTCGATGTTGTTGGATTGCCCGGCTTCAATCCTGGCTCAACGGGAGTTGCGCCCTACTTGCAGATCTTCCTCAGCACCGGCGCCAACACATTTTCTACTGAGCAACAGGTCTTCGCCGGCTGCGCGCCCCAGGACTTCACCGTGGGCGATATCAACGGCGACACAATTCCCGATCTGGTTGTGGTGTGCGCCGGAGGGTCGAACTCAGGGCTCCCGCTGCAGGCCTACTACATGCTCGGCAACGGCGACGGCTCGTTCCAGGCGCCAACCATCTTTGGCAATGGCTCCTATGTAAGCGCTCCAACGCAAGTCGTTTTGGGATGGTTCAACAACGACGGGTTCAACGACATTGCCGTCATCGACGGGGTGGATGGTTACATGATGATCATCAGCCCCTTCGGCAACAACACATGCAACAACCAGACATTCCAATGCAATAACTACATTTACTTCAATACAGGCTACGGCCCCGTCTTCGCCGCCGGGGCGGCCGACTTCAACCAGGACGGCCTGACTGACATCGTGCTCGGCGCTTACTCGCCATTCTTCGGAGGTGGCGCAATATTGCCGTTGCAGAATGCCGGCAACGGAAACAGCTTTAATGCTCTTGGCACCACTCAGTTCTCATCCAGTGCAAACCTGATAGCGAGCATGACTGTGACCGACGTCGACGGTGACGGCTATCCCGATGTGGTCATCGCCGATCCGGGATTCTTCGACAGCGACACCAATACCGGCAACCTGCTTATCTTCGAGAACGACGAATCAGGCAATCTTCCGCTCACCCTTACTTATCCCGCTCCGACCGTAGCAGCAGTCGCAGGCGCGCCATTCCCCCTCCTCGGCCAACCCGCTTCCAATGCCGCCGTCGCTCCTGGCTGGAATCTCGTCTATTCCGGTACCACAGGAGTCAATAGCAATGACACGTGGGTAACCGAAATTCAGCGCCAGAGCGCGTCCAGTTGGACTCAGATCAACACTTTCGATACCGGCACAACTCCGTTTGAAACCGACGGTGGCGGTCCTATTCCAGGCGCTATCGTTGCAGGCGACCTGAACGGTGATGGGTATCTCGACTTTGCAGCAACCGGCAACATCTCCGATGATGCGGCGCCCAGCGGGGTTCTGTCTGAAGTGTTGCCCTATTACTACGGCAACGATGCTCAGGTCTCGTTGACTTCCACTTCTTTCTTCCCCCAGCCCGGGTCCTACAACCTGACCTTGAACTACCCTGGAAATCAGCTCTTCCAGGCCAACAACACCGCTTCAACCGTCATCACCGTCACGCAGGGAAACGTCACCGGATCTCTCGCTGGCCCCGGCACAATCAGTTACGGAGCTACATTTACTCTGAACGCCACCGTTTATCCCGTGATCAACGGTGCGCTTCCCTCAGGCCAGGTCACATTTGCTGACTGCACCAATCCCGACAGCCCCGTCACTCTTGGTACTCAGGCTCTGACTGCCGGCCAAGGAGACTCGACCGCCGCGCTGGTTGTTTCTCAGGCGATTTCGGCAGGAACTCACCAACTCTGCCTGGGCTACGCTGGCGACACAGATTACCTCGCTTCCTCCAACATAGCCAACACTTCGCTTACCGTCATCGGCCAGAGCATATCGCTCGCCATCACCGCTTCGGCTTCCTCCGGCAACGCCACGTCAGGCCAAATCGTCACCATCCAGGTGCAGGGCTCAGACGTTACATTGCCCGCCGGCGAAACCGTCTCTCTGAGCGGCCTGCCATTCCTGAACAACCCCACGCTGACCTTCAACTCCAGCGGCGTTGCCAGCTTCAATTACGGAGCGTTGCCGCCGGGAAGCTACACCGTTTCGGCCAGTTACGCGGGCGACGATGTCTATGCGGCTGCCCAGTCGGGCAATGCCAGTTTCACGTTGAATTCCACACCAGTCTCCGTCAAGCTCACATCGAGCGCCAACCCGGTCATCTATCCCGCGACCGTCGACCTGACCGCCAATGCCACCTCTGACGGTCTCGGCGTGCCCGCCGGAAGCATCGCCTTTGACGACAATGGCGGCCTGCTTTCGTCAGTACCACTTTCCATCGTCAACGGTGACAGCGGTCTGCTCGCCGGCAATACCTACGCCAAGAACGGCCAGACCAACATCGCCACCGTCACGGGCGACTTCAACCACGACGGCAATCCTGACATCGCCACACTGCAGCAGAACAACAACACTTCGGTTGTCACCCTGGTGGTGGCCCTCGGTAACGGCGACGGAACCTTTGGGACGCCTACCGTCTACCGCGCAGGTGCGGGAGTCGACGCGACCTCAAATTCCATGGCGGCCGGGGACCTCACCGGCAACGGCTTCTCCGACCTCGTCATCGGCTCTTCCAACGGCAAAATCCGTGTCTTCCTTGCCAATACCGATGGTTCTGGCGCCATTGCGTTGAGTCAGACAATCAACTACGCGGGCACAGTTGGCGTCGGCGTCGGCAACTTCACCAACAACGGCCAGCAGGACATCGCAGTCATCGCGGGGGCCAGCGTTGCCATGTACCTGAACAACGGTACCGGCACCTTCCCCACCACTCCCTCGTGGACCGCTAACTCGCCCTACACGTTCAGCGACTTCACAGGCATGGCGGTCGCCGATTACAACCAGGACGGCTTCGCCGACATCGCCATCAGCGACGATTCCGGCCTGAACGGCCCCGATGTCACCGTGTTCCTCTATAACCCCGGCTCCAGCACTTTTGCCGCACCCGTAACCTACCCCGTCGGAGTATCGGCAACTGGCATCGCAGCCGGAAAACTGAATAACGATGCATATCCCGATCTCGCAGTCCTCAGTTCCGAAGACAGCACCGTCGACGTGCTCATCAACGATCAGGAAGCTGCGTTCGCCTCGCAGAAATCTTACGGCGTTGCGACAATCCCAACCGGAGTCGCCATAGCCGACTTTAATGGTGATGGCTTTGGCGACATCGCTGTCACGGGAAATGGCGCGGGAGCCGGTTCCGGCACCAGCGTGCTGCTCAGCTCCACCACCGGCGCAATGATCGGTGAAACGCTGCTTTCAACTATTGGCGGGTCTTCAGTCGCCGTCGCCGACTTCAACAAGGACGGAAATAACGATCTCGCAGTCGGGTCGAACGGCGTAACAATCTTCCTCGACAGCGGCGCGCAGGCTCTCGACTCGAGCGTGGCGCTGACTGCCGGCACCCAGTCACTCACAGCGGTATACACGCCAGGCACCGGAAGCACATTCGCTACCGGCACTTCTTCCACGCTGAGCCAGGTTGTCAATCAGGACGTTCCGGTTGTCACGTGGGCCAACCCCGCCGCCATCAACTATGGAACAGCACTGGGCGCAACCCAGCTTGACGCCGTTCCGCCCGCTGGAATCCCCGGTATTTTGAGCTACAGTCCCGGCGCTGGAACCGTGTTGACCGCAGGCACGCATCAACTTGCCGTTACATTCATGCCGACCGACACCGTCGATTACCAGGCTGTGACGCAGTTCGTCAGCATCACTGTCAACCAGGTTGCCTCCACTGTCACATGGATTGCGCCCGGCGGCATCACTTACCCAACGGCACTGAGCGCTACTCAGCTTGATGCAACAGCGTCCGTTCCCGGCACCTTCGCTTACGATCCCGTGTCAGGAACTGTACTGACCGCCGGAACCCACACGCTCTCTGTTACCTTCACACCAACCGACGCGGTGGATTACTCGAGTTCCGCAGCCACAGTCTCAATCACCGTCGCCAAAGCCACACCCACTGTTACCTGGGCAAATCCTGCAGGCATCACTTATGGAACCGCGCTGACTGCCGCTCAGCTCGACGCGTCTGCCTCAGTGCCCGGCGTGCTCACCTATACCCCTTCAATCGGAACCGTGTTGACTGTCGGCACGCAAACCCTGTCGGTCACCTTCTCACCCACCGACGGAACCGACTTCCGCGCCGTTACAAAAACTGCATCCATAGTTGTTGGACAGGCCACGACTACGGTCACATGGACCACACCGGCAGCCATCACCTATGGCACAACGCTCGGCGCCACTCAACTCGACGCAACTGCGTCGGTGCCCGGAACCTTCGCCTACAATCCGGGAGCCGGCACCCTGCTGACGGCAGGAACTCAAACGCTGGGCGTGACCTTTACGCCCACCGATGCCACTGATTACCAGGGTTCGACCGCAAGCGTAAACATCCAGGTCAATAAGGCCACGCCCACTGTTACCTGGGTGAGTCCCGCTGCCATCAATTACGGAACGGCATTGGGCGCGGGCCAACTCGACGCAACCGCTTCGGTGCCTGGCGCGTTCACCTATAATCCCGCGGCGTCAACCGTGCTCACCGCCGGAACCCACACGCTCCGCGTTACCTTTACTCCGACTGACACCACCGACTACTCGAACGCCACTGCAAATGCCACCATCGTAGTAAATCAAGGCTCCACAACCGTCACGTGGGCCGCGCCGTCTGCAATCACTTATGGAACCGCTCTGAGCGCGACGCAACTCGACGCAACCGCGTCAGCGCCCGGAACGTTTGTCTATAATCCCGCCGCCTCAACGGTTCTCACAGCCGGAACCCACACGTTGAGCGTCACATTTACGCCAACTGATACCACCGACTACCAGGGCTCGACGGCCACGGTTTCGATCAGTGTCAATCAGGCCTCACCTACCGTTACCTGGAATGCCCCCGCCGCCATCAGATACGGAACAGCGCTGAGCGCCACCCAGCTTAATGCCACAGCCTCAGTGCCCGGGACATTCTCTTACAATCCCGCGCTCGCGACCGTACTTACGGCGGGAACGCACACCCTTTCCGCCACATTCACTCCCAGTGACAGTGTGGACTACAAGCTGGCAACTGCCACAGTAAGCATCACTGTGAACCAGGTAGCATCAACCGTCACCTGGCGAGCACCTGCAGCCATCAACTATGGAACCGCTTTGAGCGCGACGCAGCTCAACGCCACCGCCTCAGTTCCGGGCGTCTTCGCCTACAGCCCGGCCGTGGGAACCGTGCTCACAGCCGGCACTCACCCGCTCTCCGTCACCTTCACGCCGACTGACAATGTGGACTATAAGAGCGCAACGGCCACTGTTAACCTCGTCGTTAATCAGAGCACCGCAATCGTCACCTGGCCTGCTCCAGGCGCAATCAACTACGGCACCGCTTTGAGCGCGACGCAGCTTAACGCCTCCGCCTCGGTTCCCGGCACCTTCACATACAATCCCGCAGCGGGAACGGTGCTCACCGCGGGCAGCCATCAGCTCTCGGTCACCTTCGCGCCCACCGACGGCACTGACTACGCCACCTCCACGTCCAACGTGACGATCCAGGTGAATCAGGGGAGCAGCACCGTAACCTGGACCGCGCCTTCGGCCATCACCTACGGCACGGCATTAAGCGCAACACAACTCAACGCGACTTCATCGGTACCGGGATCGTTTGTTTACAATCCCGCCGTCGGAACCGTGCTCACGGCTGGAACTCACACCCTGGGCGTAACCTTCACTCCGACCGATACCACTGACTACCAGGGCTCAACCTCGAGCGTCTCCATCAAGGTGAATCAGGCCGCACCGGCCATCATCTGGCCCACGCACGCCCCCATCACATACGGTGCTCAATTAGGCTCCTCCGAGCTCGACGCCACTGCATCAACGGGAGGCTCGTTCGCTTACAGCCCAGTGGCCGGAACAATTCTGACCGCCGGCACTCACACGCTGGGTGTAACCTTCACACCGACTGACACCACGGACTACACCACCGCGAATGCCACGCTCACCATTCAGGTGAATCAGGCAACTCCGGTCATTACCTGGCTCAGCCCCGGCACTATGAACTACGGCACGCCGCTCAGCGCGACGCAGCTCGATGCCACAGCCACACCCACAGGCGGAACATTCACCTACAATCCGCCCTCTGGAACGACGCTGCCAATCGGCACTGACACTCTGAGCGTCACCTACGTTCCGACCGACACGGTGGACTACGCCACGGCCACGGCTACCACCACCGTGAGCGTGACTTCCGGACTCTCGCTTACTTCGATCGCTCCAACCAGTGCGCCCTATGGTTCGGGAGCTACTACCATTACCCTCACCGGCATCGGGTTCACAACTACCTCGGTCGTTCAGCTCAACGGCACTGCAATCGCTACCACGTACACCAGCCCGACGCAGTTAACCGCGAAAATCCCTGCCACCTTCTTCCAGCAGCTCACAGCCGGCACCATCACTGTGTTTGATACGGCCAGGAGCCTCACCTCAACATCGGCCACATTCTCGGTCACGCTGCCCAACCCGCAAGTCACCTTCAGCGGCCCGGGTTCCGCGGCTCCGGGCGAGCA
>Ga0206838_10211_pt1 | contig 15504 bp, 15 predicted proteins | sample Alteio_BWOrgCont_26_FD_152879 | JGI IMG/M metagenome (GOLD analysis project Ga0206838, IMG submission 152879) | Enriched cells from forest soil in Barre Woods Harvard Forest LTER site, Petersham, Massachusetts, United States -... | ecosystem: Environmental > Terrestrial > Soil > Temperate forest >...
CTTCGCCAAACACGTGCGGATGCCGGCGGACCAGCTTGCTGTTGATCGCCTCCAGCGAGTCGGCGATGTCGAAATGACCGGCTTCCGCGGCCATCTGCGCGAAAAAAAACCGGCTGGAGCAACAGGTCGCCCAATTCCTCCGCGAGGCCTTCCCAATCTTTGGCGTCGATCGCGTCCATCACCTCATACGTCTCTTCCAGCAGGTACGGCTTGATGGTGTCGAAGCTCTGCTCCCGATCCCACGGGCACCCGCCGGGCGCGCGCAACCGTTCCATCAGTTCGACCAGTCGAGCGAATGCGGCTCCAGCGGACAATTTTGGCTGAGTAGGGGACACGAGGAATTTTCAGGTTAACATCCGGTGAAACGCGATGTCGCGTAAGCTGGTTAATTGCGAATGCGTTTTGTCATTCTCCACTACCACATCCTGAAGAATGCCGGCTCAACCGTCGAGGAAATCCTATACCGCAACTTCCGCGAAAGGCTGCTCCGCTACGATATCCCCGACCGCGATGAACAGGTCACGCAAGCGCACCTGCTGTCTCTGCTGCAAGAGAATCCGCACGTAAGCGCCTTTTCAAGCCATCAGATCTACTGTCCTGTTCCGCAAGCAACTGGATTCATTTTCTTCCCCCTGTGTTTTCTGCGCGAGCCGCTGGATCGGATCCGTTCCATTTACGATTATTTCCGCGACAAACCCTCCGAGGGCGATCCGATCAGCGAACTCGCGCTGCGCGCGGGCCTCGGCGAATTCACGGCCCGTCTGGTCGAAGAATATCCGTGGATGGTGAACGATGTTCAAGTGAATCTGCTGGCGAACGGCATGGTCAACGACCAGCCCAAAGGCCTGGAGGATCTCGAGCGAGCCACTGAACGCATGCTCGAGACCTCGTTCCTGGGCGTGGTCGATTGCTTCAACAAGAGCCTCATCGCCGGCCAAGATTCGCTGCGAACCGTTTTCCCAAATCTCGATTGCGGGCAGGAGCCGGTCAATGTTTCGGGCGGCATGGGACGTTCGTTAGCCGACCGGATCGAAACTTTCCGCGCTGCCTGCGACCCGCGAATCTGGTCGGAACTGGTGCGCATGAACCAGATGGATCAGGAGCTGCTGCACCGCGCCCGGGCCGAAATTGACCGCCGTTTCGAACAGGTCCGTCAAGCTGACCGAAAACTCGAAGCCCTGAGCCACCGCATCGATCATCTGGAACGAGCCGCGACCGCAGGAAGCGGAGAAGCGGTCGCGTCAGCCAGCCCTTCCGCCGTCGCTGCCGCCCCGGGTATGCTCGAAAAATCCAAGCGCCTCGCCCGCGCAATCCCCCATCAACGCGCCCTGCGCCGCGTATTTGACGCCGAATTTTATCTGGCCCGCTATCCCGACGTGAAATCCGCCGGGGTGAACCCGCTCGCCCACTATTTGATTCACGGCGCCGCCGAGGACCGCAAACCCCACCCTCTATTTGAGCCGAACTACTATTTCAATCAATGCCCCGAGGCGCGCGCCGCGGGATGCAATCCGCTGATCCATTTCCTCGAAAGCGAGCCGGGCCATTGGTGCAATCCACATATGCTTTTTGATTGCGAATCTTACGCGCGAGCAAACCCGGACGTCGTGACACGCGGTATCAATCCGCTGGTGCATTACATGACGGCCTCGCGCCCGGCGGAGCCTTTGTCCGGTGCCGGATCGCAAATTGAGATCGACGATATAAAGGTGACGATCCTCTTTCGCGCGCCGGAACCCGGGGAAACTCGCGGTGATAGGGTTTTTCTATGGCAGGAAGCAGGTCGTGGGATGTGCGTCGCACCTCCCCAACAGCAGCCGTTTTTTGAAAGCGTCCGCTATGATCAGCTTGCGGCGCAGGCGCCAATCGCGGCGGCGTTCTCTTGAGTGAGAGCGGGAGAAATCATCTCTCGAGTTGGACCCAGGAGCATCGGGTCCGTTTTGGTTGCGAAGACGTGTCCCGCTCTCAAACTCATATTAGAGCGGGCCGTGAAATCCAACAATCACCTTCCCGTACCGATTTCAGATGGTTCGATCGTACTCCCGCCTCAGGCGGTTTTCGCTTAGAGCAGCGAGCACTCGACGCGGTTCACTTCGAGCGGCAGCACCTGGGGAAGATAGTTCGATTCCATCAGTTCCGCCACGCGCGGCGGCATGGATTCCGCATGAGCGTGCGAATGCGAGCCGCACTCGCCGAATCCCATATACTCGGCTCCGAAGCAACCGGTGTGAACGGCCGCGGACATGGAGGAGGACATCAGCGCGCTATGATGCTCGGCGCCTGCCAGGCATACGTCGACGGGGAGGTTCCAAGAGCTCAGGATCGCCTCCGCCAGCTCCGCATGATCCAGCCCGAACCTGGCCCGTTCGCGTTCCTGCAAATCAGCGCCGGAGGACCGTGCTTCATCCACCATCTCTTCGTAACTCTCGCCGTCATACTGGAACATGGCGAGTTGCCCGATCGCGTGAAGTAATCCGGCAGTATAGGCCTGGTTGGCGCATGCGCTGTCGACGTTCATGTGCTCGGCCACCAGCGCCGAGGCGATGCTGTGCCGCCACCAGTCGCGTACAAACTGCTGAGGCCGCCGCGGTAAGCCTTTCCAGATGGCCGCCGTCACTACAATCGTTGTCAGCCGGGACATTCCAATCACAGCGAGCGCCTGCACGATGGATCGCACCGAGGAGCGCCGCCCGTACAGCCCGGAATTCGCGATTTTAAGGATTTCCCCGGAAAGCACCGGATCGAGCTGCGCCAGCTTGGCCACTTCCGCAAACGAGACGTCGTCGCGGAACACGATCCCCATCAGCTTCAACGCCACCGGCGAGAACGCGGGCAGCCGCGCCATCAGATGACTTACTTGGACGAGGGTAACCGTTTCCTGACCAGGCATGGCTCTCCCTCATATCGCCCGATCTTTGGATTTTTCTAGTTTTGTTGCACTTAGGACTAGTCCTAACGGTAAGACGGCGAGGGTGGCAGGTCGGGGACCTGCCCTACGTCGGCTAAGGTACTAGCGGATATGCTCCGGCTGATGCCGCATGACCTCGTTCCAGGCGGTTTCGCACGCCAGATGAGCTTCCAGCGCCTGTAACTGGGCGCTGAACCGGGCGTGGCCTTCCAGGTCTTCCATCGCGTCGACGGCGCCAGTATAGGCCGCCATCGCTCGCCGGTATTCGTCCAACAACTGGTCAAAATCAGGAGAAGCGAGGACACTTTCCATGAACTAATAGAGCATTCATCAGGCGATTTGTTTCAGAACATTTAATACGATTCCTGTAGTTCGCCTGGTATTCGCCATTCCCGCCTTGACCCAGACCGTTTTCCGACTTACCCTGACCCCAGGACATTATATGAGCGCCGTTACTTTGAAGGTCAACGGTAAGGTCCACAACCTGGATCTCGATCCCGCGACTCCCTTGCTTTACGCTCTGAGCGACGATCTGGAACTCCGAGGCCCTAAATTCGGCTGCGGGCTGGGCCAATGCGGCGCCTGCACGGCGATCGTGAACGGTAGAGCCGTCCGTTCGTGTATTACCCCGGTTAGCTCGGTAGTAGGTGCGGAGATTACCACACTCGAAGGCCTAGGGGCGGTCGAAAAGCCACATCCGCTCCAGCAAGCGTTCATCGACGAGCAGGCGGCGCAGTGCGGTTTTTGTTTAAACGGCGTCATCCTGACCGCCAAAGCTTTCCTCGACAAGAATCCTCAGGCGACCGATCCCGAAATCGACCGCGCGATGTCTGGCGTTCTGTGCCGCTGTTTCACCAACATCCGTATGTTGAGCGCGATCAAGCGGTACGCCAAGGAGGCCGCCCGATGACCCGCGACCGTCTTCATCTTGCGCGCGTTTCCCGCCGCGATTTCCTGAAAACCTCGGCTGCCATGTCCGGGGCCATGTTGGTGAGTTTCAATCTGGCCGAACCCTCAACTTCGTTCGGCCAGGGGCCCATCGCCGGCTCGCCGCAACTTTCGCAGCTTGACTCATGGATCGCCATCGCCGCCGACGGCAGCGTGACCGCTTACAGTGGCAAGGAAGAGATGGGGCAGGGGATCTCCGCCGCCCAGATTCAATTGGTTGCCGAGGAACTCTGCGTTCCGGTCAATCGCGTCAAGCTCTTGTACTGCGACACGGCGCTTACACCCGATCAGGCGCACACCTCCGGCAGCCAGTCGCATCCCGCGAATTTCAATCACGATAATCTTGCGCAAGCCGGCGCGACAGCTCGCGAAGCGCTTATCCGCCTGGCCTCGCAAAGACTTGGCGTTTCCGCCGACCAGCTCACCGCGAAAGATGGCGTGATCAGCGGCGCGTCCAAGAGCGTTGGCTACGGCCAACTGGTCGGCGGCAGGAAGTTCAATCTGGCGCTCGATCGAAACGCTAAACGAAAGGATCCCAAGGACTGGACCGTTCTCGGCAAACCGGTCCCCCGACCCGATCTGCCCGAGCTCGTCACCGCTCAATTCGAGTTTGTTCACAACGTGCGTGTGCCCGGGATGCTGCATGGACGCGTCGTACGACCGCCTTCAGTCGGCGCCACGCTCGTGGGTGTCGACGAAAGCTCCGTAAAGAACGTGCCTGGGTTCGTGAAGGTGGTCGTCAAGAAGAACTTCGTGGGCGTGGTCGCGCAAAAACCATGGCAGGCGATCCAGATCGCGGAGAAGCTCAAAGTGAACTGGTCCCCTGGCCCGGCGCTGCCGAGCCACGAAAATTTCTACACCCATCTTCGATACCAGCGGCCCACGCGCGACACGGCGCTGGTCGATTCGCTTGACGTCGAAGAAAAATGGAACCAGGGCGCGTCGCTGCGCTCGACGTACCTGCATCCGTACCAGATGCACGGCTCGATCGGCAGCTCCTGTGCCGTCGCCGATGTTCAGGGCGACAAGGCCACCATCTGGTCGCCGACTCAGGCGGTCTGGTACCAGCGCAACACGTGCTCCATGCTGCTCGGCATCAAGCCCGAAAATATTCACGTCATCTATCGCCGTGCCTCCGGCTGTTATGGCCTAAACGGGGCCGACACGGTAACTTATGACGCCGCGATTCTTTCCCAAGCCGTCGGCAAGCCGGTTCGCGTGCAGCTTTCGCGCAAGGACGAAATGGCCTGGGAGAACTATGGCAACGCGTACGTCATCGATCAACATGCCGCCACGGATGCCAAGGGTAATATCATCGCCTGGGAGCACGAGTCCTGGTCGCCGACGCTCGGCAATCGTCCAGGCCCTGGAACTCCCGGCAATGTCGTCACTGGTTTCCTGTTGGGTTTCGAACCCGAGCCGTTCGTGGCCCGTTCACCAGCACCCGATCCCGAAAGCTACAACAATGGCAGCAACGGCATCCCCTCCTACGTTGCGGGAAAGATCAAGGGCAAGGCCTACGGCACCGGCACCATCGAAAGCGAACGCGTAATGCTGCACTCGGTCCGCTCCTCGTTCTGGACCGGCCCGCTGCGCTCGCCCGCGCGTCTTCAGAACACGTTCGCTCATGAATGTTTCATGGATGAACTAGCCTCGCGCGCGAAAGCCGATCCGGTGGCGTATCGCTTGCGCCATCTCCGCGACCCGCGCCTGATCGCCGTTCTGAATGCCGCCGCCAAGGCCGCCAACTGGACCCCACGCCCGTCGCCGAAGCCCGATCTTCGTCCGGGCGGGATCGCCACCGGCCGCGGCGTCGCCTGCGTGCTGTATGAAGGCGACAACGGATATTCGGCCATCGCCGTCGATATCGAGGTGAATCAGGACACCGGCCAAATCGCGGTCAAGCGGATCTTCTCGGCCATCGACGTCGGGCCAATTTCAAATCCCGACGGACTTCGCAATCAGATCGAAGGCGGGGCGTTGCAAGGCATGAGCCGCTGCCTCGGTGAACACGTCACCTGGGACGACCAGAAAATTACTTCGGTCGACTGGTCCACGTATCACACGCTTCCGCTGGGCTTTGAAGTGCCGAAGATCGAAAGCGTGTTGATCAATCGTCCCGCAGAGAAAACCAACGGCGCCGGAGAAACCTCCATCACTGTAATCGCCGCCGCCATCGGCAACGCGATCTTTGATGCGACCGGAGTTCGCATCCGCGAGGTCCCATTCACGCCGGACCGCATCAAAAGCTCGTTAGGCACTCGGACCTAGGTTGGGCAGGCCGCCGACCTGCCGCACTCCGACGGGATCTCAAACTTCAGGGAATCGTCCTGCGCAACATGATGGGCCGAGCGATCGCCGCCATATAGAAGTCGAGATCATCGGATGAGGGCGAAGAGAAAGATGCGCCGTTGGCCTTTAGGACTCGCAACCCCGGCCCGCCGTGCGGAGCGCCCACCGTTTGGGTGTGCATCGATTGTCCCAGCCCCGATTTCAAATGCGCCGCTTCGTGAAAAATGGAAGCGGCCATTTCCCGGCTGCTGAAACACCTGTCCCAGTACACTTCCGCCAGATCGCCGCCGGCCGCCCCCAGGAAAGTCTGTCCCAGAACATCCGCGCCGCCCGGGCCGGTTCCGCCCACTTTCGGACCAAAACTCTGCGCGGCATCCTTCACCAGGAAAACCACCGCGTCGAACCGGCCAGGAGCAATCGTGGTCCCGGTTGCCCTGGTTGCGACCGCCGACGAGATGGTATCGGCCCTTCCCAGCACGGGCCCGACGCAGTTAGGAAGAAAGTCGGCGTTGAGGATGCTGAGGACATCCGGAAGCGATTTGTTCCTGGGATCCCGAAGCCCCGTTATGGCATCGAAAACCCACAACGTGTGAGCGATGTTCATCCTGGATAATCCAAGCTACCGCTTGATCACGGTCAACGCCACCTGCGACGGATACTGCGCTGAATGATGAATCGAGTTATGCGCGACGATACCCTTCGTCTCGTCGTAATTATTTCCGCCCGTATTCAAGTTGCGATCGAAGCGCGGAAAGTTGCTGCTTGAAACCTCAATCCGCACCCGATGGCCGGCGGGAAAATAATTGCTCGTCGTCATCGGCGACAGCGTGACCTTATAGACTTTCCCGTTCTCCATAAACACCGGAGGCTTATCGAACCCATCCCGATACCGCGCCCGCTGGATGGTCTCATCCAGGTTGTACGCGGTCCCGTCGGGATACACATCGATCACTTTCACCGTGAAATCCGTGTCCTTCGCGTCAGAGGAAACATATAGCGTCGCATCCATCGGCCCGCTGACCTCGATCGCCTCCTTCAACGGCTCTGATGTATAGACCAGAATGTCGTCGCGCGCCTCCATCTTTCGCTGATCGAACGCGCCGCCTTGAACTGCATTCCCCGTGCAGCAAACATTGCCTCCATACGACGGCACCGGATTCATCGGGTCATACACGAAACTATCCGGATGATCCGCGCCCGCCGACGCCGCCATCAGCGATCCGTCTCCATTCAGGGAATTCGCCTTCCCGCCGCTCGACAGATAAAACGTCATCGGCGTCGCGCCCTTCGGAGGCCAGGTATCTGACGTCTGCCACTTATTCAGCCCCATGGTGAAATACCTCACCTTCGGCATCTTCTCGAGAATATGATTGTCCTCGCCCTTCAGGAAGTAATCGAACCAGCCGTAAGTCAGCGCGTCATAATCGAGCCGCGCGTCGCCCATGCTGCGCTCGCCGACGACGGTATCCTCAGTCGCGCGCTTGTACCCGCAATGCAGCGTAGGCGCGATAACCGCGTACTGTTGATTGGCGATCTCCGGCCGAGCCGTCTTGCGCACGGAATTGTACGCCGCCAGATTCGGACCCACCGAAACGTCGTACCACGACATGAACCAGAATCCCGGAACGTTGATCGGCTTATCGTCATGCCACAACCCGCCGCGGTACCACGACGGATCGTTCGGCGTCCGCTTGATCATAGCGCCGCCGGTCGAAACTTCCATCCGATCGGCGAAAATCCCGTGCGGACCGTCGACGGCTTTGATGATATCCATCTCCGGCAGATGCGTCAGCGCCTTCGACCAATCGACCGGCGGCAACTGCTGCGCCAGATCGAAGCTCTTCGAAAACCGGACTAAGTCTTCCTGCGACGCATTCGGAGGCGGCATCGGTCGTACCTGATTCTGCTCGCCATACAGCCACGCGATGAACAACATCTGCACCGCGCCGCCGCGATACCAGTTGCCCTGTTCCATGTACGGCCCCACGCGTCCGACGCCCGCGCCGAATCCTTGCGGAATCATTGCCGCGTAATGTGGATTTCCCAGCGCCGCCACGCCCATCTGCCACTCCGCCGTCGACGAGCACCCGATGGTCCCCACCTTCCCGTTGGACCACGACTGCTTTGCCATCCAATCCATCGCATCCGATCCGTCGGTGAGCGGCGGTCCCAGAATGTCGTAATTGCCTTCGGAGAAAAAATGGCCGCGCTCGTTCATGACGACGTAAGCATAGCCGCGTTTCACGGCTTCGACCATAGCGGTCATATCCGCCGGAAGCCCGTTCTTCACGTCCCAAAAATTAAAGTTGTAAGGCGTTCGGACGAAAATGACCGGAACTTGTTTGGATGCGTCCTTGGGGCGATACACGTCGGCGGCCATCTTCTTGCCGTCGCTCATCGTCACCATCACTTTGCGCTCGATGATCGCGATCGATTCGAGCTCTTTCTCCTTGGCGTTGCGCTCCGCCACCAGTTCCTTATCCGGCTCCGGCCGAGGCTGCGCAGGAACGGCGGCGACCATCGCGACCAGCCCAACTGCTATCCATATCCGTTTCGTCTTCATCTCACCTTCTTTCACTCTTTGTGGGGCGGGCTTTCAGCCGCGGCAGAGTTGAACTCCGCCGTCTCTCTCTAACACAGAGCGCCGATTACAAATCGGCGCGCAGGCTTCAAGCCTGCCCCACGATCAAACCGTGTATTCTCTTTAAAGCCGACACGCCCCGCCTCTTATGGAACAAACGTAGCCCGCCTGATGTAATCGAGCCGCGGAAATCGCGGCACCAGATATTCGTTCGCCTCTCCCTCTACTCTACCCGCATCGATGTCTTTCCCCACTGGCCGCAAATCGCCATACCCCGCATACAACCGATCCACGACGTCCATCCCCTCGATCACCTTCGCAAACGGAACAAACCCCTGCTCATCCAGAATCGCGTTGTCAGCCAGGTTGATGAATATTTCCGTCGCCCGGGTATTCCGATCCGACTTCGCGTACGCCAGCGTCCCGCGCACATTCTTTTCCTTCGGCGGATCGTCAACGATGAACAACTCGCGCCAGACGTCGTGTACTTTGAAATCCTTGTGCACGCCAAACTGCGCGATGAATCCTTTGATCACGCGAAAAAATCGTCCCTGATCGAAGTAACGGATACGCAGCAGCTCATGAAACCGGTCCACTCCGCGCGGCGCCCAATCCCGATGCGCCTCGACGATGAAATCCCCCTGCGAAGTCTCAAACTTCACCCGGAAAACTTCCGGCACAACAACTTTTTCCGGCGCCTTATGACAGCCCGTCAATATTAACGCCAGAGCCGCAACCCCGAATCTCATATGTGCTCTGTGGGGCCGGCGTGCAGCCGGCGCAATCCCAACGTGTCACAACCGGGCCAACTCCGCAAGCTCCAACCGCCCCGTGTACACCGCCATCCCCACGGCGCAATGAATTCCCATCGCGGACAACTCCCGGATCTCCTCCATCGTAGTAATCCCACCCGCCGCCGTCAGCTCACGCGCAGTCGCAGCCCGCAGCCTGCGGAACCACTCCAGATCCGTCCCCTGCATCATCCCTTCTTTATCGACGTAGGTACACAAAAACCCGCTGCAATGTTCTTCGAGCCGCCCAATCACTTCCTCCGCCGAAAACTCCGTCGCTTCCTTCCACCCCTTCACCACCACGCGCCCACCCTTCGAATCGAGCGCCACAATCACTCGCTCCCGTCCGATCTCCCGCGCAATCTCCGCGAGCACCGGAGAAAACGCCGCCGTTCCTACGATCACCCGATGCGCCCCAGCCTCAACTAAACCGCGAGCCCGTTCGACGGTCCGCACGCCGCCGCCGACGCGGCACTTCGCCCGCGACGCGAGCGTCTCAACCAGCCCGGCATTTTCCCCCCGCCCCATCGCCGCATCCAGATCGATCACCTGAATCTCCGGAAACCCCGCAAACTTCGCGAGCATCTCCAGCGGAGCATCGCCTTCCAACGCCTTATCGCGCCCCTGCACGAGCTGCACCACCTTCCCGTCCATCAAATCGATGCAAGGAATAATCACGGCCGCACCGCAACGCCGTGCGACGCCAGATGCATCTTCAAATCCCGAACCGTATACGTCCCGTAGTGAAAGATCGACGCCGCCAACGCCGCATCCGCCCCCGCGCCTTCCAGCACCTCGACAAAATCGTCCGGTTTGCCCGCGCCCCCCGACGCGATCACCGGCACCCGAGTCACCTCATGCACCGCCCGCGTCAGGAGACAATCAAAACCACTTTGAACACCATCGGTGTCCATGGAGGTTAAGAGAATTTCCCCCGCGCCCAACTCTTCCCCCCGCCGTGCCCACTCGATCGCAGCGATCCCCTCGTCATCCCGCCCTCCTCGCGTGAAAACATTCCAGCGATCAGTCCCGCGCCGACGCGCATCGATCGCCAGCACAACTGCCTGCGCCCCGAACTCATCGCTCAATTCGCGAATCAACTCCGGCCTCCGCACCGCCGCCGTATTGACACTGATTTTGTCCGCCCCCGCATGTAGAATCTTCCGCGCGTCCTCGACCTTGCGAATCCCGCCGCCGACCGTCAGCGGAATAAAAACCTCGCGCGCCGTCCTCGCGACCACATCGACCATCGTTTCCCGAGCATCGCTCGACGCGCTGATATCCAGAAACACCAGCTCATCCGCGCCCTGCTCGTTATAGCGCGCGGCCAGTTCCACCGGATCGCCCGCATCCCGCAGATTGACAAAATGGACGCCCTTTACCACGCGCCCGCCGGTCACATCCAGACAAGGAATAATCCGCTTCACGAGCATGCGTCGACAAAATTCCTCACCACCCGCAACCCCGATGGCCCCGACTTCTCCGGATGAAACTGCACGCCGTAAACATTGTCCTTTTCGAGCACCGCCGTAAACTCTGTCCCATAGGAACACGACGCCGCCGTGGCGTCGACCACCGGCGCAAAATAGCTGTTCGCGAAATACAGGTACGGCTCCTCCCCCGTCCCCTCAAGCAGCTTCGAGTCCTTCACTCGCGCGAGACTGTTCCATCCCATATGTGGCACCCGCGCGCTTCCGCAAAATCTCCTGACGCGCCCTTCGAATAACCCAAACCCCGAAAGCTCGGGAGCCTCTTCACTTCCTTCAAACATCGCCTGCAACCCCAAGCAAATCCCCAAAAACGGAACGCCCGCCTCAATGCGATCCTTAATCGCCCGATCGACACCTGACGCAGCCAGCGCCCGCATCATCTGCCCGAAATGCCCCACCCCCGGCAAAATCAATGCCGTCGCGGCCCGAACTTCTGCCGCGTCCCGCACCACCCGATACTCCGCCCCAATCGCCCCCAGCGTATTCTCCACCGACCGCAAATTCCCGCCGCCGTAATCAAAAATCGAAATCACAAAAGCCCCTTGGTCGAGGGCAATTGATCCCGCAGCCTCCGGTCCTTAGAGCACGCATACTTCAGCGCCCGCGCGAAACACTTGAACACCGCCTCAATCTTGTGATGATTCGACCGCCCGTGCAAAACTTTCACATGCACATTCGCACCTGCATGGTTCGCAAACCCGCCGAAAAAATCTTCGACCAGTTCCGTCTGCAAATCCCCCACCAGCCGAACTTTGACCAGATCCTTATAAACGAGCGCCGGCCGACCTCCCAGATCGAGCGCAACCACAGCAAGCGTCTCATCCATTGGCTGCACAAAATACCCCGCGCGATTAATTCCCTTCTTGTCGCCCAGCGCCTTGGCCATCATTTGCCCCAGTACAATCCCCACATCTTCGACCGTGTGATGCTGATCGACGTCCAGATCCCCATCCGCCTTCAGCGTCAGATCGAATCCACCATGCTTCGCAAAAAGCTCCAGCATGTGATCGAAAAACCGAATGCCCGTCGAGACGTCATACTGTCCGCGCCCTTCAATCTTCAGCGTGCCGCAAATCCGCGTTTCTTTCGTATTCCGCACAATCGAAGCTTTTCTCAAAGGGCACCTTCGATCTGGTTCACGTTCTCGATGACCGCAATCGCCTTTTCCGCTTCGAACAATCGCATCAAATCATTCCGACGCGAATGCCCCGCCGCTGCTATCCCGATAAACGGCACCTTCGCCGCCGAGGCCGAGCGCGCATCATCGACCGTATCCCCGACGTAAATCAACTCGACTCCCGGCCGAGCCCGTTGAATCATCAACAGCCCATCCGGCGCCGGCTTGCCGACGGCGACATCATCCGCGCATATTATCGGATCAAAGCTGCACTCCGGCGCAAATCGCTTCAGCGAAATATCCGCCTCATACCGCAGCCGTCCCGTAAAGATCGCTAGTTCATGCCGCGCCCGCAGCCGCTCGAGCAGCCCGTCCTGAGGAAACCAGGTCTCCCGCTGGATTAACCCGTCGCCGTTCTTCCCCAAAAACCGCTCGTTATACCGCTCGATCACTTCTCCATACTCAACCTCAACGCCCAAATCCGCAGCGATCTTCTGCGACAGCGCCCAATCGTTATTCCATCCGCCCTGATTCTTGTACTGCTGGATCAAATCACGCGAAATCCGCTGCCCCGTGAAATGCTCGACGGTCTGCACTATCGCCTCGCGATACGATTCCGAAACCTCGGTCAGCACGCCATCCATATCGAAGACAATCATCGAGCCCACACCGTCTCCAGTTCCTCCAAAAACCTCCGCATCTGCTCCCGAGTCCCAATCGTCACCCGCACACACCCCGGAATCTCATAACTCCGATCGCGCACCAGCACTCCGCGTTCCCGAAGCGCATCGCGAATCGGAATCGCCCGCGGGCCCGCCTGAAACAAAACAAAATTCGCCTCGCTCTTGAAAAATTTGATGCCCAACCGCGTCAACCCCTCGGCCACCATTTCCCGAGCCGCCAGCACTTCCTCAACCCAACACGCTACATGCTCCCGATCCCGAACCGCCGCCCGAGCCGCCAGCGCCGCCAGCATGTTCACGCTATACGGCGACTGCGCCTTCCTCATCCACTTCACATTTTCGGCCGACGAAAACATGCACCCGCACCGCATCGCCGCCATCCCATAAACTTTCGAGAACGTCCGACTGACAAACAAATTCGGATACTCGCGAATCCATTTGAGCGCTGTCTTCCCCGAAAACTCGAAGTAGGCTTCATCAATTAAAACGGCCGCGCCAGGAGCGCTCTCGAGTACGCGTCGCAAATCGTCGAGCGCCGCCCCCGTCCCCGTCGGATTGTTCGGATTCGCAATCATCACCGCCTTCGTTCGGGGCGTAATCGCCGCCACCAGTTCTTCCCGCGGAAACGTCAAATCCTGCGCCGCCCGGTACTCGACCTCGCGCACGCATCCGCCCGCTAGATCCGTATAAAACCGGTACATCGCATACGACGGCTTCAGCAGCACCACATCGTCACCGCGGTCGACGAACGTATTGACGAACACCTGAATCGCCTCATCCGTCCCATTCGTCAAGGCCAATTCATCCGTCGAAACTTCAAAAAACTCCGCGAGCTCGACGATCGCCTCTGCATACTCCGGATACATGGTCAGCCGCCCAGCGGTGAGCTTTTCGCGCAAAAATTCGATCACCTGCGGCGAACATCCCACGGTGTGCTCATTGAAATCGAGCCGAACCTTCTCCTCCCGCGCCCCTGTCGGCGGAGAATACGGCGCCATCTCGATCACAGCCTGACGAGGTTTAAGCAAAGCGCACCTCCGTCGACCGAGCGTGTGCTTCCAGTCCTTCCGCCCGCGCGAGCGTGGTAATCGCCGGCGTCAATTTCTCCAGCCCTGTCTTTGAAAGCTCCTGCACCGAAATCACCTTTACAAAATCCGCCGCCGACAATCCACCGCGAATTCTTGCGACCCCTGAAGTCGGCAACACATGATTCGGCCCAGTAGCATAATCCCCCGCCGCCTCCGGACTGAACGGCCCGATAAACACACTCCCCGCATGTCGAATTGCCGTCAATAATTCCGGATGATGAAGACTCAGATGCTCCGGCGCGAAATGATTCGAAAACTCGACAGCCTGGTCCAGCGAATCGACCACCACAATCGCCCCATTCCCCTCAATCGAAGCCCGAGCAACTTCGCGAGTGGATAGCGTCTCCAACTGCCGCTCGATCTCGACCCCCACCGCTTCCGCCAACCCCCGCGACGTAGTCAGCAAAATCGACGAAGCATCCACATCATGCTCCGCCTGCGCGAGCATATCCGCCGCCAGCCACCGCGGATCGCCTTCGCTCGCGATAATCACAATCTCCGTCGGCCCGGCAACAAAATCGATCCCCACTTCCCCCGCGATCAACTTCTTCGCCGCCGCGACATAAATATTCCCCGGCCCGACAATTCGATCGACCCTCGGCACCGTTTCGGTCCCATACGCGAGCGCCGCAATCGCCTGCGCCCCGCCCATCCGGAACAGATGCGTTACTCCCAGCCACTTCGCGATCCCCAAAATCTCCGCGCTCGGATTAGGACACGCCAGGCACGTGGTGGCGACTCCCGCCACCTGCGCCGGGATCACCGTCATCATTACCGTCGATGGCAGCGGATACCGCCCCGCCGGAATATACGCCCCCATAGAATCGAGCGCCCGCACAATCTGTCCCACGCGACGCCCATCTCCGCAATCGACGCTCGTCTCCATAGGCATTTGCCGCAGCGCAGTCTCCCGAATATTCGCTGCCGCAATCTCCACCGCCCGCAACATCTCCGGCGAAAGCGAGCCTTCCGCCGGAATCCGCACACTCGCGCCCTCAAATCCATCGAACCTACGAGCATACTCAAGCACCGCCGCATCCCCACGCCTCCGCACGTCCGCAAGAATCGGCGCGACCACGCGTTCGGCTTCCTCCAGGCGCACCGCCTTCCGCGCAATCAACCCGCGAGCATTCTCTAAATCCAGAATCCGGATCATCACATCACGATTTTGTTCAGCGGATACTCGACAATCCCCTGTGCCCCGGCGTCCTTCAACCGAGGCAGAATCGTTCGCACCGTTGATTCATCGAGAATCGTATTCACTGCCAGCCAGTCTTCATCGCTCAACGTCGAAATCGTCGGCTTCTTCAATGCCGGCAGCACTCCCAGCACCGCCGTCAAATTCTTCCGCTCCACGTTCAGCATCAATCCGACCTTGCCCAGCGCATTGATCGCCCCTTCAAGCAGCATCCGCATATCTTCCAGTTTCCGGCGCTTCTCGGCGTCCTTCCAGGCACTGACATTCGCGATCAACTGCGTATTCGATTCGAGCACCGTCTCAATAATCCGCAGCTTATTCGCCCGCAGCGACGATCCCGTCTCCGTCACTTCGACAATCGCATCCGCCAGCTCGGGCGGCTTGACTTCAGTCGCGCCCCAACTGAAC